>Ga0308159_1002746_pt1 | contig 19457 bp, 15 predicted proteins | sample PhyCR1_FD_201040 | JGI IMG/M metagenome (GOLD analysis project Ga0308159, IMG submission 201040) | Phyllosphere microbial communities from UC Gill Tract Community Farm, Albany, California, United States - DLSLC.R1 | ecosystem: Host-associated > Plants > Phyllosphere > Unclassified | place: USA... | reverse complement strand
AGCAAGATCAAGATCAACAGCGAACACAGCTGTCCGTCTTGACGCAATTCCTGTGGGAGACGCCGGAGGTCACGACGGTACGGGCCGCGATTCGGACGATAGCGGTTTATCAGTTGCAGATGAGCCGCCTGACCTATCCCTATCGTCCCACCGCGGCCCGGGCTGTCGCACAACTTCCACAGGGTTCCGTGTGCAGCTGGAAATCTGGATACGCCACGTAATCGCGGCGCGGCTGATACGGCTCTGGCTAACGCCAGACCTGTTTCGCCTTCGGCGAGTTACTTGAAAAGACACCAAGTAACCTAGTGTCCTGGCTCCTGGTTGGGTTCCTCCTTCGTCGGAATTCCCTCACTCCGGCGACGCTCCGTGGGCACGCCGCCTGCGTTCAGCCTGCACCCAAGTCGCGATGTGTGGCGTCTGAACTGACGCGCGCTTAGAAGCAGGATCAAGATCAACAGCGAACACAGCTGTCTGTCTTGACGCATTTCCTGTGGGAGACGCCGGAGTTCACGACGGCAGCGAGGCGGTAGATCAGTTGCAAATGAGTCGCCTGACCTACCCTCATCGTCCGAACGCCGCCCGGGCTGTCGCACAGCTCCAGCAGCTCCCACACGCTTTCGTGTGCAGCTGGAAATCTGGATACGCCACGTAATCGCGGCGCGGCTGATAGGGATCTGGCTAACGCCAGATCTGTTTCGCCTTCGGCGAGTTACTTGAAAGGACACCAAGTAACCAAGTGTCCTGGCTCCTGGTTGGATTCCTCCTTCGTCGGAATACCCTCACTCCGGCGACGCTCCGTGGGCCCGCCGCCATCCGCCATCCATGGCGGGGGGCGGCTCTCGCGGCATCCATGCCGCTCGGCCCACTCCACGCCGCCTGCGTTCAGCCTGCACCCAAGTCGCGATGTGTGGCGTCTGAACTGACGCGCGCTTAGAAGCAAGATCAAAAGCGAACACAGCTCTGGGGTTTCACGCGAACCCTGTGGGAGACGCCGGAGGTCACGACGGTACGGGCCGCGATTCGGACGATAGCGGGTTATCAGTTGCAGATGAGCCGCCTGATCCACCCCTATCGTCCGACCGCGGCCTGTCAAAGTTCTAGCGTCTCCCACAGGACTGGTGTTCAACTCAAAATCCGGGTACGCCGCAAATCTGTAGCCGCCCGGCCAGGCTGCTACAGGACTACTCGTTGCGATGTCAGCTGATATCCGACGCCGAATGCCGCTCCGGCACTTGTTTGTCTTCGTCGCCCCAGGTGCGGTTGACCCGCAGACCGCGCACCACCGCAGGCCGCTTGGCGATTTCCTTGGCCCAGCGCTGTACGTAGGTGTACTCCTCGGCAGCCAGAAACTCGGCCGCTGAATACACATTGCCCAGCACCACCTGGCCGTACCAGGACCACACCGCGATATCGGCGATGGTGTAGCTATCGCCAGCTAGATAAGCGCTTTGGGCCAGACGCCGATCAAGCACATCCAGCTGACGCTTGGCTTCCATGGTGAAGCGGTTGATCGCGTACTCGATCTTCTCCGGCGCATACAGGTAGAAATGCCCAAAACCACCGCCCAGGTACGGCGCCGCACCCATCTGCCAGAACAGCCAGTTCAGGGTTTCGGTGCGTGCGGCCAGGTCGGTCGGCAGCAGTTCCTTGAACTTCTCGGCGAGGTACAGCAGGATCGAGCCGGATTCGAACACACGAACCGGCGGCTCGACGCTGCGGTCGAGCAAGGCAGGAATCTTGGAGTTGGGGTTGATCTCGACGAAACCGCTTGAGAACTGATCGCCCTCGCCGATGCGGATGAGCCAGGCATCGTATTCAGCGTCCTTGTGCCCGAGGGCCAGTAGCTCCTCGAACATGATCGTGACTTTCACGCCGTTGGGCGTGGCCAGCGAATAAAGCTGAAACGGCTGTTCGCCGACAGGCAGTGTCTTCTCGTGGGTAGGCCCTGCGACAGGCCGGTTGATACTTGCGAACTGGCCACCGGACGCGGCCTCGTTTTTCCAGACCTTTGGTGGAACATAGGCTGCTTTAGTCATCGAACGAACCTCTGGGTTGGTCACTGCGGCCATTCATGAACCGCGACGCGAAGACGCGGCGATGCAGAATGAGACCGGATGTAAGTGAAAGCGGTTCAGGGTATGTGTTCGAGCGGGTTGTGCTCAAGATTATTTCACTGCCATGCATCAGCCGCCGCCCGCCCCTCACTCTATTGGCCAGAAGAGAAACAAAGACCATGCACCCACCGTTCTCCGGCGCCAAGATCGCCCTGTTGTGCGAAGACCGAGTGTTGACCTACCTGCGCGACGACAAGCCTTCGATTCCCTGGCCCGGCCTTTGGGACCTGCCGGGCGGTGGTCGCGAACACGGGGAGACGCCAGAGCAATGCGCTCTGCGTGAAACCCATGAGGAGTTCGGACTGACCCTCGATCCTGCGTGGATCGTCTGGCGCAAGGTGTATCCGGGCCAGGGCATGAACGGGCTCGATACCTGGTTTTTCGTTGCCGGTGTGCCACACGGTACCTTCGAACAGGTGGTATTCGGCGATGAGGGCCAGCGCTGGGAGGTCAGGAAGGTGGAAGACTTTCTGGCCATGGATAACGCAATCGAACGCCTGCAACAGCGATTGCGCGAGTTTCTCTCTCTTGATGCCTGACCCCCCTGGCCTCTGGTCTCCTTGTTCCGGTGTCGATCAAACGTCATGCGAGGCGTATGCGGACAAGGCCTTGCTCAAGGTCTCACGCATATATTCACGCAGCCCCAGCGGCTCGATCACCTCGATCTGATCTGCATTGCTCAGCAACCACAAGCGCAGACCCTGGCCATCATGAATGCCGCAGGTCAGTCGCCAATGATCGGCGCCGTCAGGCTCGATGCGCTGGTCGGGTGCCAGACGATTCTCGCTCAAGCGTTTTTGCAGGTTGAACAGGATACGCAGCACCAGGCAGATGGGTTCCTGCGAATAAAGGGAGAGCAGATCTCGGCGCACCTGAGGTGCATTGATGTCGTAATTCCCGGGTACCTCCCGATCCAGCAGATCCACGCTGGCGCTCAGCACGCGATGCATCTGAAGCACCGAAAGCGTCCGGGGACCGTTGCTCTCGTACTTGTGTCGCGGCTGATACGCGTCGGGCTCACTACCGGCTGGCCAATGCTCCTCATGCACGTAACAGGACACATAGATATTGGCGTCCTGAAAGGAAAGACCGCGCACCCCTAGTACGTAGCCGACCAGCGCATCCCCTCTTTCGGGAACGCGATAGCTGACGCTGATCGTCCTCTGCGACAGCAGAGAAGTCTGGATGATTTTGAGCAGCTCTGGATCGAACGCCGCCGGCTCCAATGTCACGAAGCGTGTGGTACTGGTCAGGGTTCGAGATGACCAACCGTTTTCCGCCGTGGCTTCGAGCAATACGGATTCGGCGTAGTGCTTGATATGCGCCAAGCCCTCGACCTGCTCTTTCATGCCGAAGCGGGCGCCATGTTCCAACAGCAGCACCAGGTTCATGGCTTGATTGGCGTCCAGTTGCCCCAGGCGGTCAAGCGACACAACCAGTTTTTTCCTGAACCAATGACCACCATCGCTGCGTTCGTCGACGCCAGCTGCACCCGCGTCCTTGAGACGATTGAGATCGCGCTGGGTCGTCTTGATCGTCCTGGCTCGCCCCAGGCGTTCAACGACTCTGGCGTGCACCTCACGGGTCTTCAACTTGGCATGCTTCTCGTTGAGGCAATCCAGTACCAACATTTGCCGAATTGAAAGGCGTTGCATAAAAAGTTTTCGGTCCACGACATGAAATGTCGCGAGTCTATAGCAGACTCCGTTCATTCGACAGCCACAGCCAAGGACCTTGCATGAACCGTAGTCATTACCTCGCCAACCCCGTCGTGCAAAGCTTCATCACCTGGATGAGCCGCAATCTGAACAGTGAGGTTTTCCAGCATCAGTACGTCAACCGCATGACCGGTAAACAGTGGAAGTGCGCAAACCTGAGCGATGCTTATCTCCAGTACAACTGGGACCATCCGGCCATTACCCGACTGGACGTCAAGAAAGGCGCTGACGCTCACAGCAATGGCCTGGCCCTGCTGGCGCTCAAGCAGGATCTGCAACGCGCACTGGGTGCACCAACGGCGGACGATGCGGCATGCCAGGCAGCAATCGACGTGATGATCTGGGGTGGCGTGCAGGCGTACAACATCGATTGGCTGAATCAGAACCGTCAGGGACTCGCCGCACATTTCATGGCCGTCCGCGACGCCATTGATCATGCAGACTTGAGTGCCGAGGTGCTGTTGGATGAAAACCTGCGTTTCAATGCCGGCTTGACCAAGGTCTATTCGCTGATCTGTCGAGACTTCATCATCTACGACAGCCGTGTCGCCGCAGCCCTGGGATGGGCGGTCGTCAAATTTTGCGCGGAGCACGGGATCGCCGACGTACCGGCCGTGCTGGCTTTTCCGTGGGCCCCCGCCCGCAAGACGTCGGCATCCGCAGCAAAGAACCGCAACCCGGGTCAGGGAACCTGGACATTCCCCGCGCTGGTTGGCGGCACCTTGCATGCGCAATGGAACATGCGCGCAAGCTGGCTGCTGCGCGGCGTTCTGGATGCCCCAACCGCGACCGACAGCGAATTTTCCATGGGTGACGGGCTTCGTAAACTGGAAGCGGCGCTGTTCATGATCGGCTACGACCTTGATCGCAACATTGAACAATCTGTCACCGCTGTTACCCCTTCCAGCAACGACTTCGACTGGATCAATGGACGCACTGCCGCCCAACGGCGAGCGTTCCGCTACCGAATCACCCCTGACGAAATCATCATCGACAGCAAGCCGCGCTTCGCCCTCGCGACCATCAACCTGATGCTGAATCAATTGCGCGATACGTTCGGGACCTCGCCCTTCCCTCTCGCCAACAGCGCCGACGGGGTGCGCAACGGCACAAGCCCGGAAGGCATCGGCCTGGCCTATCTGCGCGCGACGTCCGGCAAGGGCAATGTCCCGGACACCAGCAAGCTGGCCGCAGTGCTGAGCGATCTTGGCGTGTTGTCCATCACGGGCAAGCGAGGTTACTGGGTGCTCAACCCTGATCTCGCAACCGTCGACCGCCATCAGCAGATCGACATAGCTGCTGTGCTGGCGCGAATGGCCGACGACCGCAAGGCCGCCTGACCGCGTTGAATTCACGTCTTATCCGGTCAGAACATCAGGTTCTGGCCGCCCCCCCCGAAAAACCGCACTCCCCGAGGCGGAAATCCCCACAGGAGAACGTTATGTCAGCCAGATAACTCTCGGGGGAACCAGCATGAGCCGTACCTATCGACGCGTCGGGTGTCACTACGATTACCCATTCGCGCTATGGCAATTCGACCATGACCAAGCCATTGCCAGAACCCCTGAAGTGAGGGCTCGTCTGGCATGGTTTCACAGTGACAAATCAGTGGGCTGTCGCCTGCCTGCGCCGAAAATATTTCGGATGGCGTGCGATGCCGGCCAGCGATCGGCCAACCGTGCCATTCTGCGCAGTTGGGTGAGAAATCCGACCTTTGAGCCGCTGTTTTTCGATGCCCGCCACTGCACAGCCTGGTTACCGATGTGAAGGCTGGGCCTGCGCCATCAAACGACCGATCTGATCCGCCGGCACCGCCTTGCTGAAGTGGAAACCCTGCACCTCATCGCACGGATGACGTTGCAGGCACTCCAGTTGCTCCAGCGTTTCCACGCCCTCGGCGGTGACGGTAATGCCCAGCGACCGCCCGAGATCGATCATGGCTTGCACGATGGCTTGATCGTTGCCCCGTTCGGTCATGTGGGAGATGAAACTGCGATCGATCTTGATGCCGTCCAGCGGGTATTTGCGCAGGTAGGCGAGCGACGAAAAACCGGTACCGAAGTCGTCGAGGCTCAGGCGCACACCCAGTGCCCGCAACGCGGTGAGGGTGCTCAGCGCGCTGTGGGCATGATCGAGCAGCACCCGCTCGGTGATTTCCAGCTCCAGGCGCGAAGCGGGCAGCCCGGTGCTGCGCAAGGCGTTGGCCACGACTGCGACCACGTCTTCGTTTTCTGCCAGTTGCCCGGGTGACAGGTTGACCGACAGCCCGATCTTTTCAGGCCAGGTCATCGCCTCGCGGCAGGCATGTTCCAGCACCCAGCGCCCCAGTGGCTGGATGAGCCCTGTTTCTTCCGCCAGCGGGATAAACGTGTCCGGTGGCAACAGGCCGCGCTGCGGATGCTGCCAGCGCACCAGCGCTTCGAAGCTGCGCAGTGCGCCGTCGACAGTGGCGTAACGAGGCTGGTAGTGAACGCGCAACTGATCGTCGAGCAAGGCATGGCGCAGTTCCTGCTCCAGTTCGCGACGAGCCAACAGTTGGGCATTCATGCCATCGGCGTAAAAGCACCAGGTGTTGCGCCCGGCCGCCTTGGCCCGGTACAGCGCGATGTCACCCATGCGCAACAACTCTGCCGGGGTTCGCGCGTGCACCGGCGCCAGGGCAATACCGATGCTGGTGCCAATGAACACTGTCTGCGTGTCTATTTCGAACGGTCGACACAGGTCAGCGACCAGACGCGCGCACAATGCTTCGATGCCGTCGTGATCGGTTTCACCCTCGCGCACCACGATGAACTCGTCGCCCCCCAGGCGCGCGACCATGCCGTTGGCCTGAACATGCTGCTGCAGTCGTTGAGCGACTTCTTGCAGGACCCGATCACCGAAGGCATGGCCCAACACGTCGTTGATCGGCTTGAAACGGTCCAGATCCAGGCTCAGCAACGCCAGCGGCGGCGTGATCTCGCGCTCAAGGCGATCGCTCAAGAACTGCTGAAGCTGAAAGCGATTGGGCAGACCGGTCAGCGAGTCGTGCAATGACAGCAGCGTCAGTTCCTTCTGGCTGACGTGCAACGCCTCGAACTGAGCATCGATCTGCCGCGCCGAGGTCATCGCGTAGCGCACCAGCATCGTCAGTACCGCAGCCAGAGCCAGGACCCCGGCGATGAACAACGGCAGGGTCTGGCGCAGCAAGTCCATACCGGGGGTCGGCGGGGTCCAGCTCAAGAGAATGTTCGAGCCCAGCAAGGGCATGGAATCGTATCCAGCCTGCGGCTCCCGGGCGACCTCGATAGTCGGCAAGCCATAGGTTTCGCTCAAGTGGGCGAGCTTGTCGGCATCCAGTACGCTGACGAACATCATGACCGACGCGGGGCCCGGGATCTGCTGGATCATCGGGTCCCACCCCGGACTGATGGTCGCGGCGGCCACCAGTGCAGGCTTGCCCGCCACTTGCAGCGCCCGCACCACGCCATCGTTTTCCTGGGTGCTTTGGCGTGCTTCGTCGATCAGCGCGTTCAGGTCGCCTTCCAGCCAGTCACTGGCCTGCATCATCGACGGCTTGCCATCGATCACCGCATACACGGTGCGATCCCGGGCGTTGATCACCAGCACGCCGTTGTAGCCGTAAAGCTCGTAAGGAATGGCACCGACGTTGCGCTGATCGTCCGCCCAGGCCTTGTCCACCGTCAGGTGCAAATGCTTGTAGGCCTCGCCCCACTTGGCGTAATTGATGATGTTGCGGCCCACCTCGTTGCGCACCTGGTCCAGGGTGCGGGAGATGAACGTGCGCGAGCGCTGCTGCACGTCGAGGTCCTGGCTCAAGGCGTTCTTGACCAGCAGATAACCGCCCAGCCCGATCAATAACAGCAGCGCGCAGATCGCCGGGAACAGGCGCAGGATCAGTTGTCGGCTACGACGGGTAGCGGCCCAGCCGGCAAGTGTGGGTTTGGACATGCGGACACCTGATGACATCGGGAATGACGATGAACAGCGCACGTAGATCGGCGGACAACAGATGCCTGTCACGTCGACCGATGATTGCGGTTGGCTATCCTAATCGTCTGTTTATGCAGGGGCTAGCCATCATTAGGCTTCGCCAAAGGAAGTTGCGACTGGATCGCGGCCTTGTCGATCAGCGAATAAACGTTGCACACCCGCCCCTCCCGAAACTCGTAAAACACGTTCTCGGTAAAGCGCACGCGCTGGCCGTTGACTGGCAGATCGAAAAGTTCGCCCACTGGCGTGCAATCGAAGCACAGCCGGGCGGCGATATGCGGCGGGTCGGCTATCAGCAGATCGATGACGAAACGCAGATCGGGAATCGCCCGAAAATCGTTCTCGAGCATCGCCCGGTAACCCGTCAGACCGATGCGTTGGCCGTTGTAATGCACGTCGTGGTCGACGAACTGACCCAGTGCGGGCCAGTCCTGACGATTGAGACAGTCGATGTAACCGCGATAGCGATCACTGAGTTCCTGCTTGTCCATGGGAGGTGCCCTTTTGCAGTTGCGACTAAGCACTCGCAAATTAGGGCGCCAGAGCATTGCGTTAGTTCAACACCACGCCCTTACCGGACAACCGCAGGTCGGGATTTCCAGGACAACCCCTCGTGGCGTCGGCGAAGCGGATCCGCTCACTCACCGACCGCTTCCGCTGCCGGGCTGCGCATCTGCGAGAAGGCTGAAAACAACGGCTCGAAGCTCAATTGCCGACGCGCTTCCACAAGGCTCGTGGTGACCGCGTCGCGGCCGGCAATGGTCCCCTGCAGATAGATGAAATGCACATCGCACAGACCGATACTGCTCAACACATGGCGCAGGTAAGACGTGAAGAACTCCGGCTGACGCGCCGCAGGCCCGCGATGGAAGCCGCCGGAACTGACCAGAATGTATACCGGACGGTCGGCCAGTAGACCCACCTTGCCTTGCGGCCCGGCATCGCAGGTGCGGTGGATGCGCACCACGTTGTCGATCCACAGCTTCAGCGCGGCCGGGAGGGTGAAGTTATGGATCGGCGTCGCGATCAGCAACATTTCGCTGCGCTCAAGTTCGACGATCAGCCGTTCCGACTGTTCGAAAACGGGGTCAGCGGCAGCGCGGCCGTGCAGGATCGCATCAGCGTATTCGGCGCTCACCGGTTGCAGCGGATCGGCGACCAGATCCCGCGAGGTGACCACGATGCCGGGGCGGGCCTGGCGCAGGACCTCGATCATCTCCATTGCCAGATGAAAACAGGCCGATTCGCCGCGCTGTGGGCTGCTGTTGATCATCAATAGTTCGTTCATGCGACATGCTCTCCTGGTGTCTGTAACGGCTGTACGAAGTGCATGCCCCTGGCGAGCAAACCTTCACGGAAATAAAAACGCTGGGCCAGCGGCATGTGCAGGCCGGTGTCCAGAACCAGATGCGCGCGGCCAAGGCTAATCGCCTCGTTGCGAACGCTGTCGAGCAGCCTCGCCCCCAGGCCCAGGTGCCGCATGGAGGCGTCGACGACCAGATCGTCGACATAGATGAAGCGCCCATACAGCAGGTTCTCCTGCGTCCTGTAGCCAATGAGACCGATGGTTTTGCCACCCTCCACTGCGCTCAGTAACCGATAACCCTGCTGCACCTGACGAGCGATCTGTTCGGCGAACGCAGCCGCCGAGACAAGCCCCGGGCGCAGTATTTTCATCAGTTCGAAGCACCCTTCGAATTCCGCCTTCGCAGTCAATGCCTGCAGTTCCACATGTGGCGTCATGACCAGTCCCCTTGCAAACGTGGATTCACTGTAGGGCAGCCATGACTCACTCTGAAGAGCCATAAAATCATTAAATGGCTATGCCATGAATCAGCCTGGTCTCGGATCAACAGACGCTTGGCTGCCCGGCGGATCAGCGTCGGGTGAAGGTAGAGCTGCGCGTTGATGGGATGCCTGGCGCTGCACGCCGTTCAAGACCCGCTATTGTTACCAAACCCACAACAGTGTTTATCCCGTCGAGCCAAGGACAATTTGCCGCAGCGCGAGGATTTTTTGGTAATCTTTGCAAATTAACTAACTGGTTAATTACAGCATGAACGCAGCCAGGCATCTCCCGCGTCCATTGGCAATCGTTCTGCAAAACCGTTCTTCCCACCACCGTTGAGCGTTCGCGCAACGTTCAGCGTCAGCAGGATCACGCAACATGACTACGTCTCGACCTTCGACATCCGTCAGTCGGTGGCCCATCTGGGTCGTCGCACTCGGCGTGCTGGTATTTGGATTGCTGTTCGCAGCGGGCGGCGGCTATCTCGTCACCCTCGGCGGCAGCTGGTACTTCCTGCTTGCCGGTCTCGGCTTGATCGCATCGGCATTTTTGCTGTTCAAGCAACGCGTCGCGGGCGCCTGGTCGTTCGCGGCGGTCATGGTGCTGACCCTGATCTGGGCACTGGTGGATGCCGGGCTGGTGTTCTGGCCGCTGGTTTCGCGCCTGTTCGCACTGGGCGTGCTGAGCCTGCTGGTGGCGCTGGTCTACCCGACGCTGCGCAGGGCCAATGGCTTGGCAGGTGGTCGCGGTGGCTACGTGCTGGGCGGCGTGCTGGCGATCGCCATGGCGGCGGGTTTCTGGGGCATGTTTCAGCCTCACGCGTCGGTATCGCCAACCGGTGACGGCCCGGCGCTGACCAAGGTCGACCCGGCTCACGCGCAGAAGGACTGGGCGCACTATGGCAACGACGAAGGCGGCAGCCGCTTCGCTGCGCTGGATCAGATCAACCGCAGCAACGTCTCGAAGCTGGTGCCGGTCTGGACCTATCACACGGGCGACATCGCCATCAGTGATGGCAACGGCGCGGAAGATCAGATGACCCCGCTGCAAGTCGGCGACAAAGTGTTCATCTGCACCCCGCACAACAACGTCATCGCACTGGATGCCGACTCCGGCAAACAGCTGTGGAAGCACGAAACCAACGCCAAGTCCGCCGTGTGGCAGCGTTGCCGCGGTCTGGCCTACTTCGACGCCACCGCCGCCGTCGCGCCAACCACTGACGGCAGCACCCCCGCCGCCGCGGTTGCGATTCCGGCCGGTGCCAATTGCCAGCGTCGTCTGCTGACCAACACCATCGACGCACGCCTGATCGCGGTTGACGCCGACACCGGTGAGTTGTGCAAGGGCTTCGGCACCAATGGTCAGGTTGACCTGAAAGCCGGTCTGGGCAATGTCCCTGACTCTTACTATCAGCTGTCGTCCGCACCGTTGATGGCGGGCACCACAGTCGTGGTGGGCGGTCGCGTGGCCGACAACGTGCAGACCGACATGCCTGGCGGCGTGATCCGAGGTTTCGACGTGGTCACCGGCGAAATGCGCTGGGCCTTCGACCCGGGCAATCCTGAAGACAAGAAAGCCCCGGGCGCTGACAGCACTTATGTGCGCAGCACGCCGAACAGCTGGGCGCTGATGTCTTACGATCCGGCGATGAACACCGTGTTTCTGCCGATGGGCAGCTCGTCCACCGACATCTACGGCGTTGAACGCACCAAGCTCGATCACACCTACGGCGCTTCGGTGCTGGCCCTGAACGCCACGACCGGCGAACAGAAGTGGGTTTATCAGACCGTCCACAACGACCTGTGGGACTTCGACCTGCCGATGCAGCCGAGCCTGATCGACTTCACCAAGAAGGACGGCAGCAAGGTTCCGGCCGTCGTGATCGGCACCAAGGCCGGCCAGATCTACGTGCTGGATCGCCACACCGGCCAGCCGCTGACCGAGGTCAAGGAAGTCCCGGTCAAGCCGTCGAACATTCCCAACGAGCCTTACTCGCCGACCCAGCCTAAATCGGTGGGCATGCCGGAAATCGGCGCGCAGACCCTGACCGAGTCCGACATGTGGGGCGCTACCCCGTTCGACCAGTTGCTGTGCCGTATCTCGTTCAAGAAAATGCGTTACGACGGCCTGTACACCGCGCCGGGCACCGACATCTCGCTGAGCTTCCCGGGTTCTCTGGGCGGCATGAACTGGGGCAGCCTGTCGACTGACCCGGTCCACGGATTCATCTTCGTCAACGACATGCGTCTGGGCCTGTGGAGCCAGATGGTGCCGCAGCAGAAAGACGCCAAGGCATCGAGCGGTGGCGAAGCGCTGAACACCGGCATGGGCGCCGTACCGCTCAAAGGCACGCCTTACGCGGTCAACAAGAACCGCTTCCTGTCCGTGGCCGGCATCCCTTGCCAGGCGCCGCCGTTCGGCACCCTGACCGCCATCGACATGAAGACCCAGAAGATCGCCTGGCAGGTGCCGGTCGGTACCGTGCAGGACACCGGTCCCATGGGCATCAAGATGCACATGCAATTGCCGATCGGCATGCCGACGCTCGGTGGCACCCTTTCCACTCAAGGCGGCCTGATCTTCATCGCCGGTACCCAGGACTACTACCTGCGCGCCTTCAACAGCGCCAACGGTGAAGAAGCCTGGAAAGCCCGCCTGCCCGTGGGCAGCCAGGGCGGCCCGATGACCTTCGTCTCGCCGAAGACCGGCAAGCAGTACATCGTCATCACCGCCGGTGGCGCACGCCAGTCGGCTGACCGTGGCGACTACGTGATCGCTTACGCGCTGCCTGACAGCAAGTAAACGGCCACAAACAAAAACCCGCTGTCACCGTTTGGGTGGCAGCGGGTTTTTTTGTTGGTTTCGGCACGTGGATTGGTGGAGTTTGGTGTTGAAATTTGGTGTCGGCCCAACGGCCAGGATCTGCAATCCTGGTACTATCTCTGTGGGAGACGCCGGAGCTGTGCGACGGTACGGGCCGCGATTCGGACGAAGCGGTGGGTCAGCTACCTGAGGAGCCATCTGATTCATCTTCGCTGCCGTCGTGACCTCCGGCGTCTCCCACAGGGTGGGTGTTCAACTCAAAATACGGGTACGCCGCAAGTCCGGGAGCTGTGCGACGGCAGCGAAGCGGTGGGTCAGTCAGCTGATGAGCCGTCTGATTCACCTTCGCTGCCGTCGTGACCTCCGGCGTCTCCCACAGGGTTGGTGTTCAACTCAAGATCCGGGTCCAACGCAAGTCCGAGGGGAATGTTCGGAAAGGAATCATTTGCCAGCGACCTGCGAAGCGATTGTGTCGTCCGAACTGTCGCGCATGAAGATCAAGATCCCAAGCGAACACAGATCTGCAATCCTGACGTTATCTCTGTGGGAGACGCCGGAGGTCACGACGGCAGCGAAGCGGTGGGTCAGTCAGTTGATGAGCCGTCTGATTCACCTTCGTCCGAATCGCGGTCCGTGCCGTCGTGACCTCCGGCGTCTCCCACAGGGTCGGTGTTCAACTCAAATCCGGGTACGCCGCAAATCTGTAGCAGTCCGGCTTGCCGGCAGTGGCGTCCTTCAAATCGCCACCGCCGGCAAACGGAACGCCGCCCGGCCGTATTGCTAGAGAGGGAATGTTCGGAAAGAAATCAGTTGCCAGCGACCTGCGCCACTTCACCTGAAGTCACCAGCGCCTTGAGCGACATGTCGAACTGTTTCAGCGCGTTGACCTGAAGTTCACGTTGCTGGTCGATCTGTGCGGCGATTTCAGGGGCGGCCTTGTCGTGGACCCAGACCGAAGTCAGCTCTTTGGCGCCCACACCTTCAGCCTTGCCGATATATTGCAGGTTCGAGTCGTAGAACTTGGCGACAAACCGCGCCTGGACCTGGCTGTTGCGCTGGGTCACCAACTGGCTGTAGGTGTCCAGCATCACCACCACATCAGGACGCGCCTGCATCAACGCATCGAGGTTGTCGTAAACGGTGACCGACGCAAACTCCTTCTTCAACGAGCCCTGCAGCCAGTCGATGGCCAGTTTCGGATCGGAGCTGTTGACGAAGGCTTCACGAATCCGCGAATCCAGTGCGCCATTCTTCACGCCTTTCAGCGCAACGGCGTGGTAACGCTCCAGATATTCCAGAGTGCTGACGGTGTTCTCGCTGTACAGCACACCCACCGATTGCGAACTTCTCAGGCCAACGCTGCTGTCAGCGACCGGCATGAAATGGCAGGCCTGCTCTTTGGAAACATAATCAGAGGCATAAGAAGGCGCGGCGGCGACACCGCCAGCCAATGCGGCGACAAGGGTCAGCAGGGTTGAGATTCTCATCGCGGTCGTCCTTCTTAAAGCCAGTTCGGTATGGCTCTATCCTGCTCCTTTGCCGAAAAAAAAGAACTCTCAATCCTTAATGTTAACTATCGATTTCACGAATGGTATGCCCACGGAGATAGTCCTTTACGTTTTCCTGAATAAAGCAACTTTTCAATATGCTTATCGAGACTAACTCAGCCGCCAAAGTTGCTGATTACTTGGCGGACTTTATGCAGTGCCTCCTTCAAGGCATCCGCTTCGAGTGACCCCAACGCCAGGCGGATCGCATGGGGCGCAGGGCTGGAGATGGCGAACGGCTCGGCGGTCGACACCGCAATGTTCTCTGCCAGCAGCGCCACTGCCACCTGATCGGCACGGATGTCTTCCGGCAACGGCAGCCAGAGGAAATACGAGGCCGGGTGACTAACGAGGGTAAGCCCCGCCAATGCTGTGCGAGCCAGACGCTGCCGGGCCATGGCATCCCGACGTTTTTCAGCTTCCAGACGAGCCACCGTGCCGTCTTCGACCCAGCCACAGACCAGCGCAGTCATGACTCCCGGCGTATTCCAGGTGGTGGCTCTGATGGCTCGCTCAATGGCCGCTACCCATTGCAGCGGCGCCACCACGTAGCCGACCCGCAACCCGGTGGCGATGTTCTTGGAAAATCCCGAAACGTAGACGGTCAACTCCGGCGCCAATGCCCGCAGCGGCACAGGCGGGTCTTCGGCCAGAAACGCGTAGGCGCCATCTTCGATCAATAGCAGGCCCTGTTCACGGGCGATGCTCACCAAACGATCGCGCCACGCCAGATCCATCACCCAGCCCATGGGATTGTGCAGGGTCGGCATCGTGTAGACGGCCTTGATCCTTCGCTTGCGACACAACCTCTCCAGCCCGTCCAGGTCCGGCCCGTGTTCGGTCAGCGGGATGGGCACCAACTCCAGGCGATGAGCTTCGGTGATTACCTTGAAGCCCGAATACGTCAGCGCATCGACGGCGACCACATCCCCCGGTTTCAGCAGCCCCATGACGGTCGCCGCCAGGCCGTGTTGGGCGCCGCTGACAATCAGCAACTCCTCCGGCTCGACCGACAGTCCACGATCCAGCAGATGCCGCGCGATGCAGGCCCGTTCATGTCCCCGTCCGGCGTGGGGCTGATAGCGCAGGAGCGCTTCCAGATCCCCGGACAATGCCAGTTGACGCAAGCCATTGCGCAGCAGTTCGGCCTGGCCGGGCAACGAGGGATAGTTGAAGTTGAGATCGAGCATGCCCGCGGCAGTGGCCTGCTGGTCGACGCCATGGCTCAGCGGCAGCGCGATTTCCCGCACGAACGTACCGCGCCCGGTTTCGCCGCTGATCAGGCCCATCGCCTCAAGTTCCGCGTAAACCCGTGACGCGGTCACCAGTGCCAGACCTTGCTGTTCAGCCAGTTGACGATGAGTCGGCAGGCGCGTGCCTGGCGGCAGAACGCCCGAGGCAATGTCCCCGGCAAAGGTATCGACAATGGCTTTATAACGGGCGCGGGGCATGGGCAATGTATCCATGACAATTTTTTGATTGTAGTGATTCTGCCCCCTAGGATGACGGCAACACAACAGACCGGGCCGTGGCACGCGAAATCAGTCGCGCCTTGCGAACCGGTCAACATCGAGTCGTCGCACATGGAACAGGCATCGAACCTGCAACACCGCAGCAGCGAAAAAACCTCGGCCGGCTGGATCAACGGGCTAATCGGCGTGGTGATCTTCAGTGGTTCGTTGCCCGCCACCCGCATCGCCGTGCTGGAATTCGCCCCGGTATTTCTCACCGTCGCGCGCGCCTCCATCGCCGGGGTCATTGCGGTGTGCATGCTGGTGCTGCTGCAGCAAAGACGCCCGGCGAAAAATCAGCTCATGCCGTTGTTCATCGTCGCCATGGGCGTCGTCGTCGGCTTTCCCCTGCTCACCGCACTGGCGTTGCAATACGTGACTTCCGCGCACTCCATCGTATTCGTCGGCCTGTTGCCGCTGGCCACCGCCGTGTTCGGCGTGTTGCGCGGCGGCGAACGACCCCGACCGGTGTTCTGGCTGTTCTCGATTCTGGGCAGCGCGCTGGTGGTGGGTTTTGCCTTCTCCAAAGGCGTAACCGCGTCGCCAACCGGCGATTTGCTGATGCTGCTGGCGATTCTGGTGTGCGGTCTGGGCTACGCCGAAGGCGCGAAGCTCTCACGAACCCTCGGCGGCTGGCAGGTCATCTGCTGGGCGCTGGTGCTGGCGTTGCCAGGCATGCTGGCCCTGACTTGGCTGACGTTCCCTCCCTCCCTGGCAACGATCACTTTACCCGCCTGGGTGAGCCTGGGTTACGTGTCGCTGTTCAGCATGCTGATCGGCTTTGTCTTCTGGTATCGCGGGCTGGCACAGGGGGGTATCGCTGCGGTGGGTCAACTGCAGCTGCTGCAGCCGTTCTTCGGCCTGGCGCTGGCAGCCACCTTGCTGCATGAGCAGGTGAGCTTCGGGATGCTGGCGGTGACACTTGCGGTGATCCTCTGCGTCGCGGGGGCACGGCGTTTTTCCCGCTGATCGCGCCTTTGGCAACACTCGCACCTCAGCTGGAGAGCGCAGCCGAGGTGCGTCTGGCGTATACCAGCAGTCCGCTCACGCAGATCAACAGCATCCCGAACACCGAGGTCATCGCCGGATAGTTGCCGAAAAACAGCACCCCATACACCGTGGCGAAGACGATCTGTAAATAACCCAGCGGCGCCAGCACGGCCGATGAGGCAAAACTGTAGGCCTTTGAAATCAGGAAATGCGCCGACAAGCCCATGCCCCCAAGCACCAGCAGCAACAGACACTGCGAAAGGCTTGGCGATGCCCAGTAGAAAGGCACCACCACGCTCAGCAGCCCGGTGCTGAAAACCCCCACATAAAAGCTGCAGACCGATGGGCTGTCAGACTCGCCAGCCAGTTGCGTGAGCAATTGATAGACCGCGAAGAAGAATGCGGTCGCCAGCGGAAACAGCATCCACAGTGAAAAGCCGTCGCCGGTGGGGTTGATGACCACGAGCACGCCGACGAACCCGACGATCACCGACAGCCACTGCAAACGGTCCGCCTTGATGCCGAACAGCAAGGGCGACAGGATCGTGACGAACGCAGGGGCGAGAAATACCAGCGCTGTCGATTCGGCCAATGGCACGTGAGTCAGGCCGAATAAAAACGTCAGACTGTCGGCGAGCAATACCGCTGCCCTGAGCAGATGCAGCCATGGGCGTTTGCTGCGAAAAGCCCCCTGCTCCCTTTTCCTGAGGATGGCCCCGGTGACGATCACCGTGTGAACCAGGTACCGCGCCCAGGCGACGAAGATCACCGGAAGCGCAAGAATAAGCGTCTTGGAAATGGCGTCGTGGCTGGCGAACGCCAGGGCCACGCTGGCCATCAACCACATGCCGATAACGTGACTGTGGGAGCGAGTAGAAGAATTCATCGGGCCGACCGGTGATTGAATGAGGGGTTCGGGCAATTGGCGAAGTACACCACAAGCAGGCGTCGCGTCCAATGCGCAACCTAAACTGCCGGGTTTGTGCCAACTTGCGTAGTCTGAAAACGCGGGACAGATGCGCAGCAGCGACCCGACGGGCGTTTCCAGCCTATATAATCGCCCCCGACGCGCCCCCGATGGAGCGCCCTCGCCCAGGAAGTCTGCAGACGTTATGAGTTTCAAGGACCCCGAAAAGCCCGGCGCCGTGCCGCGCATGGCCGATGTCGCCAAGCTGGCCGGCGTCTCCAAGATGACCGTTTCCCGGGTGCTGGCCGGACGCGACGTGTCGCCCCTGACCACGCAACGGGTGCAGGCCGCCATCGACAGCCTTGGCTATTTGCCGGACGCTTCGGCGGGCACGCTGTCCAGTGGGCGCTCGGAGTTCGTGGTGGCGCTGGTGCCGTCGCTGGTCAGTTCCAACTTCGCCGACACCGTGCGCGGCCTCAACGATGTGGTGAGTCAACAGGGGCTGTGCCTGCTGCTGGGCGACACCGATTACCATCTGGAACAGGAAGCGCTGCTGGTGCGCACGTTGCTGCGCCATCGGCCGCTGGGCGTCATGCTCACCGGCAGCTCGCACCTGGACAGCACCCGGCAGATGCTGCGTCAGGCACAGGTGCCGGTGGTCGAAACCTGGGACGTGCCGGACGACCCCATCGAGCAGTCAGTGGGGTTCTCCAACGCCGAAGCCGCCGCGACCATGGTTCGCCATCTCCACGCCAAGGGCTATCGGCGCATCGCCTTCATCGGTGGCGCCTCGATGCTCGACCATCGCGGCCAGCAGCGCCAGCGCGGTTATTTGCTGGCACTGACAGCACTGGGGCTTGAGCCGCGAATCATAGAGCACGGCGAGTCCCCGATCACCATGAGCCACGGCGGCGAATCGGTGAGCCTGCTGCTGGAACAATGGCCCGACACCGATGCGGTCATGTGCGTGAGCGATCTGTCGGCGTTCGGCGCGATCATGGAATGTCATCGCCGAGGCCTGAACGTGCCACGCGACATCGCCGTGGCAGGTTTCGGCGACTTCGAAGTCTCGCGCTATTGCACCCCGACCATCACCACCATTGCCGTCGATCCGTATCAGATCGGCCGCCGTGCCGGTGAGCTGTTGCTGGCCGGCGCCAAGGCCCGCCGCGAAGGTTCGCCGCGCCCTGCCGAGACGGTGGTGACCGGCTACGAGATTCTGTCGCGGGAAAGTACGTGAGGGTTTAAACGCTGGACATTCTCGGGAGCAGCCCACAATTCTGCGGCAGACACAGAACCTGTGGGAGCAACCCGAGGTTACGAGGGTCGCGATGGCGGCAGGCGGTGCAACCTCAAGGTTGCTGACTCAACGCACACCCCCTCGCTGCCGTCGTGACCTCCGGCGTCTCCCACAGGAATTATGACCAGCCGCAGATCCGCGTCGGGCACAGACCTCCGTGAGCAACCCACAATTCTGCGGCAGACAAAGAACCTGTGGGAGCAACCCGAGGTTACGAGGGTCGCGATGGCGGCAGGTGGTTCAACCTCAAGGCCTCTGACTCAACGCACACCCTTTCGCTGCCGTCGTGACCTCCGGCGTCTCCCACAGGAATTATGACCAGCCGCAGATCCGCGTCGGGCACAGACCTCCGTGAGCAACCCACAATTCTGCGGCAGACACGGAACCTGTGGGAGCAACCCGAGGTTACGAGGGTCGCGATGGCGGCAGGCGGTTCAACCTCAAGGCCTCTGACTCAACGCACACCCTTTCGCTGCCGTCGTGACCTCCGGCGTCTCCCACAGGAATTATGGCCAGCCGCAGATCCGCGTCGGGCGCAGATCCTCCGTGAGCAACACACAATTCTGCGTCAGGCACGGAACCTCCAGGATCAAAACACAATTCTGCGGCAGACACGGAACCTGTGGGAGCAACCCGAGGTTACGAGGGTCGCGATGGCGGCAGGCGGTTCAACCTCAAGGTTGCTGACTCAACGCACACCCCCTCGCTGCCGTCGTGACCTCCGGCGTCTCCCACAGGAATTATGGCCAGCCGCAGATCCGCGTC
>Ga0308159_1002745_pt1 | contig 19458 bp, 15 predicted proteins | sample PhyCR1_FD_201040 | JGI IMG/M metagenome (GOLD analysis project Ga0308159, IMG submission 201040) | Phyllosphere microbial communities from UC Gill Tract Community Farm, Albany, California, United States - DLSLC.R1 | ecosystem: Host-associated > Plants > Phyllosphere > Unclassified | place: USA... | reverse complement strand
TCGGCAGGGATATATTCCCGAAGAGGATATCAATCGCTGGGCGAATATTCAGGCGCTGGATGCCGACATTATTCAATGCATTCAGGCGGCTGACGAACTTCATACCCTGACTTCTCTTTCAGGTTTCGAAGCTTTGCTGCACGGAAAAAAAGTGGTGTGTTACGGCCTGCCTTTTTATGCCGGATGGGGACTGACCCAGGATGAACATTTCTGTTCGCGAAGAACGCGCAGCCTCACTTTGCACGATGTGGTTTACCAGGCGCTCATAGCGTACCCATCGTATATCGACCCTCTGAGTCGAGAGCCTATTATGGCGGAACAGGCAGCTGATCTTCTCGCTGCCAGCTCAAAAACCGGCATGAAATTAATAAAAACAAAAGTGGACAATATAGCCCGCTACTACAGAAAACTGCTCATGCTGGCCAAAACAGTTTTCTAAATTTGAGTCAGGCTCCTGTAAAAGTTTATAGCGTGGATAAAAATGGACAGTAAGGCTCTTACTACATTACTTTCTGGAAAAAAATATTTGCTGCTGCAAGGTCCGATGGGACCTTTCTTTAGCGATTTAGCACAGTGGCTGGAATCATTGGAACGCGAAGCCGTTAGCGTCGTATTTAATGGCGGCGACAGACTATATTCCCGCAAACGCGAATATCGTTTATATCAACAAACGCCTAAAGAGTTTCCGAGCTGGTTGAAAACCACCTGGCAGGAATATGATTTTGATACAATAGTCTGCTTTGGCGATTGCCGGCCTTTACACCAGGCCGCTAAACGCTGGGCCCAGGCTAAAGGTGTGAGATTCCTTGCATTCGAGGAAGGCTATTTACGTCCACATTACATCACTCTGGAACAGAACGGTGTAAACGCCTATTCAAGCTTACCCCGCGATGCGGAATTCTATCGACGTCTGCCAAAGTTGGAGATGCCCGAAATCGAGCAACTCAAACCTTGCAGTTGGTCGCGCGTGCGCCATGCCATTATCTATTATCTGGCGGGATGGTATTCACGCAACGAGTTCCAGAGTTATCGTCATCATAAATCCTTCTCGCCGTGGTACGAAGCGCGTTGCTGGATGCGCGCCGCCTGGCGAAAGAAAGTCTATGCATACCGGCAACGCAATATATTGCCACTGCTTAAGACCAGTCTGGATCAGCGTTATTATCTGGCAATATTGCAGGTGTATAATGACAGCCAGATTCGTAATCACAGTCCTTATAAAGACGTGCGCGACTATGTGAATGAGATCATGTACTCCTTTGCCAAGAAAGCCCCCCCGACCGAGTTTCTGGTCTTTAAGCATCACCCTATGGATCGCGGGCATCGCCTTTACGGGCCGTTGATTCGCCAGTTAGGAAAAAAGTACGGCGTGGCAAACCGAGTCATTTATGTTCACGACCTGCCCATGCCTGAATTACTGACCCATGCCAAAGCCGTGGTGACAATCAACAGTACAGCCGGTATCTCGGCCCTTATCCATAACAAACCGCTGAAGGTTATGGGGAAAGCGCTGTATGACATTAAGGGCATCACTTACCAAGGTCACCTGAATCAGTTCTGGTGCGCCGACTTTAAGCCCGATATGAAGCTGTTCAAACAGTTCCGACTATACTTGCTCAGCAATACACAGATTAATGCAGTGTATTATGGTAAAAAACAAGGCAGCAAAGCTGCAATTGCAGACTCGCTTTATCAGCCCGTTTTTATCAGCCAGAAACTGATAATGAAATATATCAATCGGCAAATTTCATAACTTTTCGAGGACAAGGCGCAGATGCACAAACAATCCATTAATAAATGCTGCGTCTATTTTCCTCTACTCTATCTTTTATCATTCTCTTTAACCGCCTGTGCCGCTCAACTCCCCACGGCGCAGTCTGAAAAATGCACGTTGCCTCCCCTACACGGCGAAGTGTCGCTAGTCTCTTCCTGTGTCTATCCACAATCTATAGTAATAACGACCAGTAATACTGTACTAGACTGTCATGGCGCGACGTTGGATGGCAACAGTAAGATAGCGTTCGGCATCGTGGTCAATAGCAAAGGTAAACCGCTGTCAGACGTTCGCATTCAAAACTGTAAAATCCGCAATTTTTCCCACAGCGGTATTCGTGTTACATCTGATATCCCGGCAAATGAGTTAAGCACCAATCATAACGAAAATTACCGCCGTTCGCCGACGCATATTGATATAGACAATGTCGAAGTTACGGGCAGTGGTCGCGTCGGGATTTACTTTGATGACTATGTTTCCCATTCCTCCCTCAGCAATTCAACTGTCCGTAGTTCTTATATGTCTGGTGTTTATCTCGAACATTCATCACGTTACAATAGAATCATTAATAATCAGATTATCTATAACGGCCATGAAAGTTTTGGTAAAGGTAAACGTGAAGGGTTAGCTATAGATTCATCTGCCTATAACTTGATTGAAGGGAACCGCTTTAAATCAAATGGTGCTGGGGGAGTTTTTCTGTATAAAAATTGCGGAGAACATTTCAGTACCGGCAAATCCGTGATCCGCTGGCAGCACAGCGATTACAACGTGATAAAGAACAATACCTTTATTAACGAACCTGTAGGTATTTGGTTGGCGTCACGACAGAACAAAGACTTATCAGGATTTGATTGCGGCGATAAACCGAAGGATGAATCAGGTAAGTATTTCTGGGATTACGCGAATAGTAATATGGTGGAAGGGAATAGATTTATAGAAAATAACAAGAGTGTGGTTAATGAAGGAAAAAGAAATAATTTACAACAATTAGCAGTACTGACAAATTTTTAAAAGAACCGAACGTGATTTTATCGAACCATATAGGGTGATATTTATTTTAGAAGAAACTGCTTAAATCAAACCAATTATAATGAATGTCATTTTAGGATATACTGACAACCCTTATAGCATAATAAAAAACCCTCAATAAATAAAATGTAGAATAGACAAGTAAGGATTCGCATAAAACAAACCCTTACTTTGCTTTTACTTAACTTTAAAGTTGATATTTTCTGGCGTCTGGTCTTTAAGCTGAGATATTATATTTTTTGACTTATCATCGAAAGAATCTTTAGTCCTACACCATGAAATATTTTCTTTTATTATTCTGGCAGGAACACCTACAGCTAAACAAAATTCAGGAATTGATTTTGTAACAGTTGCGGTTGCACCGATTACACCACCTTTACCAATATCAGCACCTGGCATAATAGTAACTCTTCTACCAACCCACACATAGGAACCAACTTTAGTAACTTTGTCACCGAAATTTAGAATCTCATTAGTATTGAGATCGATTATTGAATGAGCATCATGACCCTGCACAATTACTTCTTCAGAAAACAAAGATCTTCTTCCAATATAAATACCATTGCCATGCACTTGAAACCTAATTGAATGTGCAGTCACGTCATCGCCAATCAACAAGAAAGGATTAGTGTGTAACAGTCTTATTTCAGCAGAACCTTTGAAATTATGACCAATGATTACAGAAGCACCTGAAGTGCGGGTTCTTATTTCAAACTGTCCACTTTTACTTAAAAGAAATATATTTGTATTTTCGAAAGGATTAGGGCTCCAATTTTCGAAATTTATTATATTCTTTTTAGTATTTTGATAATGCTCTAAATGCTCGACTTTAACATATATATAATTATTTTTGCCAATTAGCCCTTGAATGCTGATCGAAGGAAAATCAGAAAAAGGTATTTTTACTAAATCAGCGGTTATTGTACTCTGAACAAAATATTCTCTAGAAAGTAAGTTTGGGTCTATTATTTCTGAAAGTTGCATATGCGTACCTTTTAAACTTTGTTTAATACAAAATTAGCTTTAGCACGAGACAGTAAATCTTTATAAGATGCATTATTTAATAAAAACTCTTTAAGATAAAAAGCATTATTGCTTTCAGCAAGATTTATTACGTGTTTGATGAATTCACCATGTAAAGGATATTTATCAAAAACAACGTTAGATGCGATATTTAATATTTCAATTTTTGGTTTATCTTTTAAGAGCAAAATAAATACAGATAAAATATGTTCCTCTGCTGAAGAAAAATTCAAGCACATTAACTTGAATGATTCATCAATACTAAGTTGAGATTGATGTGTAAAAACATCTGAACTATTAGAACCCACTGTATTATAATTAAAATTATTTACAAATTTAACATTCCATTTAAGCTTCAATGAGAAAGGTGTCGTTCCAACGACAGTTTTTACTGGATGCACTATTTCCAAACAATCATCAAATACAAATCGAAGATTACAAATTGAATTCTTATTGCTCTCAATCAATCCAAATATCCAATCATTATTTACATGGCAAATTTTAACAGTAAATTCTGCAGCATTTTTATTCAAATTTTCTAGTTTAAGGTCAAGTTCAAGCATCCAAGACTTTATTAAAGGAGAAATATTCTTAGCTACCAGATTTTCCCTTTTCTGTGATGAGTATTGTGCAAACTCTGTAGTGTTTCTTTTCTCAATTTTAGCCCTATCAGCTTTAGGCAGTGAACGTCTTTTAATCCATTCTTCTTCAGATTTTGTATAATAATGATAAATAACGGCACCATTTTCATTATTATTCATCACCCAGTGTGGTTTTGACGGATGCCATTGAGCCTTATCGATGCAACCATTTACATAATCTCCTGTTAAAAGATCACATATATGTGTTCGCATATTTTGAGTTCTACTTGGATTAAAAATAGTTTTAACCACTGGTGAAACTTTATCATCACATTTTGTGAAACGATCAATAATTAATTCATTTTTATAATGATCTTGTCCTGATGATCCAAAGATCAACCATGGTACTGCTATCGCCCCAAAATTAGGGTTTTTTATTTCTGCGTCATGTAAAAAATTTTTAACATTATAATTGGGTACTATAAGGAATTCATCGGCATCAGATATTAAAACATAATCATATTCTCTGGAAAAATTATCTAAGAAATGAGAGTATGCTGAACGCTGGGGAGGGACACCCTCTTTTCTCGGCCAAAATATGCGATTGATTACTTTAAGTTCATCAAGGTTTGATAGCAATTCCGTTGTTCCATCAGTACTAACATTATCATAAATAAAAACAGAATCAAAACCGATGTTTTTATAAAAAGCAACCCACTCTTTTATATAGCTTACTTCATTTCTACAAATACAACATACAGCAATTTTCATTGAAACATCCAAGTGTAATAAAGTTAACAAACTAATGAGAATTCAGGATTTTTAAAATTATCTTTCCCACGGAGATTTCTCAGATAGTCTATTATCTAAAAATTGCTGTGTTTGCTTTTTATATAGCATATCTTCTGCACTTCCATTTCCATCATTGAAACATAAAATTTTAAATTTATAGCCATCTTTGGAAAGAATTGATTTTATATTTGTCGGGCGCACAATCAAGCTTGCTAATTCGGCTTTAACTGTTGTACCACTTATATATGAGTAATGGTGATATAAAAAAGACGTTAAATTTATATCTTCTGGTGATCTAAGCTTAGCGCTTCTTGTCACGTCAAAAACATCTGGAAACTTTTCTTCGATTCTATGCAACACTGATTTTTTGAGAGCATATGGAACATGCCTATGCAAATATTTTGAGTCATATTCAGGAAATTCTTTTCTAATAAGATTATTTGAATTCATCGCTGCTATCAAATAGTCAGGAATATCTTCCTTGGTCTTACTTGAATAAACCATTCCATATGGTTCAAAATATGCTAAAGACCTCCCTGCTTCATCAAAGAAATCAGAGGGTAAACACGGCTGGTTCAAAACAAAATCATCATTTAAATAAATGAAATACTCAGATAGAGTATGGATGTTATGAAGGCAACTTTCAATTGCATGTGAATTAAAGGTAGGAAGATGATTTATATCATTAAATATTTCACTATGATCAACCCAAATAATTTTAGGATGTTCGTCAAGCCATTTTGGCTGTTGGCAGTTCGATACAATATAAATGCTATTTAACCATGGCGCATATTTATTTAAAGACCTTAACGAATACTTCAATTCATCATTGCTAGTAAATCTGTCTGGGTCAAATTCACTGTCAGGAAATGCATTTTTCCAGTGTTCTTGCCAAGTTACATCAGCATGATTTACCCATGTATAGACTGCATCAATTTTTCTGCTTTCTTTAATTTTATTTGAAGAAAAGATATTATCAATTTCGTCAAAAGGGAATTTCCTAACCCAAGCTTTACTTGAACGAACCGTAGCTAATCCTGTCGCATCAAGATCAAATAAATAAAAGTGTAAAATATGAAGATCACCAAGTTCGTTACTTAATTCAATTACAAAATCAGGTTTAGAAAGTAAATTTTTGGCAACTTGACCAATATCAAAAATATCATTATTTTTAGCAGTGAAGTTAAATCCCCCTCCTAAAGTATAAATGGTTACATTCATAGACATTGATGATTTCAAACCGCCAATGAAATTAACTAGTGCACCTAAATACCCACTCCATATAAGTAAGCTATTTCCGTCAACTCCATCTTTTGGCCCCAGACCAGCCTTAAGGTTTTTCTTTATATAGTTAACGATACCAAGATGTTGTACCTCAAGCACATCAACAGTCGGAACTTCGATTGTTTTGCTTTTAGTTGTTATTACTTTAGTTTGTGGTGAAGCGCCTTTAAAAGCTCTTTTTCTAAACATGTCATAGAAAAACATATTAGGATCACGAAAAAGTTTTGTTATTTTGCTATAACTGCGTTTATTAGCCATTAATTAGAAACCTTAAGCGTCTTTTAAATGTGTCAAATCTGTCAATATGACTGGGTTTATTATCAAAAAATATCGAATACTCTTCAAGATCAGCGCGGTGATTCCTAACTATTTCAAGAAAATCAGTAATAAGTGTGGGATCATTTCTTTTACCTTGACTACAATAATTAGAATGGATGCTCTTAAAAAGCTCTAAATTTTCATTACGTGATTTTTTATATTTATCCAAATCCCCCCTTCCATGATAAATATGGATGGCTATATCTTTTTCAAATAAAGGAACTAAGCTCAACATACCCAAAGCTCGCCTAAAACCAGTAGCGAAGAGTGGGGATCGAGCTTTATTGCTGATAATGAAATCATCATAAACTTCTAATTTTTTGTGTAATTTTGCAAGGCGTATTAAGAAATCGAAGTCTTCGTAACCATGCCCCTTATATTCCTCATTGAATCCATTGATCAAACAAAAATCTGTTTTATTCATAATTGTTATGGATGAAGGGCTAGCAATATGTAAAAACTCTTTCCGGCTATATGAAAAATATTTTGCAATGAGTTGTTTTTTTGATATTAAATCTTTGATTAATAACCTTGAACCTCTTTTTGTCAGATATAGACATGGAATTATGTAGAATGGTTGAGAATTTTTACTCAGAAGCTCTGAATATTTTAAGATCAAACTAATATCTGGCCAAATATCTATATCTAATAAGCAAATTTTTTCCGTTTTTGTAATTTCAACTGCACGATTTCTTAAAATTGATGAATTTACATTACCTTTGTAAAAAAAACCTGTTGCCACTGATGCATTAGGATATTTTTTAATGAGTGAAAAAAATAAATTATCCTCATTGAGGTTTCTATTATTATGTCCGAATGCAATATTTATATTAGTTAATCCAAAGATATCAAGTAGATTTTTACAGCGCTCTAGGATATCTTTTGCTCTATATTGAAGATCTATTGGAATAATTAGGGTTATCATATATTAATATAATTCCAAAATAAAATTGTTTATAGATTTTCATCTATTTTGTATTTATTTATGGCATCTTCAATTGATTCAAAAAATTCAACTTTGTTGTCTCTTCCAATAAATAATGCTACGTCGCAAAATTCTTTAAGAGAACCTAAGCTATGCGAGACCATAAGAAAACTCGATTCTTCATGTCTAGACTTAAATAAATCGGCGCATTTTTTCTTAAACCGTGCATCTCCGACCGCTGTTACTTCATCAACAAGATAGTAATCGAATTTAAAAGCCATACTTAATCCAAAACCTAACCTTGATTTCATCCCTGAAGAATAGGTTTTAATCGGCATATCAAAGTACTTTCCCAACTCGGCAAATTCTTCAACGAAAGCGACTTTCTCACGTAATTCTTCTTGTTTTGAAAATAAACGCGCTACAAATTTGACATTTTCTCTACCTGTTAAACTGCCTTGGAATCCTCCAGACAAGCCAACAGGCCAAGAAATCGTTTTATCTGTAATAATTCTTCCGCTATCTGGTCTATCGATACCGCCAATTACTCTTAATAAAGTCGATTTTCCAGCGCCGTTACGACCGATAAGGGCCACACTTTTATTTGAAGGAAGCTCAATACTAAAATCTTTGAAAACATAATGACGACCTTTTGGTGTTTTGTAGGATTTTGTTAGGTTTTCAATTTTAATCATGACGTCAGCATCGCTTCCTCACGGGTTCTATATAACGCTAACCCTATAAATAAAATTAGTAGACTACAAAATGCCAAATAGCTAAGACTTACACCTTCACTAATATAACTTGGAAAAACTGAGTTTCTACATAATTCCACAACATGCACTAGAGGGTTCCATAACAGATAGGGCCAATATTCTTTCGGTACACTATGCAGCGGAAACATGATACAAGAGATAAAATACAGAGGCTTTATGATTATAGGCAAAAATTTTTCTGTTTCTGGGAATGTTTTACCAATTACCATATATATCAAACCAATCCCAGTTGATAGGATTGCTAACAGCATCCACACACAGACTAATGTTAGTATATTATTAATCTTGAAGTCTTCACCAAACAATCCAACTATCATCATTAATAAAACATATACAAAGCCATATATGACACTTTCTAAAATTGCTCTGGCTATGATCGTATCGATTGGCCTAACGGGACGATAGTTGAATAATCCTTGGTTAGCTTCAATGGCACCTATTGATCGATTTGTAATATTACTAAAAACAAAGAACGGAATAATGCCATTAATTAAGAATACAGGAAATGAAATATCTGGCATCGTTCTATGCATGATATAGCCGAAAATGGCTAATAAAATGAGAAGATGTGCCATCGGTTCCAACGCTGCCCACATGTATCCCAGTCTGAACTTGCCGAAACGGGTTTTGATTTCCCTTAAGAAAAGCGCTTTGATTGTCGCCTTTTGTACTTCCAAGCCACTACGTGCCATCGTCGTAATCCAGTTTGTTTCGTTTTCCCATGCTACCGCCCCTGGCTTACAGCAACCAATGCGCAGGGATAAGGGCCATAGACCAAGACCTAAAATGTTAGAAAGTAAAGTTGCCTAGCCAAACGTTTGCACTACATATAAAAAATCGGCTCAAACTAGTCCTGATCGATTTGCATTGCCTATTTAAAAGTATAAAAAACATACGGCACACCTTGGGTTGTACGCTGAGGAAGGACGCATAATACAAATCCGAAGGTTAATAAGGAGGCTTGAACCGCTGGTTTGAACAAGAAACTATATGAAGGACTTTTTTCGCTTTAATCACAAAGTCATTGCAACGGAAATACATTCACATAATTCGACAACTATTTAACATGAGGATTAAAATAAAACAATTACTAATAAACTAAACTTAATCAATTGACTGTTTTTTAACCAACACCAATTTAACATGTCATGCAGAACGAAAACTTAAGCTATTAAAACACTTATAATTCATGGTGTTATATGATCAGGTCAACTTGCTTTATAACCATTAAGAATAAGATTAATAAATGTATCCGGGTAGTATCATCTACGAGCATTACGAATAGATTGCGTGTTGCGGTGAGGGCAGCTTCGTACCAGGAGTTCAAAAGAAACTCACAGGCTCTGAATTTCGGACTTGTTAAACGTGTAACGCGGTGTTGTACATGAAAACTAAATAAGACGAGGTAAATGATAACTATTTTTAAGTCACTGCTTGTCTGTCGTTAAACCTAGCGATATAAGATTGTCGAGGAAACTTTAATCAATATTTATACCAAACTTCTTCCTGCTCTAAAAAGTGCTCTACCTATTCATATTGGTTGCTTAATTGTAAGACAGGAATATACTTCTGCACCTCATTCCATTGGATAAGAACCATTGATTAATCTCGTTTTTTCATCTAAATGGAGGGTTAACTTAATGGTCTTTAAACCTTTTCCGATTGCACAGAAATGATGTGCCACGTTAATTTATTATCGTCCACTAATCTATTTCCCGATCCGGTATACCTGACTCGTCCTAAAAACACTCATTTTTCGCATAATCAGAACATGGCGGACATTTTTGTGTCTAAACTTATGGTAGCTTTTCTTTTATAGCCACGAAGACAGAAGTGGTGCGGAGTGTTAAAATGCCTAATATTGCAGTGCTTTTTTTCCGTGCAATTACCCCTGTAAACAAGAAATTATAAAAATGAAACTATACGACCTGACTGTTATCGTTACTGCGCACAACTGTGCCCAGCACTTAACAGCCTGCCTTGAATCAGTAAGCGTAGCGCTGGGAGACCACTTCTCTCAGTGCGAAATCATGCTGATTAATGACTCCTCAACCGACGCCACAGGCCGTATCTGTGAGCAGTTCGCCGAGGGTCATGACAACGTGGTGCAGTACGATGTCGGGTTTAAGAACATTGGTAAGGTCAGAAATTTCGGCGTCTCCCATGCACGTGGTGAATACATCACAATGGTCGATGGCGATGACCAGCTCAAGCCTAATTCGTTGATTGAAGTCCTCGACTTCCTTAACGGCAATCAGCCGGACATGCTTATCACGCGCCTGACGGAAGTGCGTGACAACGCTTTGCCGATCAGCAATCCTCCCCTGCAGCCGAAGCAGATAAGCAAGCATGTGGCCATCAAAAAATACTTGATTCACCAGGCATTTCAGGCGCATTTCATCGGCAAGTTTATCAAGCGCAGTATTTTATTGCGTTGCAAGTTTCCGCATTATATTTGCTACGAAGATGCCTTTATATTCCCCGAGGTATTGAAAAACTGTAATAACATTTATTTCTCGGCGACCGGTCCTTATATGTACTTCAAACACGGAAGTTCATTATCCAGCGACCTGGATGAAGAGAAAATAAAACTTTGCCGTCTTGGTTTAGACCAAATGTCATTGGTACTTAAAGGAGAATATAAATTCCTTCAAGTCTGCCACTGGATTGAGTTTATTAACCGTAATCATGTCACTATTTCAAAATGGGATGACAGAGACACTATCAAGCAAAATATCGAAGAAGTCGATATCGTGCAATTTATGCTGCATCCAGAAGTCCGGATGAGCTATAAACGCAAGCTGATAAAAGTGAAAAAACTTATTCGCTCGTGGTAAACCGCTTTATATTCTTCAATAACCTCTTCTGAACGACGCTTATCCAAAAATCCACAACCCTCTGATAATTATAAACAATTTTTAATTGCACTTTTTTGCGCCGAGCGTATGAGACTGACGTTTTATTCATGCAAAGCGTCATTCCCCTATGCTCATTCTAGTCTCTAGATTCTCTTTTCTGGACCAGAAAAAGTAATGGAAACGGCTTATCTCTTACTGGATCAAGCGGGTCAATGATAAATGAGCGAATAATCTGATTGTGTCGAACGTTGACAATCTGTGCCTTTAAAACGAACGCAAAGTGTATTATTTGACGCATAAAAAAACCCGCGCAATGCGGGTTTTGATTTGTTGTCAGGCACGATATCGATAATCAGGCAGAGAGCGTTGCGCCGCCGTCAATAACGATATCCTGCATGGTAATATGCCCGGCGCGATCGGAGGCCATAAATAACACGGCGTCGGCTACGTCCTGCGGCTTACCAATTTTTCCGAGCGGGATCCCTAATTTAAACTGGTCGGGGAATCCGTTAATGGTATTTTGTTCGCTTTCCGGCGAAGTCCACATTCCACGTTGCATAGGCGTGTCGGTAGAGCCTGGCGACACCAGATTGCAACGCACGCCGAAAGGCGCCATCTCCAGGCCAACGGTCATGCAGAGACTGCGCAAGGCCGCTTTGGAGGCGCAATAGGCCGACATACCCATACGCGGTACGTGCGCGGCGTTGGAGGCGATGCTGACGATAGCACCGCGCTGCTGGCGACGAAATACCGGCAGCGTATGGCGGAACATGTTGAACGCGCCGCCTGCATTCACCGCAAGGCAGGCCTGCCAGTCTTCATCACTCAGCTCGTCGGTCGCGCCCATGCGCAGAATTCCCGCGCCATTGACGAGTACGTCCAGCGAATCGTGTTCGGCCAAAAGGCGCTGACACACTTCACGCGCCGCGCTGGCATCGGTGACGTCGAGCAATTCGGTACGAAACGGATAGTCGTGGTCGCCGAAATGTTTGTCGAAACCAATCACCTCGGCCCCTGCTTCAACAAATGCCAAGGCGGTGGTGTAGCCAATTCCCTGGCCCGCGCCGGTTACCCAAACGCGCTTTTGTGCAAACTCCTGACCCGTGCTCATTACGCTTTCTCTCCAGACAGCAGTTTCCACCAGCCATTGATGGTTGGTGTTTTCGCCAGAGCCACGAAGTCGATGTCTTCGCGGATTTTACGCCAGCGGGTCGCAAGCGCCATGATGCGCACGGAATCAAGGCCGTAGTCGATCAGGTTGTCGTCATCGTCCAGATCATCGCAGTCTTCGTCCAGTAGAGGCAGGATCTCGCTGCGCAGCTGATCTTTGCTGGCGATCGCTGATTTGCCGGTTGATCCGGTCAGATCTTCTGTCATTACAACGCGACCACAGCGGCCTGCGGTGTAACGCAGCGCCATCAAATGCTCGTCACGCGAGAAGTCGGCCAGACCATCGGCCACCATGAAAGGCTGGATGTTACGCATAAAACCGTCAATCGCCGTGGTCAGGCAACCAATGTGGGCATAGACACCACAGATGATCAGCTGATCGCGCCCCGTTTCTTTCAGAATTTCCTGCAAAGGCGAACGGTGGAAGGCGCTATAACGCCATTTCACCAGCACCTGATCGTCTTCATCGGGAGCCAGCGCGGCAACGACTGCCTGCTGCTCGGGATGTTTGTTCAAACCCGGCCCCCACATGTCGTTGAGCAGCGCGCGGTCTTCATCGCTCTGGTTGTTCGGCTGTGCGGTGTAAAACACCGGAATGCCCTGCGCCTTGCAGTAGCTGCGCAGAGCGGCGATGTTCTCGACCACCTGCTTGACCAGCGGGCTGTCTTCTCCCCAGAAGTTTAGGAAATACTGCTGCATGTCGTGGATTAACAGGGCAGCGCGCGAGGGTTCCAGTTCCCACTTCACCTTGTTCGTTGGCAGTTCTGCCACGGTTGGCAAGGCATAGGATTCGAGTTTTGGAATGGCCATCGTTTATTCTCCAGAGGATTGTGTAGGTGACTGCGCGTCAAAAGACTGACGCAAAAGCTTTTTATCAATTTTGCCGACCGGCGTCAGCGGCAGGGTATCAACGCGAATGAAGCGGTCCGGCAGCTTGAATTCGGCGATCCCCTGTTCACGCAGGTGACGGCGCAGGGCAACGGACTTCAGCTCGACGTTCGAGATAATAAACGCACAGCTTTTTTCGCCCATCAGCTCGTCCGGCATGGAAACCAGCGCGGCATTGACGATGTCGGGATGGCGCAGCAGCAGGTTCTCAATTTCTTCGGCGGCAATTTTCTCGCCGCCGCGATTTATCTGATCCTTCAGACGGCCTTCGACGCGCACATACCCGTCTTCGGTCAATGAAATAAGGTCGCCCGAGCAGTAGAAGCCATTTTCGTCAAAGGCTTCGGCGTTGTGTTCAGGGCTTTGATAATAGCCGCGGAAGGTATAGGGGCCGCGGGTCATCAGGCGACCGACCTGTCCGGCAGGCAGCGGATTACCGTGTTCATCGGCGACCCACAGCTCGTCGTCAGGCGACATGGGATAACCCTGCGTGGTGAGGATATGCTGTTCGCTGTCGTCCAGTCGGGTGTAGTTGACCAGACCTTCCGCCATGCCGAAGACCTGCTGCAACTGACAGCCAATTTCGTTCTGAATGCGTGCCGCCAGCGTTTCGCCAAGTTTGGCACCGCCAACCTGCAACAGTTTCAGGCTGGACAGCGCCTTGTTGCTGCCCCACTCTTCAATCGCCTGCAACCAAAGCGTCACGGCCGGTGGCACCAGCGCAGTCACGTTAATCTGATGTTTTTCAATTAACTGGAAGCACACCAGCGCGCTGGGATCGGCGGCGAGTACCATCTGTCCGCCGCCATAGAATACGCCGAGCGCACCCGGCGAACTCATCGGATAGTTATGGGCAATCGGCAGCGCACACAGATAACGGGTATCGGCATCGAAACGGCACACCTCTACACTAACGCGCACGCTGTAGTAATAATCGTTGTGAGTACGCGGAATAAGCTTCGGCGTACCGGTGCTCCCGCCCGAGAGCTGGAAGAATGCGACCTGATCGGCAGGGGTTGGCGAGGCGGTAAAGGCGTCCTGCTCCTCGGCAATCAGCGCCGTCAGAGAAGTTTGCTCGCCCGTAGCATTGCGCAGCGCCACGAGACGCAGGGAAGCATGCTGACTCTGGAACGCGTCCAGGAAGGCGTCGTTGCCAATCAGCGGATGGTCGCGGTCGGCAATCAGCAACGCCGGTTTGATTTGGCTGGCGTAAGCGTTCAGTTCGGTACGCTGATGGCTGAACAGCGCATTGACCGGCACTACGCCGATTTTCAGCAACGCGAAGAACACGACATAGAACTGGTTGACGTTGCCGAGTTGTACCAGCGCGGTCTCGCCTGCCACAATGCCACGACGGCGCAGCGCGCCTGCCAGACGATCGGACTGCTGATTCAATTCGCGATAACTCAGGCTGCCTGTTGCATCAGTCATGGCGAGACTGTCGTTATTGGCCTGACGGGTCAGGATATCGGTCAGCGGTTCATCAATCCAGTAGCCGCGTTCGCGGTAGCGTTTGGCAAAATCTTCCGGCCAGGCGGTAAAAGCAATACTCATTGTTGTCTTCTCTAAATAGTTTTTTAAACCTGGTTCAAGCCAAAAGCACGAAGCATGGTATTCAGTTTGACGCCGGTTTCGCGCCATTCAGACTCGGGAGAGGAGTCGGGAACGATCCCCGCACCGGCAAACAGGCGGACCTGATCGCCCTTCACCGTACCGCAGCGGATAGTCACTACCCATTCGCCGTTACCGCGATCGTCACACCAGCCGACGATACCGCCGAACAGGCCGCGATCAAAGGGCTCGAGCTGCTCTATCAAATCGCGTGCGACGGTGGTCGGCGAGCCGCAAAGCGCAGGTGTCGGGTGCAGCAGACAGGCCAGCGACAGCGCGTTTTCCTGCGCGTCCTGCACTTCGCCGTTGATAGGCGTGGAGAGATGCCAAAGCGTCGGCGTACTCAGCAACTCGGGTGAAGAAGGAATATCCAGCGAGCGGCTGCGGCCTTCCAGCACCTGGCGCATGCCTTCGGTGACAATGTGGTGCTCATACAGATCCTTGCCGGAATCCAGCAGTACGCGGCTGACTTCGGCGTCTTTCTCCGGGCTGCTCTCGCGACGGGCGGAACCGGCCAGCGGATTCGAATGGAACTGGTTGCCCTGCTTGCGCAGCAGCAGTTCCGGGCTGGCGCCTATCAGTGCGCCCTGCTCGAGCGGCACATGAAAATGGTAACCGTTTGGATTCTGCTCCACGATGCGGCTCATCAGCGCCTGCGGCTCTACCGCGTTGCGGGTTTTTATCTCCAGCAGGCGCGATAACACGGCCTTGTCGAGCTTGCCGTCGTTCATGGCCTGCACGGCATCGCTGACCATCTGCATAAACGTCGCCTGCTCCGGCAGTTCCGTTTTGCTGGCGATGTCCGGCAGCGCTCCTTCCAGACCGGTTGCGGCCGCCATAGCCTCTTCACGCTCCAACCAGTGGGTTTTCAGCGGAACAAAAAGGGCGGAAGGTTGACGTTTATCGAAGGGGATCGCGCCACATAGCACGGGATGCTTAATACCTGCGGCGCGGGCATCCGAAAATGCGGCAGCTATGGCCTGTTGAAACGCACCGTTTAACCTATCACCATCCCTGGCCGATTCGGTTATTTTGGTCAGGCAACCTTGCGTACTCAGGCTCCGATAGGGGGAGGTAAAGAAAAAGCCCGAGGTTGGGGAAAGCTCGGTAGCCTGTGCGCTTTCATTATCGTGCTGTCCGCCGACCCGATCGCGCTCTTTCATCACAGTATCCATCTGTCTTCTCCTACGTATATAATGATAACCATCATGATAATCATTATCATTTGTATTTAATCGCGTTAAAGTACGTGATGCGTTTCACAGTGTCAATGAGGGAGGATTTGTCCTGCTTCTAAAATGTCCAGCCGGAATTCTCTTTTTACTCAACGAATCTGGCAGTTATTCACCACTAAGGTCTGAAAATGATGACATCTGTATTTCGCCCGCTGGCGGCTATTTTAGGAATTTTTACGCTTTTGACGACAACAGCCCATGCGGCGGAAGGTTGGCCGAGAGAGATAACCACCCCCCACGGCGTGATCACGCTGAAACAGCCTCCCCAGCGCATTGTTTCCACCAGCGTGACGGTGACCGGCACCCTGCTGGCCATCCATGCGCCGGTGGTGGCGAGCGGGGCAACCAGTCCCAATACCCGCATTGCCGACGACCAGGGGTTTTTCCGTCAATGGGGCAACGTGGCGAAGCAGCGCGGCGTTAAACGTCTCTATGTCGGTGAACCCAATGCCGAAGCCATTGCGGGCGAAGCGCCGGATCTGATTATCGTCTCCGCAACGGGTGGCGATTCCGCACTAAAAGTTTACGACCAGCTTTCTGCCGTCGCACCGGTGATGGTGGTTAATTATGATGACAAGAGCTGGCAGGCGCTGGCACAGGAGTTGGGCGAGGCGACCGGCAAGGAAACCGAAGCGGCCAAAACTGTAGCCGATTTCGATGCCCGCGAAAAGGCGGTGAAGAACAGCATTCATCTGCCGCCGCAGCCGGTGTCGGCACTGGTGTATCGTCCGGATGGCAAAGCCGCCAACCTGTGGACCCCGGCTTCTCCGCAGGGACAAATGCTGCAACAGCTGGGCTTTACGTTGGCGCAGCCGCCGGCCCATGCCGCCAGCAGCCAGTCGCAGGGCGTGCGTAAAGATATCATCCAGCTTTCCGGCGAGAATATGGCGGCGGGTCTGAACGGCAAATCGCTGCTGCTGTTTGCCGGTGATAAAACCGATACCCAGCGTCTGGAAGGAAATGTGTTTCTGAGTCACCTGCCTGCGGTACAAAACAAGCAGGTGTTTGCCTTGGGCAACGACACGTTTCGCCTGGATTACTACAGCGCCAGCAATGTGCTGACGCAGCTTGAAACCCAGTTTAGCGGCCGTTGACCGGTTTGGCGGGTTGGGGCATCGCTTCCGACCCGTCCTTTATCTCTGACGAATGAGACACGTCGCGTAGCGCACGCAGCGAAAACGCCAGCACCAGTCCGACAAGCGCCGCACCAAAGCCGAAGCTCGCCGAACTGGCTACCGGCAACATCACCGATCCCAGTGTGCCCAGCAGCAGCGCACCCAATGCATCGCCCGTCACGTTTTGCGCGGTCCACAGACCGTTGACTCGTCCCAGATATTCGTCCGGCGTCAGGCGCTGAATCAGCCCGTATTGCAGCAGCGAGTTAATGGCGCTCAGATAGCCGAAGACCACCAGACACAGCAGCGCCGTGCCGTACCACGGCATCAGGCTGAACAGCCCGATGGCCACGAATGCGGCGATGGCGGTGGTCAGCATCATCCAGCCCGGACGCGCCACGTTGGCCACGCGACCGCTGGTAAAGGCGCCGACTGCCGCACCCAGCGGCACGGCAGCGTACATCAGGCCCAAACGTGAAGCATCGACCTGCCAAAGCCCCGAAAGCGCCGGATACAGCACGCGTACCGCACTCGCCATCGTCAGCAGCGCGCCGATAAGCGCCACCATTCCAATCACTTTATTCTGGAACAGGAAACGCACGCCGCTTGCCAGAGACTTTAGCGGGTGTTCGCGCGGCTGCGGCGGAGGCGCGAGCTTTGGCAAACGAAGCAACGGCAGCAGCGTCAGCAAGGTGCCGAAAGCGGCCAGCCCATAGTTCCACACCACGCCGCCGCTGGCGATAATCAGCCCGCCGACCGCCGGTGAAAGAATGGAGCCAAAGCGTACGGTCAGCATACTCAGCGCACCGGCCTGTACCAGGTTCTCGCGCCCCACCAGCGCGGGTGTCGCGGCCAGAAGCGCCGTAACGCCCACCGCGCCGAAGAAACCATCCCACACAGAGAGCAGATAAATCACCAGAAGCGACGGCGAGGGCATTGCGGCGTTAATGCACAATCCGACGAAACCGATGCCGCAGGTGGATCGGGCAAACAGGATAAGTCGGCGGCGCTCGTAGCGGTCGGCCATGACACCACCCATCAGCAGGCCGATAAACATGCCGCTGCCTGCCAGGGTTACGGCAAGACCGACCAGCAAGGTTGAACCGGTAAGCGATTGAATTTGCACGGGCAAGGCGATGCCGAGCAGTCCCAGCGCCAGAATGGAGATAAATCGGGCGCAAAACACGGAGCGGAAGGCAGGATGGGTTTTCAACAGACTGAAATTAAGTAAAATTGACGGCTTTTCCATAGCGAATTCAGGGTCCAACGATAACAGAGAAAGCAGCAAAGGGTCTGGCGGGTGGATCCCGCAGCCTGGGGACTGCAACAGTTCAAAGAGTCATGCTACCATATACAAACCCAAGCGATAACGATAATAAATATCATTCACATTACTGAATAATCTGCTTACCCTAAGGCTGCTATGTCTCGGCTCATGCGCAGTAGTGCGCTCAACATTTCCACCTCGTCTTCTGCCTTCACGCGTCAGTGGCCCGGCATGCTGCTGGCTATTCTGCTGTTATTGGCGATGGTCGCCCTCAGCCTGTCGGTGGGCGAAAAGTCCATTCCGCCCAGCATGATTTTGCCCGCGCTGAACGGCCAGTGCACCAGCGCCGACTGCGTGATTATTCTCGATGCGCGACTCCCCCGCACGCTGGCCGGCATCTTGGCCGGTATGGCACTCGGCCTTTCGGGCGCGCTGATGCAAATTCTGACCCGCAATCCGCTGGCGGATCCGGGTATTCTCGGCGTGAACTCGGGTGCCGGATTTGCCGTGGTGCTGGGCATTGCCTTTTTTGGTGCCAGCGATATCGAACATTATTTGTGGTATGCCTTTGCGGGCGCGATGGTCGCAACCCTGCTGGTGGCGATGATTGGCGCGCTGGGTCGCGGGCGAATCAATCCTATCCGCCTGACCCTCGCGGGCGTGGCGCTCGGCGCGGTGCTTGAAGGCATGTCTTCCGGCATCTCGCTGCTGAATCCGCAGGCCTTTGACCAGTTACGTTTCTGGCAGGCCGGTACGCTGGATATCCGCAGCATGGCAGTCATCCGCACCGTTGCCGGGCCGATTCTTGT
>Ga0308159_1002744_pt1 | contig 19463 bp, 15 predicted proteins | sample PhyCR1_FD_201040 | JGI IMG/M metagenome (GOLD analysis project Ga0308159, IMG submission 201040) | Phyllosphere microbial communities from UC Gill Tract Community Farm, Albany, California, United States - DLSLC.R1 | ecosystem: Host-associated > Plants > Phyllosphere > Unclassified | place: USA... | reverse complement strand
CGTCGTCGTTCGGCCCCGCGGTCGCGTCGACCGCGGCCGCCGCGACCACCACCGCCGCCGTCGCCGTCACCGACCCGAAGGCCCTGCGCTGGCTGGTCTTCGACCACCACGTGCACTCGGTGTACTCGCACGATGCGAAGTACGCCATGACGACGATCCTCGACCAGGCCCAACGTTTCGGGGTGGATGCCATCGCCTTCACGGAACACAGCAACGTCGGTCACGCCAACGTCGGCGGTGTCTTCAACGCCGCCCGCGAGATCGAGGCGGCTCGGACCGCGCGCCCCGACCTGCTCGTGTTCCAAGGCCTCGAGTGGTACATCCCCGCCGCCGAGCACGGCACGGTGCTCGTGGCCCCCGGCGCCCGCGTGACCGAGGTGCTGCGTCACTTCGAGCTGACCTACGACGGCAAGCTCAATCAGTGGGAGAAGCCCCGACCGAATACGAGCGACGCCGCCGACTGGCTGCAGCACGCGGTCGACGGGATCGCCTGGCTGGGGCAGCAGCGCACCGCGGGCGTCGTCGACGACGTGCTCGTCCTGGCCAACCACCCCAGTCGTCTCGGCATCGACTCCCCCGGCGAACTGCGCGCCTGGCAGGACGCCGACCCCGACGTGTTCGTCGGCTTCGAGGGAGCGCCGGGCGCTCAAGCATCGGGCCTCGCCGCGAACACCACCGACCGCTCGCAACGCGGCGAGTACGAGAACGCGCGCAGCGACTACTCGTTCCCCGGTTACCCCGCCGCCGCGTACCGCGCGCACGGCGGATTCGACTGGATGACCGCCGTCGTCGGCGGCATGTGGGACGCCCTGCTCAGCGAGGGCCGGCGCTGGTGGATCACCACGAACAGCGACCTGCACCTGAAGAACTTCGACACCACCCGCGTGGGCGACTTCCCCACCGGCTCCGGCTGGGACAACGGAGCGACCCTCGCGAACTTCAACCGCGCGGGCCGCCGCCCCGACCCCGTGTCGACCGCGTCGCCTCAGGGCGGCAGCGACCTCTGGCCGGGCGAGTTCAGCCGGACGCACGTCGGCGCCGTGGACAAGACGCACACGGCGGTCCTCGACGCCGTGCGCGCGGGGCGCATGTGGGTCGACCACGGCCACCTCGTCGCCGGGCTCTCCGTCGCCCTGCGCGCGGCCGACGACACCGCGAACAGCGCCACCCTCGGCGGAACGCTGCGCGTGCCGGTGGGGACGAAGATCGAGCTCGTCGTCGACATCGAGCCGACCACGCAGCGCAACTCCGCCGGCATCCTGCCCCGTCTTGCCCACCTCGACGTGATCCGCGGCGAGATCACCGGCGCGGCAACCGACCGTGACGCGATGGTCGCCCCTCGCACCCGCGTCGTCGAGCTGCGCGACGTGAGCGACCGCAGCGGCTCGCCCTTCCAGATCGTGATCCCGGTGGGAACGGCCGACGTCGACGGCTACGTGCGCGTGCGCGGCTCCGACGGCAAGGTGCACGGCACCGGCCCCCGCGGCGCCGAGGTCGACCCGCGGGCTCCCCAGCCGCACGCGGCCGGGCAGGGAAACCCCTGGCTCGACACCTGGCTGTACACGAACCCCATCTTCGTGGCGGTGCGCTGATCTCAGGTCGAACGGCCCGTCCCCAGCGGGGCGGGCCGTTCGACCTGAACGGAGGAGATCGGGGCGGCGGAAAACGCTCGAGGCGCGGAATATCCTTCGCCCCGCGATCCTCCTCCGCTCCTCGGCGCGTGCCCGAGGAGAGCTCAGCCGATGGTCTCGATGAGCTCGAACCAGGTCATCTCGAGTTCGTCGCGCTCGGCCTCGAGGGCGGAGATGCGCTGCATCTCGGCGCCGAGTCCCTCGTAGTCGGCCTGATCGTGATCGGCGAGCGCCGCCTTGGCCCGGTCGATCTGCTGCTGCAGTTTCTCGATGCGGCGCTCGGTGGCCGAGGCCTCCTTCTGCGCGGCGCGCAGCTCGGCGCCCTGCAGACCCGGGGCCGCGGTCGCGCCCCCCGTCGTCGGCCGCGCGGGCTCGGCATCCTGGATCGCCCGTAGACGCAGGTACTCGTCGACACCGCCGGGAAGGTGGCGAAGCCTCGCATCGAGGATCGCGTACTGCTGATCGGTGACGCGCTCGAGGAAGTACCGGTCGTGCGAGACGACGATGAGGGTGCCAGACCACGAGTCGAGCAGGTCTTCCATGGCGGCGAGCATGTCGGTGTCGAGGTCGTTGGTGGGCTCGTCGAGGATGAGCACGTTCGGCTGATCCAGCAGCACCAGCAGCAGCTGCAGGCGCCGCTTCTGACCGCCGGAGAGGTCTTTCACCGGTGTCGAGAGCTGCGCGCTCGAGAACCCGAGACGCTCGAGGAGCTCGCCGGGGGTGAGCTCTTTCGCCTTCGAACCCGTACCGAACGAGTACGTGGTCCGCAGCCCCGAGATCACCACGCGGACGGGGTCGTTCAGGTGCTGATCGAGCTCGTCGAGGCGCTGGGTGAGGGTGGCGACCTTGACGGTCTTGCCGCGCTTGACGCGCCCGCTGGTGGGTTCGAGCGAGCCGGTCACGAGATTCAGCAGGGTCGACTTGCCCGCGCCGTTCACGCCCAGGATGCCGGTGCGCTCCCCCGGCGCGATGCGCCACTCGACGTCCTTCAGCACCGTCTTGTCGCCGTAGGCCACGCCCGCGTCGAGCAGATCGACGACGTCCTTGCCCAGGCGCGAGACCGCCAGGGACTGCAGAGCGACCTTGTCGCGGATCTCGGGGACGTCGGCGATGAGCTCGTTGGCCGCATCGATGCGGAACTTCGGCTTCGACGTGCGCGCCGGCGCCCCGCGGCGCAGCCACGCGAGCTCTTTGCGGGCCAGGTTCTGTCGACGCTGTTCGATGGATGCCGCCTGGCGATCGCGCTCCACGCGCTGCAGGATGTACGCGGCGTAGCCACCCTCGAAGGGCTCGACGATGCGGTCGTGCACCTCCCACGTGGCGGTGCAGATCTCGTCGAGGAACCACCGGTCGTGCGTGACGACGAGAAGGCCGCCCGCCGAGGGCGCCCACCGCTTCTTGAGGTGCCCCGCGAGCCAGGTGATCGCCTCGACGTCGAGGTGGTTGGTGGGCTCGTCGAGGAACAGCACGTCCCAGTCGCCCGAGAGCAGCTTCGCCAGCGCCACGCGGCGGCGCTGACCGCCCGACAGGTCGCCGAGGCGCGCGTCCCACGGCAGGTCGCCCAGGAGCCCTGCGATCACGTCGCGGGTGCGCGCGTCGCCGGCCCACTCGTGCTCGGGCCGGTCGCCCACGACCGCGTGGCCGATCGTGTCGTCGTCATCGAGGGCGTCCTGCTGGTCGAGCACACCCACGGTGACACCGCCGCGGACCGTCACGCGCCCCCCGTCGGGTTCGCGGATGCCGGCGAGCATGCCGAGCAGACTCGACTTGCCGTCGCCGTTGCGACCGACGATGCCGATCCGATCGCCCTCGTTGACGCCGAGCGAGACGGAGTCGAAGACGACCTTCGTCGGGTATTCCAGGTGCAGGGCTTCGCCCCCGAGCAGGTGTGCCATATCCGTCCCAGGCTACGCGGTGCCCGGGGTGTGCCCGCGCGCCCGGGTGCCGGCATCCGGGATCCGCCCTCCGCCCGTCGAAGGGACGTGTCGCGGATGAGGCGGGTGGCCCCCGCCCGCAACGACGACGGGGCCGCCCGGCGAACCGGACGACCCCGCGTGACGCGACGGCTCAGAAGCCGTTGGCCGAGAGCCACTCCTTGGCGATGTCGGCGGACGACTTCTGGTCGACCGTCGACTCGACGTTCATCTCGACGAGAGCGTCGGCGGTGAGGGCCGCGCTGACCTTGTTGAGAACGTCCGAGACCTCGGAGGCGATGTTGGAGTTGACCACCGGCACGACGTTCGACGCGAGGAACAGGCCCTTCGGGTCGGTCAGGGTGACCAGGTTGTCGGTCTTGATGCGGGGGTCGGCCGTGTAGACGTTCGCGACCTGGACGGTGCCGGCGACGAGGTCGTCGACCGTGGTCTCACCGGTGGGCGAGAACTGGACGGTCACACCGTAGGTCGACTGCAGACCGGTGGGCCCGTAGGGACGCTCGGCGAGCTCGGCGTTGCCGCCGAGGGTCAGGCCCGAGGTCACCTTGGACAGGTCGGCGATCGAGGTGAGACCGTTCGCGTCGGCGAAGGCCTTGGTGACGGTGTACGAGTCCTGGTCGGTGGCCTGCGACTGGTCGAGGACCTCGAGGCCCTCGGGGAGGGCGGCCGGCAGAGCCGCGTACACGTCGTCGGACGTGCGCGCGGTGGTGTCCTTCTCGAAGAACTGCAGCAGGTTGCCGGTGTACTCGGGGAACACCGAGACCGTGCCGTCCTCGAGCAGCGGGATGTACGCGTCGCGCTGACCGATCTGGAACTGGCGCTTCACGGTCTTGCCGGCACCCTCGAGCGCCTGCGCGTAGATCTCGGCGATGATCTCGTTCGAGTAGTAGGCCTGCGAGCCGACCACGATGGTGTCGCTCGACGCGCTGGCGTCGCCGCCGCCGTTGCTGAGGGGATCGCTCGAGCCGCCGGCGCAACCGGCGAGGGCGAGCGAGGCGACCGCGAGGCCGGCGAACAGGCCGAGGCCCTTCTTGGTTCGTGCTGTGAACATGGGTGATCTCTTTTCTGGTGATTCGGGAATCGAGTGTGGGTCAGGGGACCGCCGGGGGCGCGGTCGGCGCTCCCACGGCGATGGCTTCGGCGCGACGTTGCCGGACGGAGCGACGTTGCGGCTGGGCGGAACCGGCGGCACGGATGCCACGGGGCACGACCAGGTGCTGGAGAAGGGCGAAGAGCCCGTCGATGACGAGCGCGAGGACCGCCACGAGGATCGCGCCGCCGATGAGGATGTCGAACCGGCGGAGCGGGATCGCGGCGATGATGTACTGCCCGAGACCGCCGAGACCGATGTACGCGGCGATCGTGACGGTGGCGAGCACCTGCAGCGTCGCCGCGCGGATGCCGCCCACGAGCAGGGGTAGACCAAGCGGGACCTCGATGCGCCAGAGGATCTGCGACTCGGTCATGCCCATCGACCGGCCCGCGTCGATCACGCGACGGTCGATGGCCTCGAACCCGGTGTAGGCCCCGGCGAGCAGCGACGGGATCGCCAGGACGACGAACGAGATGACCGCGGCCTCGGGCTTGTGCAGGACGCCCAGGAGCAGGGTCAGCAGGATCAGCAGACCGAAGGAGGGGATCGCGCGAGCGGCGCCCGAGATCGCCACGGCGGTCTCGCGTCCCTTTCCGGTGTGGCCGATGTACCAGCCGAGGGGAATGGCGATCGCGCCCGCGATGACGACGGCGATCAGCGTGTACAGCAGCTGGACGCCGATCGCCGCGGGGATCGAGTCGAACTGCCCGGAGTCCCCCGAAAAGATCCAGGCGAGCGCCTCACCGATGAGGTTCATGCTTTCACCAGCGTCCGGTTCGAGATGCGAGAGACGGTCTTCGTGGCTCGCGTCCACGGCATGAGCAGACGACCCGCGATCACCAGAAGCAGGTCGATGATCAGAGCGAGCACGACGACGGCGATCACGCCCGCGAACACCTCGGGGATGATGCGTCGCTGCAGGCCGTTCGTGAACAGATAGCCGATGTTCTGGATGCCGACCAGGATGCCGACGGTGGCGAGCGCGATCGTGCTCGCCGAGGCCACGCGGAGCCCCGCGAGGACGACGGGGCCGGCGAGCGGGAACTCCACCGCCCAGAAGCGCCGGAAGGAGCCGTAGCCGATGGCCGTGGAGGCCTGACGCACCCCGGCATCCACCGAATCGAGACCGTCGGCGACCGCACGCACGAGGATCGCGACCGCGTAGATGGCGAGAGCGACGACGAGGTTCGTCTCGCTCACGATGCTGTACCACCCGGTGACGACGGGCACGAGGATCAGCAGGGCGAGGGAGGGGATCGTGTAGAGCAGCCCGGTGATGGTGATGACGCCGCTGCGCACGAGCCGGTATCGCCAGGCCACCCACCCGAGCGGGACGCTGATCACGAAGCCCGCCAGCAACGCGATCAGGCTCTGACGCAGATGCACCAGCGTGAGCTCCCCGATCAAGTCGAGGTTGTTCCCTACCCAGTTCACGGGTGGGAGTCCTCCACGAGCGAACCCTGCGTGCGCCCCTCGGCATCCACGACGACCGTGCCGGTTGCCGTCTGCTTGAGGTGAAGAGCCCGCTTGCCCTTCACGGCGCCGATGAAGCTCGCCACGAAATCGGATGCCGGGTTCTCGACGATCTCGCTGGGTGTGCCCACCTGGGCGATCTTCGCTCCCTTTTCGAGGATCACGACCTGGTCCCCCAGCAGGAAGGCCTCGTCGATGTCGTGCGTGACGAAGACGATGGTCTTGCCGATCTCGTTCTGCAGACGCAGCAGCTCCTGCTGCAGTTCGTCGCGGACGATCGGATCGACCGCACCGAAGGGCTCGTCCATCAGCAGGATGTTGGGGTCGGCGGCAAGGCCGCGGGCGACGCCCACGCGTTGCTGCTGCCCGCCCGAGAGCTGGCTGGGGTACCGGTCGGCCATCGCCGCGTCCAAACCCACCGTTTTCATCAGTTCGAGCGCCCGGGCGCGCGCCGTCTTGCGGTTCTGCCCCTGCAGCACGGGCACGGTGGCGATGTTGTCGGCAACCGTGAAATGCGGCAGCAGGCCGGAGTTCTGCATGACGTAGCCGATGCTGCGACGCAACTGCACGGCGGGTTTGCCGCCGATGTCGTCGCCGTCGATCGCGATCGAGCCCGAGGAGGGCTCGACCATACGGTTGATCATGCGCAACAGCGTCGTCTTGCCGCAGCCGGACGACCCCACGAAGACGGTCGTCTTGCGGGACGGGATGACGAGATGGAAGTCGTCGACGGCGCGGGTGCCGTCGGGGAAGACCTTGGAAACGGCCGAGAACTCGATCATCTGCTCACCCGACCTCAGTCGGAGACCACGACCTTCCGGTCGAAGGCGACGAAGCCGGCGAAGTCTTTGCCCACGCGTTCCACGGCACCCGGGTACAGGTCGGGGTACGACCACGCGCCGTCGGTCAGTTCGACACCGTCGAGCGAGACGTTCCAATACTGAGCGGCGCCCTTCCACGGGCAGGTGTAGGGCGTGGGGCTCTTCTGCAGCGCGCCCTCGCGGACGGACTGCGGGGGGAAGTACCAGTTCCCCTCGATCGAGGCCAGGTCGTCGCGGTCTGCTTCGGCGATCACGACGCCGTCGAGCACTGCCTTCATGGGTACCCCCTTCGTGGCGTCCCGCGGGCACCGCACCCATCGGTGACGAACCACCTTGCATGAGGCTAATCACGTGGTCGGCACGAAAAGCGCAGATTGCCCCGTATGTCGACCTGAGCTATGGTGCGTCGCGGTCAGACCACGCGCGCACCGGGGACCGGCCCGTGCACGTGGAGGGCGACGAGACCGGCGGCGCTCAGGGTGACCTGCAGGTCGATCGCGGACGCCTCGTCCGCGGCGAGGAACGCCAGCGTCGGCCCCGACCCCGAGACGATTCCCGCCAGCGCGCCCGATCTCTCGCCGCGCTCGAGCACACGTGCGAGGTCGGGGCGCAGGTGCAGCGCGGGAGCCTGCAGGTCGTTGCGCAGCGTCGCGGCGAGCATGCCGGCGTCGCCCTGGCGGAGGGCGTGCAGCACGTCGCGGTCGACCGCGGGAACGCGCGGCGCCGGACCGATGTCGACCGCGTGGCGTCTGCGGTGCGCGTCGAGCTCGCCGTAGACCACCGGGGTCGACATGCCCGTCTCGTTCGGCACGAGCACCCAGTCGAAGCGACCGCGCGCGAGCGCCGGGCTCAGCTGGTCGCCACGACCGGTGCCGATGGCCGTGCCGCCGAGAAGGGCGAAGGGGACGTCGGCGCCGAGGCGCGCCGCGAGATGGGCGAGCTCGCTCGTCGGCATCCCGAGTCCCCAGAGGGCGTCGCACGCGACCAGAGCGGCGGCCGCATCGGCCGAGCCCCCGCCCATCCCGCCGGCGACGGGGACGGCCTTGCGCACAGACAGGTGCGCACCGCGGTCGATGCCCGCGGTCTGCGCGAGAAGCCGCGCGGCGCGGACGGCGAGGTTGCGGTCGTCGGTGGGTACTCCCCCGATGTCGACCGGCCCGCGCGCGGAGACCTCGATCGTGATCTCGTCAGCGGGGGTCGCGACCATCTCCTCGTAGAGCGACACCGCCTGGAAGGCGGTCGCGAGCTCGTGGTAGCCGTCGTCCTGAACGTCGCCGACCTCGAGGAAGACGTTGATCTTGCCGGGGGCACGGACGCGGACGGATGCCGGGGTGTGGAGGCTCATCGCAGCCGCCGCCGTCCCGCGCGCCGGGGACTCCCACCGTGTGCGAAACTAAGACTTCGGTCGGCTTCCCGCCGTCGCTCGCAAGGCGGTACGGGGAGGTCCGGTCCGGAGCGAGCGATCTGAGTCACTCTTCGACAGTAGTGCTCCGCTCCCCGTCGTTCGGCGTCGAGGCCGAAACGTCCCTGTAACCCCGGAACCATACGGTGACCGGATCCCATGCACCTACCCCCGAGGAGGCAGAATGCGCCCGATGGTCCCCCTGTCGATCGACACCGACCCCTGGCGCGCCCTGCTGTCCCGGTCCGATATCCGCATGCACGACGGCATCCTGCACGTCGTGGACGACTCGTCGACGCCCGCCATGGCCGAGCGCGCCGACCTTCTCGCCGCCGCATCCGCGATCGAGGCTGCGGGCGTCAGGGTGTTGCTCGTGCGCGACGCGAACCGTCGCCCCAAGCTGGTCGTCGACACCGTTGATGCCGTGAAGGCCCTCGCCGCCCTGCGCGACCCGGAACTCGGCCCGGTGTACCTCAAGGCCCGAGGCGAAGACCCGGTCCCCGCGCACAGCGTCGATCCCGCTCCCGGGTCGGTGCAGGCGTACGCGGTCTTCCGCCCGCGCACGTCGACCGAGGGCTCCTACCGGTACGGCTCGGCTCTCGCCCCGCGCTTGGAGCTCTGGCGTTTCGGCGAGAAGACGATCGAGGCTCCCCGCCCGAGCGCGCTCACCCGTCGCACCTTCGCCGCCGCGGACCTCGATCTGGTCGAGGTCGAGCGCTACGGCCGCCGCTGGACCACCGTCTCGGGCATGTTCGATCCGCACCCCAACGAATTCATCGCCGACGTCGACATGGTCTTCTCGTGGGTCGACGGGTCGTCGAGCGAATTCCAGCGCCAACGTGCCGCCCGGATGAAGGGCTACGTCGTCGGCGACGGCGACGACAACGCCGCCCGCTACCGTCAGGTCGACGAACTGCGGTACGCGCTGCGCAGCGTCCACATGTACGCGCCGTGGGTGCGCCGCATCTTCATCGCCACCGACTCCCCCACCCCCGAATGGCTCGCGGATCACCCGAAGGTGACGATCGTGCGCAGCGAGGAGTTCTTCGCCGATCCCTCGGTGCTGCCCACGCACAATTCGCACGCGGTCGAGGCCCAGTTGCACCGCATCCCGGGCCTGGCCGAGCACTTCCTGTACAGCAACGACGACATGTTCTTCGGACGCCCCGTCACCCCCGAACTGTTCTTCAGCGGTGGCGGCGTGAGCCGTTTCGTCGAGAGCGGCGTGCGCATCGGCAGCGGCCCGGCGCACATCGACCGCTCCGGCCACGACAACGGCCTGCGCGTGAACCGAGCACTCCTCAAAGAACGCTTCGGCCGCGTCATCACGCTCGACCTCGAGCACTGCGCGACGCCGCTGCGCCGTTCGGTGGCCTTCGAGCTCGAGCGGGAGTTCGCCGACGACTACGCGCGCACGGCCGCGAGCCGGTTCCGCTCCGCGACCGACATCTCGGTGACCAACAGTCTGTACCACCACTACGCGCTGGCGACCGGTCGCGCGGTCATCACGACCCAGCCGCGCACCCGTTACGTGCAGACCACGCAGCTGGATTCGCTCCGCACCATGGAACGCCTCGTGTCGCGTCGGGACACCGACATGTTCTGCCTCAACGACGGCAGCGTGCCCGAGATCCCCGAAGAGGTGCGCGTCCCGGCGCTCCGCGCCTGCCTAGAGCGCTACTTCCCGGTCGCGGCCCCGTGGGAGAGGACCTCGGTCAGCGGAGAATCGGCAGCGGCGTCGTCGGCGGCGACACCCGCCCGCTGAGATCGCGCGACGTCGGGACGATGATCCCCGCGTCGTGCAGACGCCGCTGCGACTCGTCGGCGTCGACGTACTGCAGGGCCGCACTCGCGGCGAGCGGAACGACGGAGTGGACGACCGTCTCGTCGTAGACGTGGACGATGTTGAAACCCTGCGCGGCGTCCTGCGGGCGCGTTCCGCCCACGGGCACCATGAGGTCCTGCGTGTAGCAGGTGGCCGAGGCGACGGAGACCGGGATGCCGGCGAACGTGGCGAACGTCGAGTAGTGCAGGTGTCCCGCGAGAATGGCGCGGACATCCGAGCCGCGCAGGACCTCGGCGAGGCTGCGCTGATCGTGCAGTTCGACGGACGCCGCGAGGTCGAGCACGCTCGGAACCGGCGGGTGGTGCATCGCGAGGATCGTGCCGAGGGGCGCGGGGGTGGCCAGCACCTCGGCGAGCCACTCGCGCTGAGCCGCCGTGACCTCGCCGTGGTGGGCCCCGGGCACCGAGGTGTCGAGCGTCACGATGCGCAGACCGTCGAACTCGTCGACGCGGTCGACCGGAGCGGCGGGGTCTCCCCCGTCGCCGGGCAGCAGGCGCGAGCGGAAAGCCGCCCGGTCGTCGTGGTTGCCCATGACCCACACGACGCGCGTCTGCAGGCGCTCGGCGAGCGGCTCGACCAGCGCGCGGACGCGGTCGTAGGCGTCGGTCTCGCCGAAATCGGCGAGGTCGCCGGTGAAGACGAGGGCGTCGGGGCGGATGCCGGACGCATCGATCGCCTGGACCGCGCGGGCGAGGTACGCCTCGGAGTCGACGTCGTCGTAGAGCGGTGCACCGCCGGCGCGAAGGTGAGTGTCGCTCAGGTGAAGCAGCACACGTTCGGCTCGGGGGTACTCGGCGTAGCGCATCTCGATCCTTTCGGGCCGTCGGGTACGACCTCGTTACCGGCGTGATGCTCCCGGTTGGCTCGAAATGTTACAGACATGTTTCTGGAACAGGTGATGAACACGGCGAGAATTCACCCGACAGTTCAACCCGGCCGCACTGCGCGGTGGCACGGGACGTCGTGTGGGTTGGGCTCGGCGCCGCATCCCGCCCGGTCCGGCGAGATGACCCGCGATGCGCGAGATGACCCGAGACGAGCGCGAAACGCGGGTCCGCTCGGCGAACGGGGGTCACCTCGAACGCGGGTCACGTCGAGGCGCCCCGACCCCGGTCAGCGCCCGGCGATCAGAGCGCGGCGATGCGCGCGTAGTCCTCGACCGTCAGCTGCTCGCCGCGCAGCGTCGGATCGACACCCGCCGCCTCGAGACGAGCCGACGCCTCGGCGGCCGTGCCGCCCAGCACGCCCGAGAGCGCCTGGCGGAGCATCTTGCGGCGCTGCTGGAAAGCGGCATCCACGATCTGGAAGGTGCGGAGTCGGTGCTCCTCGGTGCCACGGGGTTCGGCATCCCGATCGAAGCCGACCAGCACGCTGTCGACGTTCGGCACGGGCCAGAACACCTGACGCGACACCGTTCCCGCCAGACGCCACGATCCGTACCAGGCGGCCTTGACGCTCGGCGCGCCGTACACCTTCGACCCGGGAGGGGCGGCGAGACGCTCTCCCACCTCGGCCTGCACCATCACGACGCCGCGCTGCAGGTACGGGAAGGTCTCGAGGAAGTGCAGCAGCACGGGCACCGAGACGTTGTACGGCAGGTTCGCGACCAGGACGCCGGGTTCTCCCGGCAGCGCGTCGACGCGCAGGGCGTCGGCGTCGATGACCGTCAGGCGACCGTCGGGCACGTCATGGGCTGCCGCGGTGGCGGGGAGGCGCTCGGCGAGGCGGTGGTCGATCTCGACGGCGACGACCGAGGCACCCGTCTCGAGGATGGCCAGGGTGAGGGACCCGAGACCGGGACCGATCTCGACGACGCGATCGGATGCCGTGACCCGAGCCGCCTGCACGATCTTGCGCACGGTGTTGGCGTCGACGACGAAGTTCTGCCCGAGCTTCTTGGTGGGGGTGACGTCGAGGTCGGCGGCGAGCCGACGGATCTCGGCGGCACCGAGGAGGGAAACGGGCATTGTTCCACTGTAGTCAGGGCTTCGCCAGAATCCTCGCTGTGCGGAAGGCGGGAGTAGCGTAAGACGGTGAGTCAAACGCAGTCCATCCCCGCCAACGCCTTCACCCTGAGAAGTCCGTACGGTCGCCGCGCGATCGTGCTGTCGATCGCCGCGGCGGTGGGCGGCTTCCTCTTCGGTTTCGATTCCTCGGTCATCAACGGCGCCGTCCGTTCGATCGAGAGCGAGTACACCAAGGAGCCGCTGCTGACGGGCTTCGTCGTGGCCGTCGCCCTGCTCGGCTGCGCCGTCGGTGCTCTCGCGGCGGGCGTGCTGTCCGACCGCTACGGGCGGCTGAAGGTGATGATCGTCGGCTCCGTGCTGTTCCTGGTGTCGTCGGTGGGCTCGGCGCTGACCTTCAGCGTGCCCGACCTCATCGTGTGGCGCGTGCTCGGCGGCCTCGGCATCGGTATCGCCTCCGTCGTCGCCCCGGCGTACATCGCCGAGGTCGCACCGCGGCAGATCCGCGGCAGCCTCGCCTCGCTCCAGCAGCTCGCGATCACGCTCGGCATCTTCGCGGCGCTGCTGAGCAACGCGCTGCTCGTGGCGGTGGCCGACGGCAGCGCCGACAACCAGCTGTGGTGGGGCCTGGAGGCCTGGCGCTGGATGTTCCTCGTCGGCGTGGTCCCCGCAGCCGTCTACGGCGTGCTCGCCTTCACGATGCCGGAGTCTCCGCGATTCCTGCTCGCCCGCGGTCGCGCCGACGAAGCGCGCGCGATCTTCGCCCGCCTCGTCCCCCCGGCCGACCTCGACAAGACCGTCAACGAGCTGACCAACGCGATCGAGACCGACCGCAAGAACAAGGGCGCCTCGATCGCGGGCAAGGCCCTCGGTCTTCAGCCCATCGTCTGGATCGGCATCATCCTGTCGGTGTTCCAGCAGTTCGTGGGCATCAACGTGATCTTCTACTACTCGACGAGCCTCTGGCGCGCCGTCGGCTTCGACGAGAGCAACTCGCTCCTCATCGGCGTCATCACCTCGGTGACCAACGTGCTCGTGACCCTCATCGCCATCTGGCTCGTGGACCGTGTGGGCCGCAAGCCCCTGCTGCTGGTCGGGTCGGCTCTGATGACGCTGTCGCTCGGCGCGATGGCCCTGGCGTTCTCGTTCGCGACCGGATCCGGCCAGGACGTGTCGCTCCCCGGTGTGTGGGGTCCGGTGGCCCTGGTCGCCGCGAACCTCTTCGTCGTCGGCTTCGGCGCCTCGTGGGGCCCGCTGGTGTGGGTGCTGCTGGGCGAGATCTTCCCGAGCCGTATCCGCGGCAAGGCGCTCGGTGTGGCCGCGGGCGCGCAGTGGATCGCCAACTTCCTCGTGTCGTTCTCGTTCCCCCAGCTCGCCGAGTTCTCCCTCACGATCACCTACGCGGGATACGCGCTCTTCGCGCTGCTGTCGTTCGTGTTCGTGCTGTGGAAGATCCCCGAGACCAAGGGTATGGAGCTCGAACAGACCGAGACCCTGTTCGTCCGCAAGCCGAAGGCGAAGGCCAAGGCCTGACGGATGCCAGAAGGCCGGCGCCCCGCGGGGTGCCGGCCTTCTGGGTGTGCGCGTCCGCCCGCAGCGTTCACGGCGATCCGCGGCGGAGGCGCGGGGCTCAGTCCTCGAATGCGCCGTAGACGCGCAGCGTGTTCGCCGCGACCTGCGCGCCGAGCTCGTCGGCATCCATCGCCAGCTCCGCCGCGAGGAAGCGCAGCGTCACGGGGATCAGGTACGGCGCGTTCGGGCGACCGCGGTAGGGCACCGGGGTGAGGAACGGCGCGTCGGTCTCGACGAGGATCCGCTCGAGCGGCGTCACCGCGAGAGCGTCGCGCAGGTTCTGCGCGTTCTTGAAGGTCACGTTGCCCGCGAACGAGAGGTAGTACCCGCGGTCTGCCGCGACGCGCGCCATCTCGGCGTCGCCCGAGAAGCAGTGGAACACCGTCTTGTCGGGGGCACCGACCCTCTCGAGGGTCTCGAGCACGGCCTCGTGCGCATCGCGGTCATGGATCTGCATCGCGATGTCGTGCTTCTTCGCCAGCGCGATGTGCGCCTCGAAGGAGCGCAGCTGAGCGGGGATGCCGTCGGCCTCGGTCCGGAAGAAGTCCAGGCCCGTCTCACCGATCGCCCGCACGCGCGGTTCGGCGGCGAGGTCGTCGATGACCGCGATCGCGGCATCCAACTCCCCCGCCCGTTCGTAGACCGGCGCTTCGTTGGGGTGGATGGCGACCGCGGCCAAGACCCGGGGGTGCGAACGCGCCGCCCACGCCGACCAGCGGGAGGAGTCGACGTCGCCGCCGGCCTGCACGACGCCGTGGACGCCGACGGCCAGGGCGCGCTCGAGCTGTTCGTCGAGCGACAGGCCCGTCTCGCCGTCCTCGATCTCGAGGTGGGTGTGGTTGTCGTAGACCGGGATGCCGAGGGGCTCGGGCGCCGGCGGATAGCTCACGTCGCGACGTCCGTCCACCGAACGCTCGCGGACGTACTGGCTCGGGTCGCCACCGTCGAGGGTGCCGCGGGGGCGTTCGACGGGCGTCGAGCCGGCGACGGGGGCGGCGGAGTCTCCGACAGGTTCGGGGACCGCCGCCGCACCCGACATCTCGGTCACGCCTGCTCGACGCGCGGGAACAGCGGGGTGAGCGCGTTCACCGTGGAGCCCGGGCGCAGCACGCCCCACGCTCCCGCTTCGCGGAGGCGCTGATCCCGCAGGTCGCCGAGGCTCTCGGACGCGCCCAGAGCGAACCACAGCTTCTCGGTCGACGCGGGCATGACCGGCGACAGCAGCACCGCGAGGGCGCGCAGGCCCTCGGCCGCGGTGTACAGCACGGTGCCGAGGCGCTCGCGTGTGGCGTCGTCCTTCGCCAGGGCCCACGGCTCGTTCCCGGTGATGTACCCGTTGAGCGCGTCGACGATCGTCCAGATCGCGGCGATCGCCTCGTCGATGCGGAAACGCTCCACGGCGGCGTCGGCGTTCGCCGCGGCATCCGCCACGATCTTCTGGATCGTCAGATCGCTCTCGGTGTAGGCGCCGGGCTCGGGCACGACCCCCTCGAAGTACTTCGAGATCATCGCGATCGTGCGCGAGGCCAGGTTGCCGAAGCCGTTGGCCAGCTCGGCCTGGTAGCGGGCCGACAGGTCTTCCCACGAGAACGAGCCGTCCTGGCCGAAGGCGATCGCCGAGAGGAAGTAGAACCGGTACGCGTCGGAGCCGAAGACGTCGGTGATCTCGGTCGGCGCGATGCCGGTGAGCTTCGACTTCGACATCTTCTCGCCGCCGACGAGCAGCCACCCGTGCGCGAAGACGCCCCGGGGGACGTCGAGGCCCGCGGCCATGAGCATGGCCGGCCAGATGACGGCGTGGAAGCGCAGGATATCCTTGCCGACCACGTGGAAAGCGGGCCAGCGGCGTGCGAACTCCGCGGTGACCTCGCCCGTCTCGGGGTCGGTGCCGTAGCCCACGGCGGTGGCGTAATTGAGCAGCGCGTCGACCCACACGTAGATGACGTGCGAGGGGTCCCACGGAACCGTGATGCCCCAGTCGAAGGCCGAACGCGAGATCGAGAGATCCTTCAGACCGCTGCGCACGAACGAGACGACCTCGTTGCGCGCCGACTCGGGACGCACGAAGTCGGGCTCGGTCTTGTAGAGCTCCAGCAGGCGGTCCTGGAACTCGCTGAGCTTGAAGAAGTAGTTCTTCTCCTGCAACAGCTCGAGCGGCTTGGAGTGGATCGCGCAGACCTTGAGCCCCTCGAAGGGGCCCGTGCCGTCGACGATCTCGGCCTCGGGCTTGAACTCCTCACAGCCCACGCAGTACAGCGCCTCGTACTCGCCCGCGTAGATGTAGCCGCGGTCGAACAGGGCCTGCACGAACTGCTGCACGCGCTCTTCGTGGCGCGCCTGCGTCGTGCGGATGAAGTCGTCGTTGGCGACGTCGAGCGTCTCGAGCAGCGGGAACCACGACTCGGTGACGAGCTTGTCGACCCACTCCTGCGGCGTCACGCCGTTCGCGGCCGCCGCGCGCAGCATCTTCTGGCCGTGCTCGTCGGTGCCCGTGAGCATCCAGGTGTCATCGCCCGCCTGGCGATGCCAGCGGGCGAGCGTGTCGACGGCGACGGTCGTGTACCCGTGCCCGATGTGGGGCAGATCGCTCGGGTAGTAGATCGGCGTCGTGATGTAGAAAGAACGGCCGGAAGTCACTCGGAGATTCTACGGGGAGGCACCGACACGGCCGACCGCATGACGAGAGCCTGCGCGATCGGGCCGGACGGCTGCCTCAGCGCTTGACGGCCAGCGCCGCCTGATACAGCTCACGCGAGGAGTGACCGGTCTGCGACGCGACCTCGGCGGCGGCCTCTTTGAGCCGTGTGCCGCCCCGGACGATCTCGAGCACCTGGGTCACGGCATCCGGGAACGCCACCTCGCGCGCGGTCGCGCCTCCGACGACGATGGCGATCTCGCCGCGGACACCCTCGGCCGCCCACGCGGCGAGCTCGCCGAGGGTTCCGCGCGTGACCTCTTCGTAGAGCTTGGTGAGCTCGCGGCAGACGGCGGCGGGACGATCGGCACCGAACGCGGTCGCGAGGTCGTCGAGCGTGGATGCCAGCCGGGACGGCGACTCGAAGAAGACGAGGGTCCGCTCCTCCGACGCGAGCTGCGCGAAGGCCTTGCGGCGCTCCCCCGGCTTGCGGCGCGGGAAGCCCTCGAAGGCGAAGCGGTCGGTGGGCAGACCCGCGACGGCCAGGGCCGTCACGACGGCACTCGGCCCGGGGATCGCGGTGACCGTGACCCCCGCGGCAGCGGCGGCGGCGACGAGCCCGAACCCGGGGTCGCTGACGGTGGGCATTCCCGCGTCGCTCAGCACCAGCAGATCGTCCTCGCGCGCGAGCTCGACCAGTTCGGCCGCCCGCTCTTTCTCGTTGTGGTCATGCAGGGCGATCAGGCGCGGCCGGTTCTCGACCCCGAGTCCCGCGAGCAGGCGCTGCGTGGTGCGGGTGTCTTCGGCGGCGACGACCGTGGCGTTCTCGAGCGCCTCGATGAGACGCTTCGAGGCGTCGCCCAGGTTGCCGATGGGAGTCGCCGCGAGGATGATCACCGTTCCACCTTAGGCTGGGGGCCGTGACCACCGCCGTCCCTCCGCTGCTCCCTCCCGTCGAGCAGACGCGCATCGACCGGTGGCGCGATGCCCTCGTCGCGAGCCCTCGCGGCTTCCGCCTCTGGCGCTGGCTCGCACCCGCGCTCGTCACCGTGGTGGCGGCGGTGCTGCGCCTGATCGACCTCGGCGACCCGCACCAGCTCGTGTTCGACGAGACCTACTACGTGAAGGACTCGTGGAGTCAGTGGGTGCTCGGCTACCCCTCGACGTGGCCCGACGAAGCCGACGCGACATTCGTCGCCGGCGGCACCGACGTCTTCACGGGCATCGGCAGCTACGTCGTGCATCCCCCGCTCGGGCGCATCCTCATCGGCGCGGGCATGGCTCTGCTCGGCCCCGACTCGGCGACGGGCTGGCGTATCTCCGCCGCCGTCTTCGGCACCGCGACCGTGCTGCTGGTGTACCTGCTGGCGCGCACGCTCACCCGGTCGATCCCCTTCGCGACGGTGGCATCCGGTCTCATCGCGATCGACGGCCTCGGCATCGTGCTGAGCCGCATCTCGCTGCTCGACATCTTCTTGACGTTCTTCATCGTGCTGACGTTCTGGTTCGTCGCTCTCGACGCGCGGCGGAGCACCGATCGCTTGCGCGCCGCCCTCACGGCCCTCCCGGAGGGAAGACACACGTGGGGCCCGGTGCTGTGGGCGCGGCCGTGGCTCGTCGCCGCAGGAGCGGCCGCGGGCGCGGCCACCGCCGTGAAGTGGTCGGGACTGTACGTGCTCGCGGCTGTCGGCCTGTACGCGGTCGTCACCGACGCCGTCGCCCGTCGTCGCGCCGGGATCGTGCAGTGGCCGATGGATGCCGTGCGCCAGGGGCTCGTGTCGTTCGTTCTGCTCGTGCCGGTCGCCGTCGTCGTGTATCTGGCGAGCTGGTCGGGCTGGCTGTTCACGAACGGCGGGTGGATGCGCGGCACCCCGATCGCTGCGACGGGCATCTGGGGGTGGGTCCCCGAGCCGCTTCGGCAGCTGTGGGCGTACCACCAGGAGATGTACAACTTCCACGTCGGGCTCGTCACCCCGCACAGCTACGCCAGCCCCGCCTGGCAGTGGCCGCTGCTCATCCGCCCCACCTCGATGTACTGGCACCAGGACCAGGCGGGCGTCAACGGCTGCACGCTGCCGACGGGGTGCACCGAGGCGATCTCGAGCATCGCGAACCCGATCATCTGGTGGGCCGGGGTCGCGGCATCCCTGTATCTGCTCGTGCGCTTCGTCATGGTGCGCGGCTGGCGGCGCCACGCCCTCGTGCTGACCGGGCTCGCCGCCACCTACGTGCCCTGGCTGCTGTACCCCGAGCGCACGATCTTCCAGTTCTACACGGTGGCGATGCTGCCCTTCCTGGTGCTCGCCCTCACCTTCGCTCTGCGCGACGTCGCCCGAGGAGTCAGGGGCGCGTCGCGAGCGAGCGGGCAGGTGCTCGTGCTGGCGTTCCTCGGGCTCTGCGTCGTGATTTCGGCGTTCTGGTACCCCGTGTGGGTCGGGCTGCCCGCGCCCTACGAGTTCTGGCGCCTGCACAACTGGCTGCCGACCTGGATCTGACCGCGACGCACGCGGCGGTCGCGTGCGGGATGGGCGTGCCACAGAATCGGTGACGTGCCACAGGTGCGGATCGCCCGGGGCGCGGCATCCGAATCCGTTCCACACATCCGGATCTGCGACGAACCTGCGCGAACGGCGGGCTCAGACCAACCGCGCCGCATCCGTCGTCGGCAGTGCGCAGGTGAAGGCACGGCAGTCGTAGGCCGTCGCCTCGCCGCCCTGGGCGACCTTGCCCTCGAAGAGCTCGAACCCCGCCTCGGCGAAAGCGGCGACCTGCGCGGACGACACCACCGCCACCACGTCGGCGGTGACGCGGCGGGCGGCGTCGGCGATCTCGGCATCCGTCTCGCCCACCACGACCACCTGGCGCGGAGCGGTGACGAGACCGAGCGCGACCTCGAGGATCGCGCCGTGCGCCAGGGGCGACGACAGCGCGACGTCGGCGGCGGCCCGCACCAGGGTCTCCGCCGTGCTGCGGTAGCGCTCGCCCGCCCCGAGCCGCCACAGGTCGAGGGCGGCGGCGGCGAGAACGGACGGGCCCGAGGGCGAGGCGCCGTCGGTGGGGACGGCGTGCGAGTGCATCCCCTGACTCACGAG
>Ga0308159_1002742_pt1 | contig 19471 bp, 15 predicted proteins | sample PhyCR1_FD_201040 | JGI IMG/M metagenome (GOLD analysis project Ga0308159, IMG submission 201040) | Phyllosphere microbial communities from UC Gill Tract Community Farm, Albany, California, United States - DLSLC.R1 | ecosystem: Host-associated > Plants > Phyllosphere > Unclassified | place: USA... | reverse complement strand
GTGGACGATAGCAAGCTGGACGTCGAGTTCGAGCATGCCGGCCGCAAGCGCGTCATCGATACCTTTGTGGAAAAAGCCTGATGAACCAGGGCGTCACCAACCGCCGTCACCCGCAGCTGCTGGAAACCCTGACGCTGGACGGGCTGCCCGAGCACGCCGTGCCCGCCTTCGAATCCGCGCTGCAGACCGTGTGCCTGACCGTCGGCTACTTCAAGGACGACCCGACCGACACGTGGCGCCTGGAAGCGGTGCGCGAGGTCGGCGTCGGTGACGAGGAACTGATCCCCGCCCTGTTCCTGGCCAGTGCCGTCACCGGCATCGAGCAGCCGGAGTTGCTGCGCGCGCCGGTGGAGGCCGATGGCTGGCTGGCACGCACGGTGGAAGCCTTCCCGGAGCAGGAAATTGGCGGCCGCTTCGTCATCCGCCCCAGCCACGTGGCGGACCCGGTGACCTACGGGAAGGTCGTGCTGAAGCTGGATGCAGGCCTGGCCTTCGGTTCCGGCGAGCATGGCTCGACCCGTGGTTGCCTGATCGGGTTCGAGGGGATGGCGCATCGCCGCCCCCGTCGCATCCTGGATATCGGCACCGGCTCCGGCATCCTGGCCATGGCGGCGGCAAAGCAGCTGAAGCGCCCGGTGCTGGCCACGGATATCGAGCCATGGTCCGTGCGCATCACCGCCGACAACGCGGTGGCCAACGGCCTGCGCAACCAGATCCGCGCCAAGCTGGCCGATGGTTGGCGGCACCCTTCGGTGCATGGCGGGCGGTACGACCTGGTCTTCGCCAATATCCTGGCGCGCCCGCTCTGCTCGATGGCGAAGGATCTGGCGGACCATCTGGCGCCGCGCGGCACGGCTATCCTGGCCGGGCTGCTGGGGACGCAGGTGCGGATGGTGCTGGCCGCGCATCGCCGCGCCGGGCTGGTGCTGGAACGGCGGATCGACCAGGGGCATTGGTCTGCCCTGGTGCTGCGGAAGCGCTGAAGAGGTAGCCTCCCCGAAGCGGGCCCCCAAAAGGGGGATCGCCCCGCTGCCCGGGGTTCAGGGGCAGCGGGGCGATCAAACCGAAACGGCGTTGGGGGGAGGGGGAGTAGTGAGGAGCGCCGCCTCGGTAACTGGTCTCTGCATGAACAACCTCGGCGCAAGTCCGAGGTTGCGTGCGAGACCAGAAAAAAGTCAGGCTGCGATGCGGCTCGACTGGAAAGTCACTTCCGTCTGGCCCTTGGGGGCCTTCGGCAGCGTGTGGATGGTGGCGGTGGGGCGCTGCTCGTCCTGCTGCATGTCGAACACGCGGCGGATGTCACCGCGGCTCAGGCCGATATCGGCCAGCTCGCGGTCGGTCAGCAGCGACAGCTCGTCCATCACCCGGCGGCGGCGCGGGTACTCGGCGATTGCGCGGAAAGCATTGCGGAACCACTGGCCGATCTTCGCGTCACGCTCACGAATGGCGTCCTGGCGGACGAGTTCGATGGCGGCAGCGTTGGCGGAGGAGGTGGTGAACCGGGCGTCCATTTGTCTGTGTTCCAATATCGCTTCAGGGTGGTCAGCGGCTCCGGCTGTTGCCGTGGCCACCCGCCCTCTTGCGGTGCAACATAGATACTCCTTTGCTCGCGCTGGAGTAGCGCCGTGCCCAAGACGCAGACATGCGCCGTGCGCATTGATACCTGTGGAAACATGTCTTTAACGGGAACCTCACAAAGATGACACATCCGGGAGAGCCCACGCAGCATTTGGCCACTCTGAGGCACAGCCTCCCGGGCCTGGGCGTGGATGGCGTGCTGATTCCCCGCAGTGACGAGTTCCTGGGCGAGTATGTTCCGCCCAGCTCTGAGCGTCTTGCATGGCTCACCGGTTTTACCGGCTCGGCCGGTATGGCGATCGTCCTGACCGATCGCGCCGCCGTGTTCACCGACGGGCGCTACACCACCCAGGTGGCGGCGCAGACCGACCCGGCGCTGTGGGAACGCCGTCACCTGATCGAGCAACCGCCGCATGAATGGCTGGCGGAACACGCCGCCGGGCTGCGGATCGGCTACGACCCGCGCCTGCATCCGCAAGCCGCCATCGACCGGCTGGCCGATACCGGTGCTGTGCTGGTGCCGCTGGTGGCTAACCCGATCGACGATATCTGGCGGCACCGCCCGGCGCCGCCCCAGGCCACCGCCGTGCCGCAGCCGGCGGAATATGCCGGCCTTTCCAGCGAGGAGAAGCGCGCCGCCGCCGCCCAGGCGCTGAAGGACGCCGGGGAGGACGCCGCCATCCTGGCCGATGCCCACTCCGTCGCCTGGCTGCTGAACATCCGCGGCGGCGACCTGGCGCATACCCCGCTGGCGCTGGGCAGCGCCGTACTGCACGCCAACGGCCAGGTGGACCTGTTCATGGAGCCGGCCAAGCTGGGCCCGGCGACGCGCGAGCATCTGGGCAACCACGTCTCCGTCCACCCGCCCGCCGCGCTGGCGGAGTCGCTGGCCGCGCTGGGCGGCCGCACCGTGCGGGTGGACCCGGACCTGACCCCCGCCTGGTACGCCGCCACGCTGCAGGAAGCCGGCGCCAGGCTGACCCATGGGGAGGACCCGGTGCGGCTGCCGCGCGCCTGCAAGAACCCGGTGGAGCAGCAGGGCGCCCGCGCGGCGCATCTGCGCGATGCCGGCGCCATGGCGCGCTTCCTGCACTGGTTCGCGACGGAAGCCCCCAAGGGCGGGCTGACCGAGGTCTCGGCGGCCGAGCGCCTGCTGGCCTTCCGCACCGCCCTGCCGCTGTTCCGCGCCGAGAGCTTCCCGGCCATTTCCGGCGCGGGGGAGAACGGCGCCGTCATCCATTACCGCGCGTCTGCGGAGAGCGACCGGCCAATCCGCCCGAACGAGTGCTACCTGATCGACAGCGGCGCCCAGTTCACCGATGGCACCACCGACATCACCCGCACGCTCTGGACCGGCCCGGGCGCCCCGCCGGCCGAGCTGATGGAGCGCTACACGCGGGTGCTGCGCGGCCATATCGCCCTCTCCACCCTGCGCTTCCCGCAGGGTGCCGCCGGGCCGCATCTGGATGCGGTAGCGCGGCGGCCGCTCTGGGATGCCGGGTTGGATTACGACCACGGCACCGGCCACGGCGTCGGCAGCTTCCTCTCCGTGCATGAGGGGCCGGTGGCCTTCAGCCGCGCCGCCAAGCCGGTGCCGCTGCGGGAGGGCATGATCCTCTCCAACGAGCCCGGCTTCTACCTGCCCGGCCATTATGGCATCCGCATCGAGAACCTGTTGCTGACCCGTGCCGCACCGCAGCTGCCCGGCCAGGCCAAGCCCTTCCTGGAGTTCGAGACGCTGACCCTGGCGCCCTATGACCGCCGGCTGATCGACCTGCCGCAGCTCTCCCCGGTGGAGCGGGCCTGGATCGATGCCTACCACGCCCGCGTGCTGGCGGAGGTCGGCCCGGCGCTGGAGGGCGAGGCTGCCGCCTGGCTGGCGACGGCTTGCGCCAGGCTGTGATACCGCTGCCGGCACCGATGCCGGAACTGGCCGGGCGCCGCGTGCTGCTGGCCTACGGGCTGGCGGGCGAGGCCATCGCCCGGCTGGCACCGGTGGGGTTCGACTACATGGGCACGCAATTGGCCTGGCTGCGCGCCTCTGGCGCGGTGGCGCAGGTGGTGCCGCTGCCCACCGCCGCCGCGGTGGAGGACAACGCCACCCTGCTGGCCGGCGCCATCCTGGCCGCTCCGGCGCGCTGCTTGCTGCTCTCCCACAGCAAGGGCGGGCTGGAATCGCTGGCGGCGCTGCTGCGGCCGGGGGTGGCGGCGCGGTGCGACGCGTTCCTGGCGCTGCAATCGCCGTTCCTGGGCTCGCCGGTGGCGGATGCGCTGCTAGGCAACCCGGGCTTCCACGGCGTGGCCCGGCATTTCGCGCAGTTGTTGCGCGTCGGCAGCGGTGCCGGGCTGGTGGACCTGACCAGCGCCGTGCGCACCGCCTGGATGCAGGACCGTGCGGCGCAGGTCGCGGCCCTGACCGCCAGCCTGCCGGTGCTGTGCATCGCCAGCCAAGTGAAGCGGGACAGCGCCGTAGGCCCGGACCGCCGCTACCTGCCGCTGGCCGAGTGGCTGGAGAAGCGCGGCGCCGGGCCGAATGACGGGCTGGTGCCGGTTGCCTCCGCCCTGCTGCCGGGTGCGCGGCATTGGGTGCTGAATGCCAGCCACCGCGCCCTGGTCTCGGCCGGCGAGGGGCGGGACCCGGTGGGCATCCTGCGCCAGGCGCTGGACGCCCTGCTCAGCGACCATGCGGCAGCGGACTGACCCTCACGCCCGGCGGCGATCACGCCCTGGGACGGGTCGACATTCGATTTGAGGCGGGGAGGCCGGGGAAAGAATTCCCCGGACTCCTTCTTTTCTTTCTGTGAGTCTTTTGGGCGTGGCTGTTGGGGCGTCAGCCTTTCTGGGGCCAGACCAGGGTTGCGCCCGAGGTCCATGATTGCCGGAGGCCTACATTTCAGGCCTGCGGCCCAAAATCCCGATGCCAGCCCTGAAGCCAAATTCTAACTGACAGAAAAAAGATGGGGTTTCAGGGGAATTCCTTCCCCTGACCTTCCTTCACCACCTGCGCCGCTAGCCCAGCCCCGCCATCTGCCGCCATTCGGCCTCCGTCAGCACCCGCACCTCCAGCTCCGCCGCCTTCTTGGCCTTGGAGCCGGCATCGGCGCCTACCACGACGAAATCGGTCTTCTTCGACACGCTCTTGGTCACCTTGGCGCCCAGCCGGTCAGCGATGGCCTCGGCCTCGTCGCGGGAGCTGTGCTCCAGTGTGCCGGTGAAGACCACGGCCTTGCCAGCGAAGGGGCTGTCGCTGTCGCCGAAGCTCTCAGCCTGCTGCGGCTTCACCTCGTCCAGCAAATCGTCCAGCGCGGCCAGGTTGCGCGGTTCCTTGAAGAACTCCACCAGCTCCGTCGCGATGGAGGGGCCAATGCCCTGGATGGAGCCTAACTCCTCCCGTGCCTCGGAACCGACGATGGCGGCGGCGCGCATCTTCTCCCGCCATTGCTCGACCGTCTGGTAGTGCCGCGCCAGCAGCTTGGCGTTCTGCGCGCCGATGCGACGGATGCCGAGGCCGAAGATGAAGCGCTCCAACGCCGGCGCGCGCCGGTCCTCGATCGCCGCCAGCAGGTTGGCGAGCTTTTTGGAATCCTTCTTCGACGCCTTGCCCCAGCCTTCCCATTGCCGGATGGCCTCCACGTGCTGGCCGAGCCGGAAGATGTCGGCGGGGCTTTTGACGATACCGGCATCGTGCAGGGCGATGATGTTCTCCTCGCCCAGCCCTTCGATATCCATGGCGTTGCGGCTGACGAAGTGCTTCAGCCGCTCCACCGTCTGGGCGGGGCAGATCAGCCCGCCGGTGCAACGGCGCACGACCTCGCCCTCCGGCCGCACGGCGTGGCTGCCGCAGGCCGGGCAATGCGTCAGCGGTTCCCAGGCTTTGGCATCCACCGGGCGTTTCTCCAGCACCACGCTGACGATCTGCGGAATCACGTCGCCCGCGCGTTGCAGCACCACCGTGTCGCCGATGCGGACATCCTTGCGCGCGATCTCGTCCTCGTTGTGCAGCGTCGCGTGCTGCACCATGACGCCGCCGACATTCACCGGCTGCATCACCGCGCGCGGCGTCAGCGCCCCCGTGCGGCCCACCTGGATCTGGATTTCCAGCAGCACCGTCGTCGCCTGCTCGGCGGGGAATTTCCAGGCGATGGCCCAGCGCGGCGTGCGGCCGACAAAGCCCAGCCGCGTCTGCCAATCCAGCCGGTCAAGTTTGTAGACGACGCCGTCGATGTCGTAATCCAGCCCGGCGCGCTTCTGGCCCAGTTCGGTCTGGAAATCCTCGGCGACGTGCTCGTCGCGCAGGCTCTTCGACAGCGGGTTCACCTCGAACCCCCAGCGCTCCAGCGTCTTCAGGTAGTCGCTGTGCGTCTCCGCCACCGGGGCGCTGGAGGCACCCTGGGCATAGGCGAACAGCTTCAGCGGGCGGCGGGCGGTGATCTCCGGGTCCAACTGGCGGAGGGAGCCGGCGGCGGCGTTGCGCGGGTTGGCAGGGATGCGGATCTCCGGCCCCACCTTCTCGCCGCGCTCCCGCCGCTGCTCGCGTTCCTCGTGCTGGCGGGCCTGCTCATCCCGGAAGGCGAGGAAATCCGCCTTGGTCATGAACACCTCGCCCCGGATTTCGATCTGGTCGGGGAAGGGGGGGGCCAAGCGCCGTGGCAGGTACGCCTCCGGCAGCGTCTCCAGGTTGCGGGTAATGTCCTCGCCCACCGTGCCGTCGCCGCGCGTGGCGCCACGGACGAAGCGGCCGCCCTCATAGGTCAGGTTCACCGAAAGCCCGTCGATCTTCGGCTCGCCGACGAAGCGCAGCACCTCATCCTCACCCAGCTTCAGGAAGCGGCGGATGGTCTTGGTGAATTCGAGGAATTCGTCCGGCCCGAAGGCGTTGTCCAGGCTCAGCATCGGCGTGCCGTGGCGGGACTTGGCGAAGCCGGCGGCGGGGGCGGCACCGGGGGTGGCCTCGCTCGGGCTGTCCTCCCGCTTCAGAGCGGGGAAGCGCGCCTCGATGGCGGTGTTGCGCCGCCGCAGGGCGTCGTACTCGGCGTCCGTGATCTCGGGCGCGTCGTTCTGGTGGTAGGCGATGTCGGCCTGGGCGATGGCATCGGCCAGGGTGGCGAGTTCCTCGGCCGCCTGGGCCTCGGTCAGGTCATCGACGGGGAGGGAGCGGAGCGGCGCGGTCATGATCAGGTGCTAACGCTTGGGCGCGCCGCTGGGAAGCGACTGGGCGCACGGAGCGGCACAAACCCCCGTCTCACCCTTGCCGCCACGGCCGAGCCTTCACCAGAATGCATGGCTGGCCACGCAAGAATGTTAGCATTTCAGCCTGTTCAGGGCGAAGTCGCCGTGCTTCCTGCGTTGCCTCGCGCAAGATCAGAATAACGGGAAATGCCATGCGCCGTCGCGCCCTGTTCCGCCATGCCGGCCTCGCCGCCGCGGGCACCGCTGCCACCACCGGCCTCGCCGCGCCAGCCCTGGCCCAGAGCCAGCCCGCCCTGCGCTGGCGCATGACCTCCTCCTACCCCAAGTCGCTGGAAACCATCTACGGCACGGGCGAGGTGTTCAGCCGCATCGTGGCGGAGCTGACCGACAACCAGTTCCAGATCCGCGTCTTCGGTGCCGGCGAGATCACGCCGCCGCTGCAGGCGCTGGACGCGGTGCAGGCTGGCAGCGTGGAATGCGCCCACACCACCAGCTTCTTCTATACCGGCAAGAACGAAGCCTTCGCCATTGCCACCGGGCTGCCCTTCGGCATGAACACGCGGCAGCAGGAAGCCTGGCTGTACCAGGGCGGCGGGGTGGAGCTGCTGAACACCTTCTTCGCCAAGTACAACGTGTACGGCCTGCCGCTCGGCTCCACCGGGGCGCAGATGGGCGGCTGGTTCCGCAAGGAAGTGCCGGGCTCCGCCGACCTCAAGGGCCTCAAGATGCGCATCGGCGGCCTGGCCGGCACGGTGCTGGAACGCCTGGGCGGCGTACCGCAGCAGCTGGCGGGCGGCGACATCTACCCGGCGCTGGAACGCGGCACGATCGACGCCGTCGAGTGGCTCGGCCCTGTGGATGACGAGAAGCTGGGCTTCCACCGCGTGGCGCCCTTCTACTACTACCCCGCCTGGTGGGAAGGCGCCGCCAACACCCAGTTCTTCTGCAATCTCGAGCAGTACAACGCGCTGCCGAAGCACTACCAGGCCGCCATCCGCTCCGCCTGTAGCGAGGCCACCAAGTGGATGGTCGCGCGCTACGACACCCATCACCCGGACGCGCTGCGCCGCCTCGTCTCCCAGGGCACCAAGCTGCGCCCGTTCTCGCGTGAGATGCTGGACGCCTGCGCCCGCACCTGGGAAGGGCTGGAGAAGGAACTGGTGGCCCGCAACCCGGACTTCGCCACCATCCACGCCAGCTGGAGCAAGGGCCGCGACGACATGCGCCTGTGGCACCGCATCTCCGAACTGACCTTCGACAACTACGCCGCCCAGCTTTCGGCGCGCCGCTGAAGGTTTGGCCGTGAAGGAAAGCCGGGGAAGGAATTCCCCGGTCCCCTTCTTTTTTCTGCGAGTTGGCGGCACGCTTCAGGACCGAGAGCGGGCGTGGCTTGATGGTATTTAAAATGGGCGAAGAGGGCTGAGCGCGATCTGCCCTGCCTCAAACCAGACAGACCTCTCAACAACCACCCAGGCAAAAACTCGAAAAAAGAAAAGAAGGGGTCCGGGGAATTCCTTCCCCGGCCTTCGCGCCTTTCTAGACCAACCCGCCCAACAGCGAATCAGCCGCGGCGCGGGCCGCCTCGGTGATCTTTTCGCCGGCGAGCATACGCGCCAGTTCTTCCCGGCGGGCGGCGTCGTCCAACGGCTCCACCCGGGTTTCGGCCCGTTCGGCGCGGATGCCCTTGGCCACGCGCAGGTGCTGCGCGCCACGGGCGGCCACCTGCGGGCTATGGGTCACCACCAGCACCTGCAGGCGCTCGGCCACCCGGGCCAGCCGGTCGCCCACCGCGGCGGCGGTGGCGCCGCCGACGCCGCTATCCACTTCGTCGAACACCAGGGTCGGCACTGGGCTGCCGCGCGCCAGCACCACCTTCAGAGCCAGCATCAGGCGGGAGAGCTCGCCGCCTGAGGCAATTTTGTCCAACTGCCCGGGCTTCTGGCCAGGGTTGGTGGAGACAAGGAAGATGATCCGGTCCAGCCCGTCGCTGGACCAGCCGCGCTCGTCCTTCCGCTCGATGCTGATGTGCAGGCGGGCCCGCTCCAGCTTCAGCGGCTTCAACTCCCGCGCCACGGCGTCTTCCAGCTTGCCAGCGGTGGCGCGGCGGGTGGCGGAGAGGGATTGGGCAACGTCCAGGTAGCGCGCCTTGGCGGCGGTGGCGGCGGCTTCCAGCGCCGTGGCACGCTCGGCGCCGGCATCCAGGGCGGCAAGGCGGGTCTTCAGCTCGCGCAGCAGCGACGGCAGCTCGACCACGGGGACGGCGTGCTTGCGGCCGGCGGCGCGCAGGGCGAACAGCCGCTCCTCCACATGCTCCAGCCGGCGGGGGTCGGGGGCCATGCCGGCCGAGAGGCGCTCTAGCAGGCCTTCCGCCTCGGCAAGCGCGTCCTGCGCCTGGCCAAGGGCGGTGATGGCGGGGGCGGCTTCCTCGTTCGGGGCGGGCAGGCGCTCCAGCGCCCGCACGGCATTGCGCAAGGCGGCGGCCGGGCCACCGCCGCCACGGCGGTCCCGCGGCTGCAACTCGGACAGGGCGGAGGCCACGGCTTCCGCCCGGCGCTCGCCCTGCTGCATGCCCTGGCGTTCCTCGGCCAGCGCGTCTTCCTCGCCTTCCTCCGGTGCCAGGGCTTCCAGCTCGTCGGTGGCGTGGCGCAGCCATTCCTCGTCGCGCTGGGCGCTGGCGATGGCCTCCCGCGCCACTTCCAGTTCCTTCTCGGCATTGCGCCAGGCGCGGAAGGCCTCGGCCACGCTGATACGGGCTGCCTCCAGCCCACCGAAAGCGTCCAGCAGCCCGGCATGGGTGGTGGGGTCGGCCAGCCCGACCTGATCGTGCTGCCCTTGCACCTCGACCAACAGCGCGCCCAGGCGGCGCAACAGGCCGACGCCCACCGGGTCGTCATTGATGAAGGCGCGGGAACGGCCGTCTGCCTGTACCACCCGGCGCAGCACCAGGTCGTCCTCGGCCACGATGCCCTGCTCGGCCAACAGGGCCAGGGCAGGGTGGGTGTTGGGAAGATGGAAACTGGCGACGACGGAGGCCTGGGGCTGGCCGGCACGCACCATGCCGGCTTCCGCCCGCTGCCCCAGGGCGAGGCCCAGACTGTCCAGCAGGATGGACTTGCCGGCGCCGGTCTCGCCCGTCAGCACGGTCAGGCCGGAGCCCAGGCTGAGATCCAGCCGCTCGATCAGGACGACGTCACGGATCGCCAGCGAGACGAGCATGCGCTGGCCTCAGCCCGCGATCGTCTTCGGTGCTGCCGAAGCCGTGTCTCGCCGGGTCATGGGTTAGAAGATCCAGTTCAGGCTGCGGCGCATGAAGCCGGGGCGGTCGCCCGGCGCGGGCTCACTGCCATCGATCAGCAGCGCGTAGGAATCCTGGTACCAGGGGCTGCCGGGGTAGTTGTGGCCCAGCACGCTGGCGGTCTTGCGCGCCTCATCCGTCAGGCCGAGCGAGAGGTAGATCTCGGTCAGGCGGTGCAGCGCCTCGGGCACGTGGTTGGTGGTCTGGTACTCTTCCACGACGCGGCGGAAGCGGCCGATGGCGGCCTGCGGCAGGCCACGGTTCTGGTAGAAGCGGCCGATGGTCATTTCCCGGCCGGCGAGATGGTCGCGCGCCAGATCGATCTTCAGGGCGGCGTCGCGGGCATAGGCACTGTCGGGGAAGCGGTTCACCACTTCCTGTAGCTGCGCCAGCGCCAGCTCCGTGCCCTTCTGGTCACGCTCCGAGTCGACGATCTGCTCGTAGTAGCTCAGGGCGCGCAGGTAGTAGGCGTAGGCAATGTCCCGGTGGCCGGGATGCAACTGGATGAAGCGGTTCAGGCCACCGATGGCCTCGGCATAGCGGTTCCGCATGTAGTCGGCATAGGCCGACATCAGGGAGGCCTGGGTGGCCCAGGTGGAGTAGGGGTGTTCCCGCTCCACCGCATCGAAGAATTCCTTCGCTTCCTGGAATCGCTCCTGCTTCAGGGCATCCATGCCCGCCGCGTAGAGTGCCTCGGGCGTCTGCGCGGCCAGTTCGGCGCGCGACGTCAGCGAGGCGGTTTTGCCATCCCATTGGCTGCAGGCCCCGAGCCAGAGCGGCGCGGCCAGCAACAGGGAAAGACGGAGGGAGCGGTTGGAAAGGATGCGCATCGCGCCGGCTCTATATCACGCCGCGAGGTGCAGCGACCAGAGGGAGACAGGACAAGGGCGAGGAAGCGACGACTGCGCGGTTCAAAGGACCGCGCGGGGCCGACATCCCTATGCCGATGCGGGGTCCGGCGCCCAGGCGGGCTGCCGGTTTTGACGAGGGACGGGGGCGGCACGGAAACGTGTGCCGACCCCGCCCGCCGCCGGAAGGCCTCAGGCGGCCACCGTCTCGCGTTCCATCTGCCGGCTGAAGGCCGGAATGGTGGTCTCCAGGCGGGCGTCATCCTGCCAACGCCAGGCGGTGGCGTCGGCGAACAAGGCGCGCAGAAGGCGGTTGTTCAGCGCGTGGCCGGACCGCTCGCCGCTGAAGCGGGCGCGCAGCGGGGCGCCGGCCAGGGCCAGGTCGCCCACCACGTCCAGCAGCTTGTGGCGCACGAACTCGTCGCTGTGGCGCAGGCCACCCGGGTTCAGCACCAGCGGGCCGTCCACCACCACGGCATTGGCCAGGCTGCCGCCCTGCGCTAGGCCGATGGAGCGAAGCTTCGCCACGTCCTCGGCCCGGGTGAAGGTGCGGGCATCGGCCAGCAAGGCGCGGAAGGAGTTCTCCGTGACGCGCAGCGTCAGTGCCTGACGCCCGATGGCAGTGTTGGCGAAATCGATGGCCAGCGACGCCTCGAAGCCCGGAGTCGCGGTCGGCGCTAGCTCTGCCCAGGCGGCGTCGGGGCCTTCGCCCTCGGTAACGCGGACGGTCTTGAGAACTTCGACAATGCTACGCGGCACCATGGTGTCGGTCTTGCCGGCGCAATCGATCAGGAACAGGAAAGGGGCGGCGGAGCCGTCCATGATCGGCACTTCCGGGCCATCGACCTCGACGATGACGTCGTCGATGCCGCAGGCGGCGAAGGCGGCCATCACGTGCTCGATCGTGCCGATGCGGACATCGGGGCGGCCCGGCATCACCAGGGCGGTGCACAGGCGGGTATCGCCCACCCAGTCGAACCGCGCTGGGAGCTCCAGGCCGAGATCGGTGCGGCAGAAGACGATGCCGGTGCCGGCAGGCGCGGGGCGAAGGGTCAGGCTGGCGCGCAGGCCGGAGTGCAGGCCGATGCCCACGCAGCCGATCGGTGCCTTCAGCGTGGTCCGCCGACCCGTCTCAACTGCAAGAAAACCGTCCATTACTCGCCTCTGACCTTTCATCAAGCCGAAACACCGTCGCACACATAACGCCTCGGCCACCGCCTGAATGCCACCCTCTCTGTGTCCAGGCGAGTCAACGCTTGTTTCTGCATATTACGCTGCAAGTCATTGATTTTATTGAATTGCTGCAAAGCGAAATGTCGGTGTGTGACACATGCTGCAGCGCCGCCGGCGCTTCGCCGCCCGGTGCGGGGCCCCAGAATCGAAAAAGGCCAGGATGGCCACCCTATCGGGCGGCAATCCTGGCCTTGATCGGAACCAGTGCTGCTTAGTTGCTCTGGCGGCGCAGGAAGGTTGGGATATCCAGGCCCATTTCCTCGGCCGGCGGCTGGGCGGGGGCGGGACGGGCGGCCTGGGGCTGCTGCTGCGGCGCGGCGGCGCGCGGCGCGGCCGGCGCAGGTGCCTCGGCCTCGGGCGGCAGCGTGCGGCGCATCAGGCCGGTGGCGCGGCGGAACAGCGTACCGATCGAACCGCTCTCGGAAGGCGGCGGCGCGGACACGGCCGGGCGGCCGGCGGGCTGGTTGGCGCGGAACTGCGGCTCCGCCTGCTGCGCCACCATGCCGGCTGGCATGTCCTCGGGCGAGGGTGCGCCGTAATCGACCGTATCCTGGTGCTCGGCGAAGCCGGCCTGCACCGCGGGGGCAGGGGCGGAAGGCGCCATGCCGGCGGGGCGGCGGGGGGCACCCGCCATCGGGCCGGCGGGCACGCGCACCGGGCCGGCCAGCGGCGCGGCGGTCTGCGCCACGGCCGGGCGGGGCGCCACAGGCGCGCCCATCACGCTACGCTGCTGCGGGGCCTGCTGCGGCACATGGGTGCCGGAGACGGCGTTCACCGCGCCGGCGCCGCCGATGGAAACCAGCTTCGGGCGCTCGGCCTGCACTTCGGGCATAGCGTCTATACCGGTGGCGACCACCGAGACGCGGATGCGGCCATTCATGTCCTCATCGACCGAGGAGCCGAAGATGATGTTCGCATCCTCGTCCACTTCGCGGCGGATACGGTTCGCGGCCTCGTCCACCTCGAACAGCGTCATGTCGAAGCCGCCGGTGATGTTGATGAGCACGCCCTTGGCGCCCATCATCGAGGTGTCCTCGAGCAGCGGGTTGCTGATCGCGGCTTCGGCGGCCTTCACGGCGCGGTCGTCGCCCTCGCCCTCGCCGGTGCCCATCATGGCCTTGCCCATCTCCGCCATCACGGTGCGGATATCGGCGAAGTCCAGGTTCACCAGGCCGGGGTTGACCATCAGGTCAGTCACGCCGCGCACGCCCATGTAGAGGACGTCGTCGGCCATCTTGAAGGCTTCGGCGAAAGTGGTGCGCTCGTTCGCCTTGCGGAAGAGATTCTGGTTCGGGATGACGATCAGCGTATCGACGTAGCTCTGCAGCTCCTCGAGCCCGGCATCCGCCGCGCGGCGGCGCTTCGGGCCTTCGAAGTCGAACGGCTTGGTCACGACGCCCAGGGTCAGGATGCCACGCTCACGCGCCATGCGCGCAATCACCGGGGCCGCGCCCGTGCCCGTGCCGCCGCCCATGCCGCAGGTGATGAACACCATGTGCATGCCTTCGAGGTGACGGGCCAGATCCTCCGTCGCCTCCTCCGCCGCCGCGCGCCCAATCTCCGGCTTCGCGCCGGCGCCCAGGCCCTGCGTCAGGTGCGGGCCAAGCTGCACGCGGCGTTCCGCGCGGCTATGGACCAGCGCCTGGGCGTCGGTATTGGCCACCAGGAACTCGACCCCGTCGAGCCCCATGGCAATCATGTTGTTCACGGCGTTGCAGCCCGCGCCACCAACACCGACAACGGTGATGCGCGGACTGAAATCCGTGTGCTGCTGGCGCGGGATGGTCAGGTTCAGCGTCATGACAGCATGTCTCCTCAGGCGTGTTCTGGCGTAGGGCGAATCGGGCGGGTGCTAGATTGCATCAGACGCGGTCTCGAAGCCAGTTAACGAAGCGAAGAAATCGTCCACCACTGCGATCCGCGCCGGGATCGAGGTCCAGTAGTGGGCGTCCTTCGCCGGCACCCCAGTGCAGAAGCCCCAGGGTTGTGGCGAAATCGGGGCCGAGTGCTGATTCTGGCAGACCTTGGACAGGTTGTGGTCTGCCAATTCGAACGGGTTTATCAAGAATGCGCGCGGCAAGTTGCTGCACGCCGACCAGCTGGCTTGCACCACCGGTCAGGACGATGCGCGCGCCGGCCTCGCGTTCCAGCAACGCGCCTTCCAGCCGGTCGCGCAGCAATTCCAGTGTTTCTTCCAGGCGTGGCCTGATGATGCTGACGACGGTGGCGCGCGGAACCTGCGCCAGATGGTCGTCATCCTCACCCACCTGCGGCACGGAAATCATTTCCTTGCCGTCGTCGCCGCCTTCCAGGCAACTGCCATGCAAGGTCTTCACGCGCTCGGCTTGGCCCAGCGGCGTGGCGAGGCCGCGGGCAAGGTCGTTCGTCACCTGCCAGCCACCCACCGGCAGCTGCGCGGTGTGCAACAAATGACCCTCGCCATACACGGCGAGACCGGTGGTGCCGCCACCCATGTCGATGACCGTGGCGCCGAGCTGCTTTTCATCCTCGACCAGCACGGCCAGCGCGGCGGCAAAGGGGGCGCTGACCAGCTCCTCCACCTCCAGGTCGCAGGCGGAGAGGCAGAGGCCGAGATTGCGCAGCGCGGCAGAGGATGCATCAACCAGATGCAGCCGCGCGCCGAGCGTTTCGCACATCATGCCGCGCGGGTCATCGACGCCCGGCGTGGAATCGATGGTGAAGCCGAGCGTGGCGGCGTGCACCGTCTCCCGCCCTTCCTCGTAGGAACGGCGGCGGCCTTCGCCGAGTACCGCGCGCAGGTCGGATTCCGTCACGGCGCGGCCGCCGATCGGCCACTGGATGTTCATCAGCCGCGAAGCCGGCTGGCCGCAGGAGAGATTGACGATGACGCCGGAGAGCTTGAGGTCCGCCATCTCCTCCGCCTGCGCGACGGCGGCGCGGATGGCGTGCTCCGCCTCCTGCATATCGACGATGTTGCCGCCCTTGACGCCACGGGCGCGCTGCCAGCCATAGCCCAGCACGCGCGGCTGGCCGTCGCTCTCCACCTTGCCGACCAGGCAGACCACCTTGGTGCTGCCGATATCCAGCACGCCATAGGGGCCGCTGCGCGCACGCTTGCGCTTCACCGCCGGCGCATCGGTGGGCGTGACGGGGCGGCCGATACGGCTCATCCGCGCCCCCGGCCACGCGCATTGCTGGCAGGCGGCGCTTCCGGCTGCGGCTGCTGGCGCACCACCAGCCGGTCCGGCAGGCGCATGTCGATGCTGACCAGCGGGCGGTCCAGCAACGCTTGCGTCCGCTGCAATTCCGCCAGCTTGGCGATGGCCGCGTCCTCATGCCCCTCAGGCAACAGCACGTCGGTGCCGCTGTGCAGGCGCAGGTTCCAGCGGCGCTGGCTGACGAAGATCAACGCCTGGGTGCGCTGCTGCACTTCCGGCGAACGGGCCAGCAGGTCGTACACCGCGGGACCGCTCTTCTGCGCGCCGACGCCGACCAGCAGCGGCAGCGGCCCGAAGGCATCCAGCGTGTCGGCGGAGACGACGCGGCCCTCGCGGTCCACCACAGCGAAATCGTTCTGGTGCTGCCAGATGGCGAAGGGCCGGCGCTCGTGGATATCCACGGTGATGTTGCCGGAGAGGTTGCGCTGCACTTCCGCGCTCTCGATCCAGGCGATGCTCTCCAGTCGCTGCCGCGCCGCTTCCGGCGAGAAGGCCAGCAGCGGGTCGCCGTTGCGGATGCCGATGGCGGCGCGGATCAGCTCGCGCGGCGTGTTGTGCTGCCCGCGCACGATGATTTCCTGCACGGTCAGCCCGGCGCGCGCGCCGATCTCGGCAACGCCTTCATTGACCCAGGAGAAACGCCCGGCCGGCTCCAGCGCCGCCACGGCGATGCCGCAGATGCCGACGGCGCCAAGGCCCAGTACGCCGAACATCATCGGCCGCAGCAAGGGGCGGCGGCGGCGCAGCCAGAGGCGGATGCTGCTGGGGCGCTGCGGGGCAGGGGCCTTCGGCCGCGTGCTCTCGGAGGCCAGGCGCGTCCGACCCTCGGCGCGGAGCGATGTCGGGCTACGGGCCATGGCGTGCCTCCTGTACCATCCAGGCGCAGAGCGCGGAGAAGTCGATGCCGCGATAAGCGGCCTGTTCCGGCACCAGGCTGGTGCGCGTCATGCCAGGCTGCGTATTCACTTCCAGCAGCACGACGCGGCCGGCCTCATCGTCATAGCGCAGATCCGCGCGCGATACACCACGGCAACCCAGCGCTTCATGCGCCTGCAAAGCGATTCGCTTGGCTTCCAGCGCGATTTCTTCCGGCACCACCGCCGGGATCGTGTGCTGGCTGCCGCCATCGGCGTATTTGGCGTCGTAATCGTAGAAGGCGTGGCCGGTACCGATCTCGGTGACCGCCAAGGCCTCGCCGCCCATCACCGCTACGGTCAACTCGCGGCCGGGGATGAACTCCTCCGCCATGATCTGCGGGCCGAAGGTCCAGTTGCGGGCGATGTCGCCACGGCGGTTGTCGCCTTCGCGCAGGATCTCGACACCGACGGAGGAACCTTCGTTCACCGGCTTCACCACGTAGGGGCGCGGCAGCGGGTCCTCGGCCTCCAGCTCCTCGGGCGAGACGATGCGATGCGCGGCCAGCGGCAGGCCGGCGGCGGCGAACACCGCCTTGGCCGCGTGCTTGTCCATCGCCATGGAGGAGGCGCGCACGCCGGAATGCGTATAAGGCAAGGCCAGCCAATCCAGCACGCCCTGCACGCAGCCATCCTCGCCGAAGCGGCCGTGCAGCGCGTTGAACACCACGTCCGGCTTCGCTTCCTGCAGGGACGCGATCAGCGCCGGCAGGTCCTGCGTCACCTCGACGGGAATCACCTCGAACCCCGCCTGGCGCAGTGCCGGGATCACCTGCTTGCCGGTGGCGAGGGAGACCTCGCGCTCGGCGGAGATGCCGCCATGCAGCACGGCGACGCGGCGGGTCATGGCAGCACCTCGCCGATCCGCTTGATTTCCCATTCCAGGGCCATGCCGGACATTGCGTGCACCTTTTCCCGTACGTCCTCGCCCAGCCCTTCCAGGTCGGCGGCGCTGGCGCCGCCCAGGTTGAGCAGGAAATTGCAATGCTTCTCGGACACCTGCGCCTCGCCGCGGCGCAGCCCGCGCCCGCCAGCGGCGTCGATCAGCGCCCAGGCCTTGTGGCCATCCGGATTCTTGAAGGTGGAGCCGCCAGTCCGCGCCCGCACCGGCTGGGTTTCCTCCCGCGCGGTGCGGATGGCGCGCATCTGCTCGGCAATCGCCGCGGCGTCGCCCGGCATGGCACGGAAGCGCGCGCGGACGACGACGCCGCCTTGCGGCAGCCGCGCATGGCGGTAGGAAAAGCCCAGCTCATCCGCCGCCAGCCGCACCAGCCCGGTGGGCGTCGCGATCTCCGCCCAGTCCAGCACGTCCTTCACCTCGGCACCGTAGGCGCCAGCATTCATCGCCACGGCGCCGCCGATGCTGCCCGGAATGCCGGAGAGAAACGCCAGCCCGCCCAGCCCGGCGGATGCGGCATGCTCGGCCACCGTCGCATCCAGCGCGGCGGCGCCGGCGATGATGCCGTCTGCTTCCACCACGATGTCGGCGAAGCCACGCGCCAGCTTCAGCACGATGCCGCGCACGCCGCCATCCCGCACCAGCAGGTTGGAGGCCGCGCCGATCGTCACCAGCGGCAGCGCCGCCGGCTTGTCCCGCAACAGCAAAAGCAGGTCATCCAGGTCGGCCGGCCGCACCAGCCAGTCGGCCGGGCCGCCGACGCGGAACCAGGTGGTGGGCGCCAGCATGGCGCCCTGCTGCACGCGGCCGCGCAGCGGTGGCAGGGTGGGCGATGTTGCCATGCCCGGCTTCACCTCTTGCTCCCGGCGGCGCGGCCGCGCGGCTGCAATTCGGTCAGCTTCTCGGGCAGGGACTGCGCCCAGTTGGTGATGCTGCCGGCGCCAAGGCAGACGACGTAGTCGCCCGGCTTGGCGATGGCGTTGATCATCTCCGGCAGGCTGTCCGGCCCAGGCAGCGGCACGACGCTGCGGTGGCCATGGCTGCGCAGCCCATCCACCAGCGCGTCGCGGTCGAAACCCTCGATCTTCTGCTCGCCCGCTGCATAGACGTCAGCGACGATGACGGTGCCCGCATCGTTCATGCACTGGCAGAATTCCTCGAACAGCTGCTTCAGTCGGGAATAGCGGTGCGGCTGCACCACGGCGATCACGTCCCGCGCCCCCGCCTGCCGCGCCGCCTTCAGCACGGCGGCGATCTCGACCGGATGGTGGCCGTAATCGTCGATCACCTGGATGCCGTTGGATTCGCCGACGCGGGTGAAGCGGCGCTTCACGCCCTTGAAGCCGGCCAGGGCGGAACGGATGGTGCCCTCGTCGATATCCATCTCGATGCCGACGGCGATGGCGGCCAGCGCGTTCTGCACGTTGTGCTGGCCCAGCATCGGCAGGCGCATCGGCTTCAGCTGGCGGGTGCGGCCGGTGCCGCGGTCATGCACAGTCACCTCGAACGTCGCACCCATGCGGTCGGTGATCAGGCGCTCGGCCCGCACATCCGCCTGTTGCGAGAAACCGTAGGTGATCATGCGGCGGTCGATGTTGGGGATCATCGCCTGCACGTTCGGGTGGTCGGCGCACAGCACGGCGAAGCCATAGAAGGGGATGTTGCCGACGAACTGGGCGTAGCCCTGCTTCATCGCCTCCTCGGTGCCCCAATGGTCCAGGTGCTCGGCATCCATGTTGGTCACCACGGCGGCGACGGCGGGCAGGCGCAGGAAGGAGCCGTCGCTCTCATCCGCCTCCACCACCATCCACTCGCCTTCGCCCAGGCGGGTATTGGTGCCGTAGGCGTTGATGATGCCGCCATTGATGACGGTCGGGTCCAGCTTGGCCGCTTCCAGCACGCAGGCGACCAGCGATGTGGTGGTGGTCTTGCCATGGGTGCCGCCGATGGCGATGCCCCATTTCAGGCGCATCAACTCCGCCAGCATCTCGGCCCGCCGCACCACCGGGATCAGCCGGGCGCGCGCGGCGGCGACTTCCGGGTTGTCGCGCTTCACGGCGGTGGAGGTGACGATGACCTGCGCCTTGCCCAGATTGGCCGCGTCATGCCCGATCATCACGTTGATGCCGGCGGTGCGCAGCCGCTCGATATTATAGCCCTCGGAGATATCGCTGCCCTGCACCGTGTAGCCAAGGTTGTGCAGCACCTCGGCAATGCCGGACATGCCGATGCCGCCGATGCCGACGAAGTGGATGGGCCCGATGTTCAGCGGCAGCGCACGCATGGCAGATTATTCCTGAAAGCCACGCGCCGCG
>Ga0308159_1002741_pt1 | contig 19476 bp, 17 predicted proteins | sample PhyCR1_FD_201040 | JGI IMG/M metagenome (GOLD analysis project Ga0308159, IMG submission 201040) | Phyllosphere microbial communities from UC Gill Tract Community Farm, Albany, California, United States - DLSLC.R1 | ecosystem: Host-associated > Plants > Phyllosphere > Unclassified | place: USA... | reverse complement strand
CGGTGCGGGCGTCGGGCAAACCCGACATCCTGGGCTCGGCCGATGTGCCCTTCCGCGGCGATCCGGCGCGGTGGAACCCCGAGGAGCTGCTGCTCGCGGCCCTCGCCCAATGCCACATGCTCTCCTACCTCTACGTCGTCACGACGGTCGGGGTCGTCGTCACCGACTACCGCGACGAGGCCGTGGGCACCATGGTCGAGGACGGCAAGGCGGGTGGCGAGTTTACGCAGGTCGTGCTGCGCCCGGTCGTGACGGTGGCCGATGCATCGATGGTGGATGCCGCGCGCACGGCGCACAAGCGCGCCTCAGAACTCTGCTTCATCGCGCGTTCGATGAACTTCCCCGTGCTGCACGAACCCGAGATCCGCGTCGCGTCCTGATCAGATCAGCGGCATCGGTGCGAGACGGCGTCGAGGCCCGCTGTCGACCCGCTAGAACCGTTCGCGCCGCAGGATGTTGCGCTTGAACTTCTCCATGGCGTCGGCCGGGGGAGACTCGTTGTAGGCGTGCGCGAGCTCCTGACCCGTCAGGGCATGGATGGCGGCCATGATCTCGTCGGTCGCCGCTCGTCGGGCACGTCCGCTCGTCGCGGGTCCGTGGTGCGACACGTCGATGGGTTCGCCGAAAATGACGCTGACCTTCTTGAGCTTCGGCATCTTGGTGCCGACGGGCATGAGTTCGTCGGTGCCGATGAGACCGACGGGCACGACGGGGGCGCCGGTCGAGAGCGCAAGCCAGGCGACACCCGTGCGGCCGCGGTACAAGCGTCCGTCGAGTGAGCGCGTGCCCTCGGGGTAGATGGCGAAGGCGCTCTCGGATTCGAGAATCTTCTTGCCCTCGTCGAGCGCTTCCTGCGCGGCCGCACCCGCACCGCGGCGCACGGCGACGGCGCCGATGGACTCGAAGAACACTCGAGACATCCAGCCCTTTGCGCCGGTGCCCTCGAAGTACGTCGACTTGGCCAGGAATTGCACGCGCCGCGGCGTGACGACGGGGATGGCGATGCTGTCGATGAACGACTGGTGGTTGCTGGCGAGGATCACCCGGCCGTGGCGTGGCACATTCTTGCGCCCCACGACTTTCGGGCGATAGATGAGGCGCGCGATGGGCATGAGCACGAGGCGCCCGAGCGCATAGACGGGGCCCGACGACGACGCGACGTCGGCGGTTTCTCGTGTTTCTTCCTCGGCTGGCACGCAGATGAGGCTACAGGGCAAGACATTCCACGGCCGGAATGGTCTGGTCGTCCGCGTGTTGCCCACCGGGCGGCATGGATGATCTGAGCCCGATCGCGTGCGGCAATACACAGTTTCGTCGGGCAGACTAGTCGCATTCCCCTTCAACGAAAGTGATCGTCGTGCAGAAACGTGTTCCCGCGCTGTTGGCCGCTGCCGCAGCATCCGCCCTTCTGTTGAGCGCATGTTCGGGCGGCGCAAGCCCCACCAGCACGCCGTCGGCCTCGTCGAGCGCCGCGGCCACCGCGTCGCCCTGCAAGGACACGCCGTCGGGCAGCGAAGTCGAATCGGTCAAGGTTTCGGGCAACCTGGGCGAGGCTCCCACGGTCGAGATCCCGGCCCCGCTCGCCATCAACGCCACGCAGCGCACCCTGGCGATCACGGGCACGGGCGACGAGACGAAGACGGGCGACACCGTCGAGGTGTCCATCACCATGTACAACGCGCAGACGGGCGCCGAGGTCGCTCCCATGCAGAAGGCCGCCGCCACGGTCGACGACACGCAGTTCCTGCCCGGCTTCGTGCGCGCCATCGAGTGCGTTCCGGTCGGCTCGCGCGTCGTCGCCCTGGTCGACTCGGCCGACGCCTTCGGCACGACCGGCTCGAGCGACAGTGCCGTCAAGGCCGACGAAGACGTCGTCATCGTGGCCGACATCCTGAGCATCACCCCTGACCGCGCCACGGGAGAACCGCAGCCCGAGGTCGAGGGCATGCCCAAGGTCACGCTCGACGACGACGGTCGCCCCACCGTCACGATCCCCGACACCGAGGCGCCGAAAGACCTGAAGCTCGCCGTGCTGAAGCAGGGCGATGGCGAAGAAGTGCAAGAGGGCGACACCGTCTCGGTGCAGTACCAGGGCACCAACTGGACCACCGGCAAGGTGTTCGATGAGAGCTGGGGCAAGCAGATCGCATCGTTCCAGACCACGGGCGTGGTGAAGGGCTTCTCGCAGGCCCTCGTCGGCCAGAAAGTCGGCTCGCAGGTTCTCGTCGTCATCCCGCCGGCCCTCGGCTACGGCGATGCCGGTCAGCCCAGCGCGGGCATCGGCGGCACCGATGACCTCGTCTTCGTGATCGATATCCTGCAGACCTCGCGCTAAACGGATCTGCTGCCATTTCTTGGCCGCTCGCGACGCCCCGGATGCCGACAGGCCCGGGGCGTCGCGTCGTTCACGGGTTCGGGCCCGGGCCGCTTCTGTCGGAGCATCCACACTCGGGCACAGGTCGTGCATCCGGCCCGCGGGCTAGGGTGGACAGCATGCGACGCGTCATCATCCTCGGCAGCAGCGGTTCGATCGGCACCCAGGCGCTCGACGTCATCCGGGCCAACCCCGAGAAGTTCGAGGTCGTCGGCCTCGGCACGGGCTCCAACGCCGCCGTGCTGGCCGAGCAGGCCGAGGCGTTCGGCGTCGAGCACACGGCGCTCGGTGCCGACGAGGCCGAGCAGCTGGTGACGGATGTCGAAGCCGACGTCGTCATCAACGGCATCACGGGTTCGATCGGCCTCGGCCCGACCCTCGCGACGCTGCGCGCGGGAAAGCAGCTCGCGCTCGCCAACAAAGAATCCCTCATCGTCGGCGGCGACCTCGTGAAGCAGCTCGCCGTGCCCGGCCAGATCGTGCCCGTCGATTCGGAGCATTCGGCCATCGCTCAGGCCCTGCGCTCGGGCTCGGCGGCCGAGGTGCGACGACTCGTGCTGACGGCATCCGGTGGCCCCTTCCGGGGCCGAACGCGCGCGTCGCTCGCCGATGTGACGCCTCAGGAAGCCCTCGCCCACCCCACGTGGGACATGGGCCTCATGGTCACGACCAACTCGTCGACCCTCGTCAACAAGGGCCTCGAAGTGATCGAGGCTCACCTTCTCTTCGACGTGGCCTACGAAGACATCGCCGTGACCGTGCATCCGCAATCGATCGTGCACTCGATGGTCGAATTCGTGGATGGCTCGACCATCGCCCAGGCGTCACCGCCCGATATGCGTCTGCCCATCTCGCTCGGTCTCGATTGGCCGAACCGCGTCTCGGGCGTTGGAAAGCCGCTCGACTGGACCACAGCGCAGAGCTGGACGTTCGAGCCGCTCGACGACGAGGCATTCCCCGCCGTCTCGCTGGCCAAGAAGGTCGGGCGCGCCGGTGGCACATACCCGGCCGTCTTCAACGCCGCCAACGAGCAGGCTGTGCTGGCCTTCCATGACGGACGCATCGGCTATCTCGACATCCTCGACACGGTCGACCAGGTCGTCGAGGAGCACACCGAGGTCGACACGCTCACGCTCGAGTCACTGGCCGCCGTCGAGCAGGATGCCCGCCGGGCGGCGGACGCCGTCATCGCCCGCCGCAGCACGCGCGGCTGACCGCGGAGCCTAGGACGCGTCCCAGCCGGCCTCTTGCAGTGCCTTGCGGGCTTCCTCACGCGCCGAGTAGGGCGTGCGCACGCCACGGATATCGCGATAGTCCTGGTGTCCCGGGCCCGCCCACAAGATCGCGTCGCCCTCGCGCGCCAGCGAGACGGCCTCGCGGATGGCGGCTTCTGGCGGAGACACCTCGTGGATGTCGCCGTCGGGCCGAGCCGCACGAGCGCCTTCGACGAGCGTCGCGCGAATCGAGTCGGGGTCTTCGAAGCGCGGGTGGTGGTCGGTGATCACGAGGATGTCGCTGCCGAGCACGGCTTCTTTCGCCATATCGTGACGTTTGGTCGCATCGCGGTCGCCGTCGGCACCGAAGACCATGATGACGCGGCCCGGGGTGACGCGGCGCACGGCCGCGAGCGTCTTCTCGAAGGCATCCGGGCTGTGGCCGAAGTCGACATAGACGGTGGGGCCCGTGTCGCCCGACACGCGTTCGGTGCGGCCCGGCAGGTAGGCCTTCACGCCGCCATCCCGTGTGAGCGCGGCGTCGATATCGGCGAATGGGATGCCGCCCTCGACCATCATGGCGATCGCGAGGCCGGCGTTCGCAGCCATGTGCGCCCCGATCAGCGGGATGCGCGAGTGCAGCGTGCCGTGGGCCGCATGCGTGAGCGAGAACTCGGTGTATTCGGGCTTCTCGTCGCCGATCGTGACGGTCCAGTTCGCTTCGGTGTCGGGCAGCGACGTGATGGTCACGACCGGGATGCCGGCGCGTTTTACGAGGCCTTCGCCCCATGCGGTGTCGAGCGACACGACGCCGCGTCGAGCGCGGTCGGGCTGGAACAGGGCGACCTTCGCATCCATGTAGTCGTCGAAGTCGCGGTAGTCGTCGAAGTGATCGTGGCTCAGATTGGTGAAGGCCGCGACGTCGAACATGATGCCGTCGACGCGGTGGCGGCTGAGGGCCTGCGCGCTGACCTCGACGGCCACGGCCTCGACACCCGACTCGCGCATGCGGGCGAGCAGCGCGTGCATTTCGCTCGATTCGGGCGTGGTGAGGCGCGACACGATGGTCAGGTCGCCGATGTGACGTTCGGCCGTCGAGCTCAGGCCCGTGACGAGGCCGACCTGCTGCAGGATGCCCTCGAGCAGGTGCGCGGTCGACGTCTTGCCGTTGGTGCCCGTGATGGCGTAGAGCGTGGGCATATCGGTGCCCGTGTCATAGACCCAGCCCGAGATCATGCCGAGCACGACGCGGGGCGACTCGGTGATGAGGATGGGGAGACCCGCGTCTCGGGCCAACTCGGCGCCCGCGGCATCCGTCAAAATCGCGACGGCGCCCTTGTCACGCGCGTCGGCGGCGAAGGATGCTCCATGCCTGTTCGCACCCTGGATGGCGACGTAGACTTCGCCCCGCTGCAGATCGTTTGTGGAGAGGGTGATGCCGTTGAGGCTGACCCCGTCGATGTCGCCCTCGACCCCGAGTCCGAAATGCGTCGCCAGCTCGGCGAGGGATTTCACGGGCGGGTTGTCGGGCCGGAGTACCGGCGGCATACGCGATTCCACGGAGATTCGTCCTTCTTTCTCGCTTGCCTGGTGGGAAGCCATCCCATCGTCTCATAGCCCGCACAGCAACTTTCGAGCGCCGGGCGGTATCTTCTCAAGGTGGAATCGGCGCTTCTCTATGTTCTCGGTGTGCTCATCGTTCTGGTGGGCCTCATCGTGTCTATCGGCCTGCACGAAGTGGGCCACCTCGTGCCGGCCAAACTCTTCGGGGTCAAGGTCACGCAATACATGATCGGCTTCGGGCGCACGCTGTTCTCGCGGCGCCGAGGTGAGACCGAATATGGCCTCAAGCTCATTCCCCTGGGCGGCTACATCTCGATGATCGGCATGTATCCGCCGTCGAAGACGGGTGGTGCCGCGCGCAATGCCACGACGAGCGTTTTCGAGGCCATGGTGCAAGAGGGCAGCGCGGTGAAGACGCGGCGCGACGCCCGGCAGGCCGAGGGTCAGGCAGCGGATGGCTCGGCCGACACGCTCGAGGGTGACCCCGGGGCATCCGTGCCGATCGATCAGTCGCCGGATGCCCGCGTCGAGGTCGTCTCGGCGGGTGCGACCGACTTACCGCCGCTCGACGAGGGCGAGCGGCGCCGCTTCTTCGGATCGATGGCCGAGGATGCCCGCGAGGCCAGCGCCGAGACCATCGGAGAAGGCGAGGACCACCGGGCCTTCTACCGTCTGCCGGTCTACAAGCGCATCATCATCATGTTGGGCGGGCCCTTCATGAACCTGGTGCTCGCCTTCGTCTTTTTCGGCATCTCGCTCGTGGCTTTCGGTGCGCCCGTGCAGACCACGACCCTGTCGATGGTGAGCGAATGCGTGCTTCCCGCCGGCAGCACCAAGACGGCGTGCGACGCCTCCGACCCGCTCGCCCCGGGCGCCGCCGCGGGCCTCAAACCGGGCGACACGATCGAGTCGATCGATGGAACACCCGTGTCGACGTGGGCCGAGTCGACCGAGATCATCCGACAGTCCTCCGGTGACGCGCTCGACGTCGTCATCGAGCGCGACGGTGCCGAGCAGAGCGTCACGCTCACGCCGCTGCTGACGAAGCGCTACGTCTACGACACCGCCAACCGTGTGGTCGATAATGCCGACGGCTCGCCGAAGACCGAAGAGGTCGGCTTCGTCGGCATCTCGTCGACGCAAGAGGTGCAGCAGCAGCCCGTCACGGCCACGGGTCCCATGGTGTGGCAGAGCGTCTCGGGCGTCGCCGACATCATCGTCCACCTGCCTCAGCGCATGGGCGACGTGCTGAACGCGGCCTTCGGGCCGGGCGAGCGCGACCCTAACGGCCCCATCAGCGTGGTCGGCGTCGGGCGCATCGCGGGTGAGGTGGCGGCGTCGGATCAGATCCCGTTCGTCTCGAAGGGGGCCTCGCTCTTCGCCGTGCTGGGGTCGCTCAACATCGCGCTTTTCGTCATCAACCTGGTGCCGCTCATGCCGCTCGACGGCGGGCACGTCGTCACGGCGCTGTGGGAGGGCATTCGCCGGTTCTTCGCCAAGCTGTTCGGGCGGCCCGATCCGGGCCCGGTCGACGCGGCCAAGCTCATGCCGCTGACCTTCGTCGTCGTGATCTTTTTCATGGCGATGAGCGCCATCCTCATCTACGCCGACATCGTGAAGCCCGCGAACCTCTTCGGCTAGCTGTGCCACCTGCGGCGGCTGTACTCCCGGGGGAGTAGCGCCGATTCGGCGCTCGTTCGACGGGCCGATTCGCCCGCGATGCCTGGCGGGTACGCTTCAGGAATGACGCCGCCCCCTCCGCCCGACCTGCCGTTCGACGGGCGTCGTTCCGGCCCGCCGCGCGCCGTGCGCGTGTGGATGCCGGTCGTGGTGTCGCTCGTCGTGCAAGTTCCCGCAGCGCTCCTGCTGCTCGCCCATCAGGTCTCCGGTTGGCTGGGCGCGGGCGGTCCCGCTCGTGGCCCGGGCTCCGACGCGTTCGAGGCCGCGTTCGGTGCGATCGGCTCGATCTGGATCTCCGTTCTGGCCCTCGTGCTCGCTGTGCTCACCTCGTTCGCGCTCGCCGTCATCCGGCGTTACCCGCGCACGGTCGTGGTCGCCATCATCGCGGCGACCTCGGGCGAGGCGCTCCTGTCGCCCGTCGGTCCGCCCTTCGTATCGGTGGCCTTCGCGGTGATCCTTGCCGTGCGTCACGGCGCCCGGGCCTGGGCCTACATCTCGCTCGCGGCGGCCTGGATGCTCGTGGTGTTCCTGGGGCCGCTCTCGGGCGCCCCGTGGGCCCCGCGCCTCGTCGCGCCCACCACTCTCGGCCTACTCGTCGTCGTGGGTGCGGCCGAGTTCTCGAAGCGCCGCAGCGATATGCGCCAGAAGTTCTATGAGGATGCCGTGGCGCGACGCCGCGCCGACGAGGCCCGACAGGAGGCGGCGGGTCAGCAGGAGCGCGTGCGTATCGCCCGAGAGCTGCACGATGTGCTCGGGCACTCGCTCTCGCAGATCACCGTGCAGGCCAACGCGGGCCTGCACCTCATGGATCGAGACCCGGCCGAGGCGCGGCGCGCGCTGGTCAATGTGAAGGAGACCTCTGCGGCGGCGCTCGCCGAGGTGCGCAGCGTGCTCGGCATCCTGCGCGACCCGGGGCCCGGCGGCGACGTGTTCGGGCACCGCGACGAGGGGTGGCGGTCGAATGCCGGCGTGCTCGACGGGTCATTCGCGCCCGCCGGTTCGCGGTCGGGCTCCGGCGACGATCCCGGCCACATGACGAGCGCGCCGGGGCCGCGCACCCCCGGGCCGGGCCTAGACCGGCTCGACGACCTCTTCGAGACCGTGCGAGCCGGCGGTGTGGATGTTGACGGCTCGGTGTCGCTCGCCGATACCGCCGGTGTGCCGCTGAGTGTCGGCCAATCGGTCTATCGCATCGTTCAAGAGTCGTTGACGAACGTCGTGCGCCACAGCTCATCCGTCTCGGCCCGCGTTCGAGTGGAGCGCGGCGTCGACACGGTGGTCGTCACCGTCGAGGACCATGGCGGCAACGGAAACGGAAACGGAAACGCCAACGGCAGTGGCAGTGGCAGTGGCAACGCCGGCGACGCCGCGTCGCCTGATCCCGTGCCGCCCGTTTCGCCCGGCAACGGTCTGCTCGGCATGCGCGAACGTGCCGAGTTGCTGGGCGGCACGTTCTCTGCGGGGCCCACGTCCACCGGCGGCTGGCGTGTCGTCGCCGTCTTCCCTCTGGAGGTTCGCGCATGATCCGTGTGCTCTTGGCCGACGATCAGGCCCTCATCCGCGCGGGTTTCCGGGCCATTCTGCACGCCGAAGAGGGCATCGAGGTGGTGGCCGAAGCGTCGACAGGAGAGGAGGCGGTGGCGCTCGCCGCCCAGCACCACCCCGACGTCGTGCTCATGGACATCCGTATGCCGCAGGGCGACGGCATCTGGGCCACCGGGCAGATCGTCGCTGATCCCGCCCTCGCCTCGACGCGGGTCGTCGTCGTCACGACGTTCGAACTCGACGACTACGTCATCGACGCCATAGCCGCCGGTGCGAGCGGTTTCCTCGTGAAAGACACCGAACCGGTCGAACTCATCCGCGCCGTGCGGGTCGTCGCGTCCGGCGATGCGCTGCTCTCGCCCGGGGTCACTCGCACACTCCTGCAGCGCGTGTCGCCCGCGCTCAGGCAGACGGTGGACACCGAGGCGCTCGCCCCGCTCACCGAGCGTGAGCGGGAAGTGCTCGCCCTCGTCGGGCGCGGCCTCAGCAATGACGAGATCGGCGCGACCCTGTTTCTCAGCCCGCTCACCGCCAAGACCCACGTGTCGCGCATCATGCAGAAACTCGACGCGCGGGACCGCGTGCGCCTCGTGGTCGTGGCCTACGAGTCGGGGCTCGTAGCGCCCGGCTGGGGGTAGCGCACCTGCCGTCCGTGCGTCAGGCGGTCGCGCGTGCACCGAGAAAGACGCCCGTGCGCCCCGGGGAGTAGCGGCAAAGCATCCCGACGGCAGATGTGGCGCGAGCCGGGCGGGAGGAGGCTTTCCTCAGGACGGCCGATCAGCGACCGTCGAGGAGGAAAAATGCTTGACACCGCACTCGTCACACTGGCTCAGCACTACCCGGGTTACGGCCCCGGCCCGGGAGCACACCTGTGGTTCCTGCTCATCCCGTTCTTCTGGCTGATCGTAGCCATCGTTCTGTTCGCGGTTTTCGGTCGCCGTTGGTCGAAACGCGCCGGCGAACGGCGCGAATTCATGCGCCAGCACTGGCAGTCCGAGGCGCAGGGCGGCGCCGAGAAGGTGTTGGCCGAGCGTTTCGCGCGCGGCGACATCGACGAGGTCGAATACCGGGCCCGCCTCGAGGTCATCCGGTCGTCCAGCCTGCACTCGCCCCACGGCCCCGGTTTCGGCGGCGGTTTCGGGCCCGGAGCGGGCACCGGCCCGGGGATGCCGCAACAGCGCTGATCGCAACAGCCCGGCTCGCTGTGGCACGACCAGCAGTGTAGCCGGGCGGTGCGGCGCAGGCATCCCTCACGGATTCGCAGCGCGTGCACACCAAGAGGACCTAAACTGAGCGAGTGGTAGCAGTCAATTTGGGTCTCCCTAAAGTCCCTGAAGTTCTGGCGCCGAGGCGTAAGTCCCGTCAGATCAAGGTCGGTAAAGTTCTCGTCGGTGGCGACGCTCCCGTGAGCGTGCAGTCGATGACCACGACGCCCACCCCCAACATCAACGCGACACTGCAGCAGATCGCCGAACTCACGGCATCCGGTTGCGACATCGTGCGGGTGGCCGTTCCGAGCCGCGACGACGCCGAAGCTCTTCCGATCATCGCGAAGAAGAGCCAGATCCCGGTCATCGCCGACATTCACTTCCAGCCGAACTACGTCTATGCGGCCATCGACGCCGGCTGCGCCGCTGTTCGCGTGAACCCCGGCAACATCCGCAAATTCGACGACCAGGTCGGCGAGATCGCTCGTCGTGCCAAGGCCGCCGGTGTTTCGGTGCGCATCGGCGTCAACGCCGGTTCGCTCGACCCGCGCCTGCTGCAGAAATACGGCAAGGCCACGCCCGAGGCCCTCGTCGAGAGCGCCGTCTGGGAGGCGAGCCTCTTCGAGGAGCACGACTTCCACGACTTCAAGATCTCGGTCAAGCACAACGACCCCATCATCATGGTCAAGGCCTACCGTCTGCTCGCCGAGCGCGGCGACTGGCCCCTGCACCTCGGTGTCACCGAAGCGGGCCCGTCGTTCCAGGGCACGATCAAGAGCGCCACGGCATTCGGCATCCTCCTGTCCGAGGGCATCGGCGACACCATCCGCGTGTCGCTGTCGGCGCCCCCCGCCGAAGAGGTCAAGGTCGGCCTGCAGATTCTGCAGTCGCTCAACCTGCGCGAGCGCAAACTCGAGATCGTCTCGTGCCCGAGCTGCGGCCGTGCCCAGGTCGACGTCTACAAGCTCGCCAACGACGTCACCGACGGCCTCGAAGGCATGACCGTTCCGCTGCGCGTGGCCGTCATGGGCTGCGTCGTCAACGGTCCCGGAGAAGCGCGCGAGGCCGACCTCGGCGTCGCCTCGGGCAACGGCAAGGGCCAGATCTTCGTCAAGGGCGAGGTCATCAAGACCGTCCCCGAGTCCGAGATCGTCCAGACCCTGATCGACGAAGCCAACCGGCTCGCCGCGGAGATGCCCGCCGACGATACGTCGACCGGCAGCCCGGTGGTGACGGTCGGTTCCTAACGAAGGCAGTGGCCGCATGACCATTACCCCTCCGCCCGCAGCCGGACCGATCGGTGCGCCCCCCGCGCCCGGTCCGGCCTCCGGCGCGGGCACCGGTCCCATCACGCCTGAAGAGCTGCAGCGCGCGCGCCGCATCTTCGACACGATCGTGGCCGGCTACAGCCAGAAGGTCGTGGGCCAGGACAGCCTGCGCACCACGCTGCTGGTCGCCCTGATCACGGGTGGGCACGTGCTGCTCGAGAGCGTCCCCGGTCTGGCAAAGACGACGGCGGCCGAATCCATCGCCGAGTCGGTGTCGGCCAGCTTCCGTCGCATCCAGTGCACGCCCGACCTCCTGCCCGCCGACATCATCGGCACGCAGATCTACGACCCGGCCACGGCCAGGTTCGGCACGCAACTCGGGCCCGTGCACGCCAACTTCGTGTTGCTCGACGAGATCAACCGGTCGAGCGCCAAAACGCAGTCGGCCATGCTCGAGGCGATGCAAGAGCGGCAGACGACGATCGGCGGGGAGAATCATCCGCTGCCCTCGCCGTTCCTCGTGCTCGCGACGCAGAACCCCATCGAGCAGGAGGGCACCTACCACCTGCCCGAGGCGCAGCTCGACCGCTTCCTCGTGAAAGAGGTGCTCGGCTACCCGAGCCCCGCCGAAGAAGCCGAGATCGTGCGCCGCGTCAACGCCGGCGTCTACGAACCGGGCGGCACACACGGCCAGGCCGTCACGCTCGACGATGTGCGGTTCTTGCAAAAGCTCGTGCACCGCGTCTACCTCGACCCGGCCGTGCTCAATTACATCGTGCAGGCCGTCTATGTCACGCGTCACGCCGAGCAATACCTGCCGCCGGCACTCGCGGGCTATGTCGAATACGGCGCAAGCCCACGCGCCAGCATCGCCTTCGCCAGCGTGGCCCGCGCGCTCGCGCTGCTGTCCGGCCGCGGCCACGTGATCCCCGAAGACGTGAAGAGCTACCGCTATCAGGTGCTGCGCCACCGACTGATCCTCGGGTTCGAGGCCGATGCCGACGGCGTGACGCCCGAAACCATCATCGACGCGATCTTCGGCGCCATCCAGGCTCCCTGAGCGCCCTCGAAGCCGAACCGTGCCTGCGCTCCTGCCCCGCGTGAAGACCACGCTGTCGATCGTCGCCCACCGCCGCGTGCGAGGCTGGCTCGACGGTGAGTACCGCTCGGTGTTCCACGGCAAATCGCACGACTTCGACGACCTGCGGCCCTACGTGCCGGGCGATGAGATCCGCGATATCGACTGGAAGGCCACGGCCCGGCACGGGGCGCCGCTCACGAAGCGGTACATCGCGTCGCGCAAACAGGCCGTCATGATCGTCGTCGACTCGGGGCGCGACCTCGCCGCGGTAAGCGCCTCGGGCGAACCGAAGCGCGATCTCGCCATTCAGGCGGCCGGCGTTCTGGGCTACCTCGCGCATCGCCACGGCGACCAGGTCGGGCTCGTCACGGGTGACGCAGCGGGTAGCGCGCTCGTGCCGCTCGGCGGTACCGGGGGTCACCTCGAGCGGCTGCTGCAGATCATCCACGCGCGCGCCAGCCTGCAGGGCAGCCCCAGCGATTTCGCGGGGCAGCTCGACTACGTGGCGCGGCGGTTCCGGCGGCGCATGCTGCTCGTGATCATCAGCGACGATCAAGCGCTGACGGGCTCGACCGCATCCGATCTGCGCCCGCTGCTGCGGCGCCTACACGCGCAACACGAGATGCTCTGGGTGTCGATCGCCGACGCCGACCTCGTGGCGGCCACCCCGCGCGGCGCCGAGTTGCTCGACGTGCAGACCTTCGGTGAGCTGCCCGAATTCCTCAGGCGCGACCCTCAGGTGCGGCGGGAGTACACCGAACGCGCGACGGCGCAGACGACCGAGACCCGAGACATCCTCGACCGCATCGGCATCGTGTCGACGCGCATCGAGTCGACCCGCGATGTCGTGCCGAAGCTCTTCCGACTGCTCGAGAGGCACAATCATGCCGGGCGGTGACTACTATCCGCTGGCTGACTTCTCGCCGTGGTGGGCCATCATCGCGGCGGCCCTCGTGCTGCTCGTAGCGGCCTGGTATGCCTTCGTCATCTGGTTCCCGCGCTGGAAGCACCGCCCGAGGGGTGCCGCGGCCATCCCTGAGCCGGCGCCCTGGCAGCGTCAGCAACGCATCAGCGAGCACTACCTCGCCGAGATAGACCGCGTCGAGCGCGATTACGCCGACGGGCGCGTCGATGTGCGGGCGGCCCACGTGCGCCTCGCCGAGATCGTGCGTCGCTACACGCTCGAGGCGCGCGGCATCCCCACCCTGCCCATGACCCTGCAAGAGTTGCGCCAGGCGCGCCTGCCCGAACTGGCCGAGGTCGTGCAGGGCCTGTACCCGAGCGAGTTCGGGGCCGAAGCATCCGGCTCGGTGCACGGGTCTGCTCAAGCGGCCCGGCGGGCGGTGACCTCGGCATGGAACTGAGCTTCTGGTGGATGCCCCTCCTCTGGGCGTTCGTGATCGCGGGCGTCGTGGCCCTGGCCTTCGTATTGGCCCATAGGCGGATGCGGCGACGCCCGGCCCGCGCGGCCGTCCCCGTCGCCCACACCGAACGTCTCACGGCCCTGCCCGCCTACCGCCGCGCGCTCACGCGATACCGCACGCTCCTGGCGGTGAGCGTCGCTGCCGTCGTGGTCGCACTCGTGGCCGCCGTCGTGCTGAGCGCGCGCCCCGTCGCGGTGTCGGCCTACCAACCCGAGTTGCGCAACCGCGACATCGTCCTGTGCCTCGACGTCTCGGGTTCGATGGTCGACTACGACGCCGAGATCGTCGACACGTTCAGCGACCTGGTCGACGAGTTCGACGGCGAACGCATCGGGCTCGTGCTCTTCAACGCCTCGGCGGCGACGGCTTTCCCGCTGACGAGCGATTACGGTTTCGTCGAGGAGCAGCTCAGCACGCTGGGCGAGAAGATGAGAAACGCCGACGAAGACTACTCGTTCGCGAATGGCACCCTGCTCGGCAACGGCTCATCGCTCATCGGCGACGGGCTCGGTTCGTGCGTCATGCGCTTCGACGATATCGGGCAGGAGCGGTCGCGCTCCATCATCCTCGCCACCGACAACTTCGTCGCGGGCGAGCAGATCGTCACGCTGCCCGAGGCGGGCGAATTCGCCTCCGAGAATGACGTGACCGTCTATGGCATCAACCCGGGCGACGTGGCCAGCAAGTCCTACATCAAAGATCTCGCCGACGAGTTCGAGCAGGTCGTCGACGACACGGGCGGGGCCTACTACGCGCTCGACGACCCGGGCGCGATCCCCGCCATCGTCGAGCAAATCCAGTCTGAGCAGGCCGCCGATATGACGGGCGCCACGCAGATCGTCAAGACCGACATCCCCGTTTGGCCGATCGTGGCGGGTCTCTTCGGCACCGCGGCCCTCATGTTCCTCGGGTGGAGGCTCAAGCGATGATCTTCCACCCCATCTTCACGCCGCCCGTGCTCATCGTGGTCTTCGGGGGGCTCGCGGGGTTCGCGCTCTGGCAGGCGGCGCGCAACATCCGACGCCCGGGCGGCTGGCACTGGTTCGTGCGGCTCGCGCTCGTGGGCCTCCTGTTCGGCATGTCATTGCGGCCGGGGCTGCCCGAGACCGAGCATCCGCCCGTCGCCGCCGCGCAGACCGACGTCTACTTCGTGCTCGACACCACCTCGAGCATGGCCGCCGAGGACTACGGCGACGACCAGCCGCGCCTCACGGGGGCCAAAGCCGATATCGAGGCCATCGCCGATCGCCTCGCCGGTTCGCGATTCTCACTCATCACCTTCGATGCCGACACCGTGCAGCGCTTGCCCCTCACCACGGATGCTTCGGCCCTCGCATCGGGTGTTGCCTCCACCACGCAGGAGATCAGCGTCTACTCCCGCGGCAGCAGCATCGGCCAGCCCGCCGCGTTCCTCGAGAAGCAACTCGCGAGCGATCAGGATGCCGCCCCCGACCGCACGCGCATCGTCTACTACCTGGGCGATGGCGAGCAGACCGTGAGCACGGCACCCGAGTCCTTCGCTCCGCTCGCCGACCTGGTCGACGGGGGAGCGGTGCTCGGCTACGGCACCGAGGAGGGCGGCCCCATGCGCACGTTCTCGGGTTACCGCGACGACTTCTTCGGCGACGACCAGTCGGGTGACTCGGGGTCGGATGATCCGGGCTCGGATGGCTCGGGCACCGACGATTCGGGCACCGCCGATCCCGACGCCGCCGATCCCGACGCCGCCGATCCCGGCGCCGCCGACGACTACATCCAGTACTACGGCCCGAATGGCCAGGAAACCGCCATCTCGATGATCGACGAGAAAGCGCTCGGCACCATCGCCGGGCAGCTCGGCGTCGAATACGTGCACTCCGAGCCCGGCAGCGACGTCGTGCTGCAAGCGACGCGCGGCATCGATGTCGGGGCCGCGACATCCGCCCCGAGTGGTCCGCCGTCAGCACCCGAGTTCTATTGGCTCCTCGCCATCCCGTTCGGCCTGTTGCTCCTGACCGAACTCGTGCCGCTGCTGCTCGCCCTGCGTTCGCTTCGACGCCCCGCCACTACCCGCGGCCCGGCCCAGACGGAGGATTACCGATGACGCTTTTCTCGCCAGACCTCCAAACGCCCGGCGCCGCGCCGCAGTCACCGCGCGGCCCCCACGAGCCCCCGCGCCGACCCCAGCCCCCGCAGCACCTCGTCCGGCGCACACGCCGCCGCCTCTTCTGGTGGTCCCTGCCCATCGTGCTCGTGATCCTCGCGATCGCGTGGAAACTCGTGAGCCTGCAACTCACCACCGACGGCGCGAAGAACGACTTCGATGCCGGCGATTACGAGGGCAGCGCCGACCGGTCGGGCTCCCTGCTCGTAGGCAACATCATCGAGCCATGGATCCCGTACTACAACCGCGGCACCGCCCTCGCGACCTTCCAGAACTACACGCCCGCCACCGACGACCTCGGTGAGGCACTCACGCGGGCTCCCGCATCCGAACGCTGCATGGTGCGTGTCAACCTCGCTCTCGCCTGGGAACAGCAGGGGGATGCCTACCGCGGCGCCGGCTATGAGGAGGGCGCCATCCGTCTCTACGAAACATCGCTCGCGGTTATCCGCGACGGCGCCGCCGACGGCTGCCAGACCGACGAGTCGTCTCGCTCGCTCGAACAGCGCGACACGCTGCAGACCGCCGACGAACGCGTGCAGGCGAAGATCGACCAGCAATCGCCGCAGATCGTTCCCCAACCCGGCCAAGGAGACGCCCCCGACGAGGGGTCGTCGGGGGAGAACGACCCGAGCGCCGAGGAGAAGCTGCAGGAGCGCGGCGACCAGGCGGCCGAGGAGAAAGCCCAGCAGGACGCCGAGGAGCGTGGCCGCAACGGCGGCGGCAGCACGACCGACAAGCCCTGGTAGCGTCGCACCTTCGCGGCCAACCGTCGCGCCCACCCGTGGCGCCCGCCCGGCGCGGCCACCCGACGCGCCCACCCGTGGCGCCCGCCCGGCGCGGCAACCCGGCCCCTCCCGCTAGCATGGTCAGGTGGTCACGCGTCTCAGTAATTACTTCCTCCGCACCCTCCGTGAAGATCCCTCCGATGCGGAGGTGACGAGTCACCGGTTGCTGGTGCGCGCGGGTTACATCCGCCGCCAGGCCCCGGGCGTCTTCGCCTGGCTGCCCATCGGCCTGCGGGTCAAGAACAAGATCGAGCAGATCATCCGCGAGGAGATGGCCGCGGCCGGCGCGCACGAGGTTCATTTCCCCGCGCTGCTGCCGCGCGAGCCCTACGAGATCACCAACCGGTGGACCGAATACGGCGACGCCCTGTTCCGCCTGCACGACCGCAAGGGTGCCGACTACCTGCTCGCCCCCACGCACGAAGAAGCGTTCACGCTGCTCGTGAAAGACCTCTACGGCAGCTACAAAGACCTGCCGCTCTCGATCTTCCAGATCCAGGACAAGTACCGCGACGAGGCCCGTCCCCGCGCCGGCCTCCTGCGTGGCCGCGAGTTCACCATGAAAGACGCCTACTCGTTCGACTACACCGACGCCGGTCTCGACGCGAGCTACCAGGCCCAGCGCGACGCCTACGAGCGCATCTTCCAGCGCCTCGGCCTCGAATACGTCATCGTCAAGGCGGATGCTGGGGCCATGGGTGGCTCGCGCAGCGAAGAGTTCCTGCACCCGACCCCCGTCGGCGAGGACACGTTCGTGCGCTCCGACCACGGCTACGCGGCCAACGTCGAGGCCTTCACGACCGTCGTCCCCGAGGCGCTCCCCGTCGAGGGGCTGCCCGAGGCCGTCGTGCGCGACACACCCAACACCCCCACCATCCAGACGCTCGTCGACGTGGCCAACGCCGAGGCGCCCCGCGACGGTGCCCCCTGGACGGCCGCCGACACCCTGAAGAACGTCGTGCTCGCGCTCACCCACCTCGACGGAACGCGCGAGCTCGTCATCGTGGGCCTGCCGGGCGACCGCGACGTCGACGTGAAGCGCGCCGAAGTGGCATTCGCGCCCGCCGAGGTTGAAGCGGCCACGGCCGAAGACTTCGCCAAGCACCCCGGCCTCGTCAAGGGTTACATCGGGCCCGGAGACCAGAGCGGCCTCGTGCTGGGCGAAAACGGCAGCACGGGCATCCGCTACGTGCTCGACCCCCGCGTCGTCGACGGCACCTCCTGGATCACGGGCGCCAACGAGAACGGCAAGCACGTCTTCGGGCTGGTCGCGGGCCGCGATTTCACGGCCGACGGCGTCGTCGAGACGGCCGCCGTGCGCGAGGGCGACGAGGCACCGGATGGCTCGGGCCCCGTGCACCTCGCCCGCGGCATGGAGATCGGCCACGTGTTCCAGCTCGGCCGCAAGTACGCCGAAGCGCTGGGCCTCAAGGTGCTCGACGAGAACGGCAAGCTCGTCACGGTCACCATGGGTTCCTACGGCATCGGCGTCACGCGTGCCCTGGCCATCATCGCCGAGGGCAACAACGACGAGAAGGGCCTCATCTGGCCCGAAAACGTCGCTCCTTTCGATGCCTATGTCATCGCGACGGGCCGTGACCAGGCGGTCTTCGAAGCCGCCGATGGTGTCGCGCAGTCGCTCGAGGGTGCCGGCTACGACGTGCTCTACGACGACCGGCCCAAGGTCTCGCCCGGTGTGAAGTTCGGCGATGCCGAGCTCATCGGTGTGCCGAAGATCGTGATCGTCGGCCGCGGTGTCGCCGACGGTGTCGTCGAGCTGTGGGACCGTCGTTCGGGCGAGCGCACCGAGGTGCCCATCGCCGAGGTCGTCGAGCGCCTGCAGGCCCAGCGCACCATCTGAGCAAACTTCGACACGCACGCTCACGAGCGGACCGCCAATGGTCCGCTCGCTGCGTGGTGTCGTCAGGGCGCAGAGTCCGGTACGCTAGCAAGTTGTTCCGTTCTTGGTGAACGGATGTATCTGAATAGAGGAGGCCGCCGGTGGATATCGACCTCACCGTTTTGAAGATGATGGAGCGGGAACGAGAGATCCCGTTCGACGAGCTCGTGCACATCATCGAGCAGGCGATTTTGACCGCCTACATCAAGAGTGAGACGCAGGGCGGCCAGGATGCTCCAGAAGCCCGGGTCGAACTCAACCGCAAGACCGGCCACGTGTCGGTGCTCATTCCCGAGCGCGACGAAGAGGGTGTCGTCATCGGTGAATCCGAGACCATGCCGGATGACTTCGGCCGCATCGCCGCTTTCGCCGCAAAACAGGTCATCAACCAGCGTCTGCGCGACATCGCCGACGACGCTGTTCTCGGCCAGTTCAAGGGCCGCGAGGGTGACATCGTCGCCGGTGTGATCCAGCAGGGTCCGAACCCGCGCATGATCCACGTCGACCTGGGAACGGTCGAGGCCATCATGCCTCCCGAGGAGCAGGTGCCGGGCGAGGACTACAAGCACGGCTCCCGCATCCGCGTCTACGTCACCTCGGTGGCGAAGGGGCAGAAGGGTCCGCAGATCACGGTCTCGCGCACCCACCCGGGTCTCGTGCGCAAGCTGTTCGCGCTCGAGGTTCCCGAGATCGCATCGGGTGTCGTCGAGATCATCTCGCTGGCCCGCGAGGCCGGCCACCGCACGAAGATCGCGGTGAAGGCCAACGACCCGAGCGTGAACGCCAAAGGTGCCTGCATCGGCGAACTGGGCCGTCGCGTGCGCGCCGTCACCGACGAGCTCGGCAACGAGAAGATCGACATCGTCGACTACTCGCCGAACCTGCCGGTCTTCGTCGCCAACGCCCTGTCGCCCGCCAAGGTCTCGAGCGCTTTCGTGCTCGACGAGGCCACGAAGGCCGTCCGCGCCCTGGTGCCCGACTACCAGCTCTCGCTCGCGATCGGCAAGGAGGGCCAGAACGCCCGCCTCGCCGCGAAGCTAACGGGCGCGAAGATCGACATCCAACCGGATTCCGTCATGGAATCCGATTAGAGGTCGATCTTCGCGCCGGGGAGAGACGGCGAATCAGCCGTCTCTCCCCGGTCTCGGGCTTCGCCCGAGCACAAACACAGCCATCCAGCCACCACCACGCGGCCTCTAGCTCATGCAACCCCAACGCATCGCCCCGCAGGCCCTAGCCCCGCAGGCCCTAGCCCCGCAGGCCCTAGCCCCGCAGGCCCTAGCCCCGA
>Ga0308159_1002740_pt1 | contig 19482 bp, 15 predicted proteins | sample PhyCR1_FD_201040 | JGI IMG/M metagenome (GOLD analysis project Ga0308159, IMG submission 201040) | Phyllosphere microbial communities from UC Gill Tract Community Farm, Albany, California, United States - DLSLC.R1 | ecosystem: Host-associated > Plants > Phyllosphere > Unclassified | place: USA... | reverse complement strand
GGTTGACAGGGGTGATTCGGCCGCCTAGAGGCACGCCCCTGTTCGATGCCCCGTCGTCTAAAGGTAAGACCACGGACTCTGACTCCGTTAATTGAGGTTCGAATCCTCACGGGGCATCCAGATCTCTGTCCTGCGCCAATAAGCGCGGACCTCTCTGCCAAAGTTCGTGACCTCTTAGAGGCCTAGCGATTGGCCTAGCCTCACCTCCATCTCGTGGCTCCACAACACCGGAGCCGCAGTGACGCATATTCTTATTCCGGCCGTCGTCAGGCGTAGCGGCTTGGTGTCATGGCCGCGCGTTTCCGAAGAGCCAGTCAGGTCGCTGCACGTCCAATCGGTGATCGGCATCGAGACGTCGGCGGCAATCGTAGTCCTCTTCAAAATTGGCGTGGATCACGGCCACACTCGCGCATGCGTCGCCAACTTCGTGCTCGGCTATGGGAATTTCGATCGGGATACGCCGGCGACGACCGCTGGGGCGCAAGGTACGAACAGCAAGATCGTCGGCATCCAGCGCACTCATATCGACCATGAGAAGGACGATGCCCGACAGTTCGCCCTGGCTCGGTATCGGTTGCGGACGGGGTACGGTGCCGCGGCTGAATCCGATCACGCCGTACCGGCCGATTACGACATTCGCATTTCAGCCGGACCCTGCCGCGGCGGGCGCCGCGAGCATGCCCGCGATCCGCCAACCGCCGCCGACCAACGTCGAACGATCCCACCATCCACGCATCGTCTCGGACGTGCGACCGACAAGGACATCGAACATGGGTAGGAAGAAGAAGAACACCGCGGCGATCACGACGACCGGCGCGTCGTCGAACGCGCTGGTCAAGCGTGACGTGCCCTTCCACTTCGAGCGGCGGCTCGTCGTCGCGGAGGCCGTGTACCGCGTGCCGGCATTGCGCCCCACCGAGGCCGGCCCGTGGTCGCAGGAGGCGGACAAGATCGCCTGGACCGACGCCGACACCGGATACGGGATCATCATCCGCCGCTCGCCGCTGATGCTGAACCTGTGCGGCTACGTCGGCGTCAGCCCCGCTCATCCGCTTTTCGGCTTCGATCCGTCGTCCATCAGGGCGGTCGGCGTCGATGCGCACGGCGGGATCGACTATGCGTCTCCCTGCCAGAAGCGCGAACCGGAACACGTCTCGATCTGTCATGTCACCGAGAGTCTGCTTCCGGCGGGACAGACGCAGCGGGTATTCGCCAACAAAGCGGCAGACCATGACGACGCCTGGTGGATCGGTTTTTCCTGCGACAAAGCTGGGGACCTCGTGCCGCGGCCGAACGGCATCGGACACGGATCGATGGCCGATGCCCAGGCGGGGCTGCTGGAACAGGTCTACCGTGACGAGGCGTACGTGTACCACCAGTGCATGTCGCTCGCCATGCAGCTGCGCGCCATCGAGGAGGGGCGTGCGCCCGAACCCCATGCGGTCGATGTGCCGCCCGTCGGCATCACCTTCGGTGCGGAAAGGGGTTGATCATGGACAGGACCAACACCGCCGGGCCGATCTGGGGCGAGCACCTCGCGGTCGATTACGTCAACACCACCACCCCGTTCGTCGACGCACACGGCAATCGCTTCCGCTCGATCAGGGACGCATTCTGGCGGGGGCGGCTCGGCATGGGCGATCACAGCCGGGAAATCACCGAGGCGATCATGGAGACGATCCATGCCGCCCTCGTCGCCCGCGCGTTCCACAGGCGGCTCGGCAAGAGCGAGGCGACGGACATCTACGGAGGGAGCATCCCCTTCGGCCGTTTCGTCTTCCAATGGCTGTACAGCCTCGGGTTCATCGCGGACAGGGGTTCCGGCGATCCCGCCCATGGTGAAGTGTCCGAGGAGGGGATGGCGGTCATCCGGATGCTGGAGGCCACCAGACCGGTGAACCTCGCGCTGCAGCCGCTCGGGCGCACCTCGGTCGCCGCGCTGAACGACGCCATCGACGGCCCCGAGGTCGGCGAGGAGCGTCGCATGCGGGTCGAGGAGGTGTCCGCCGGATGGCCGAGCCGGTTCGTCCGGCGCACGATCGCCGACAAGCCGACGATCGTCCTCGTCTGCCACCCCGAGGAGCGAAGCATGCGGGTCAAGCGTACCGTGTGGACGCTCACGTTCGGGAACGAGACGATCCGCAACGACACGTTCGACTGGCTGTGCGATCACGTCGATCGGTGGGACGAATGGGCGCGTACGGCCTATCGGGGCGGCGGAGCGGCGCTGACCCGTCACCTGCTGACCATCATGTCCTCGGACATGGCGGCCGGAAACGCGGGATCGCGCTCGACGGTGCAGTCGACCGCGGGTGTGGACTCCAACCTCCTGACGCACAGGGGGTAGTCGTCGAGCGGTTCGTGGGCGGTGCGGCACCATGTGTCGCATCGCCCCGACCGCCGCGAAGAGGGAGTTTCAACAGCCGCGGACCAACCTGCCGCCCATGCCATAGCTCAAGTACTGGGCTTACCGCGGAAGCACCGAGCGTCAAGCTGACTGGCCGTAAGGGGGCAGTGCGGAACATCGGCACCGTAGACGCGCGGCCTTGCCGATAGGGGTAAATCCGTCCACCTGTCTTCGTGGCATTTTAGATTCGAGAGCGGACCATCGGCGGTCTCGTATAACGGAAGCAATGTGGATTGAGCGTCTGGTGTTGTTAGCCACCTGACGGGGAAGAACATGATGAACGAAGTACAGTTGGAAGCGGATCTGGTCGAGCTCGTCGAAAAAGCGAATAGCGATCCCGCTTGGCTGGCTGATTTTCCGTTCCGGTTGATGCAGGCTTATCAGGCATCCCGAAACGAAATCGCTAAGCTCCGCATGAAGTATCACGGTCAGGATCCGTTCAAAAAGGTCATCTGGCCACGAAAGCTCCTCTACAGACCAGCACGCGTCGGCATGGTGGCCGAGGTAGTATCAGAACTTCGTTCGATCCCGTTCAAGTCGAATGCCCCTCGTTTCGTCATGAGCACCGATGGCGACGAATTGGCTATCTACGACACTAAGCTCGGTGAAAGCTTCTCAGGCTCACGGATCGCGGATCTCGTTACCGCATACGACTTCCTGCAACCCATGTTCGGCGTCGAGAGATACGTACCCCCCGTCGAGCAGGCACTCGACGTCGATGCCGCGCGCAAGATGCGTCGATTCTATGACGCCTTGGTTGCTGCCAATCGGAGTTGGTGCGACTCATCGGGGAGACTGCTGCCCGCCAGAGTGCACACGATGAATCTGTTTATGACCCGTACGCTGTTCTGCCTGTTCGCGGACAGTGCCCGGATTTTCTCGGATCATCGCATCGCCGCCCTGCTGGCGAAGACCACCGTGCATCGTGGTGCCAACGATATCCACGATTTCATGTCGGATCTGTTCGCCGTCCTGAACATGGAACTAGCCGACCCAAAACGTGAGAATATCCGGCCTTCCCTGCGGAAGCTGAAGTACGTCAACGGTGGATTATTTAAGGACGATGCAGATATTCCATCATTCAGCACTGCTGCGAGAAGCAGTCTGCTCGACGCGGCTGGTCTACGATGGAAGGACATCAATCCCGACATCTTTGGTTCGATGATACAGGCCATCGCACGGATCGAGGATCGCGCCGAACTGGGTATGCACTACACATCGGTGCCCAACATCATGAAGGTACTGGGGCCGCTCTTCCTTGATGATCTCCACAAGCAATTGAATGCTGCTGGTAACGATCGATCTAAGATATCGTCATTGTTAGGTCGCTTAAGCAGGATCAGAGTATTGGACCCCGCCTGTGGCTCTGGTAACTTTCTCATTGTGGCATATCGTGAACTCCGCAGGATTGAAACGGCTGCCTTGATCCGACAGCATGGTGTCCAGATCGCGCTCGACTTAAGATCGGGCATCGAACTCTCCAGCTTTTATGGCATTGATCCAGTCGACTTCGCCTGCGAGACGGCTCGCCTTTCGCTGTGGATCTCGCAGTATCAGATGGACAAGGAATTGGAGGCGGTCGGCCTTGCTCCGCCACCCTCTCTTCCGTTGAGTCAGTCAGGTGTTGTGATCGTGGACAACGCGTTGCATCGTCCTTGGACAGACGTATGCCCGCCAGTGGAGGATGGGGAAACCTACATCATCGGCAATCCTCCTTATCTAGGAATGGCGGAACAGACCGCAGAACAGAAACGCGACATGCAAATCTGTTTCTCAGCCTCGCCACTGCCCATACGCAAGCTCGACTACGTCACCTGCTGGTTCGTGCGAGCAGCGGAGTACGTGAGGACGGTACCGAAGTCCGCATTTGCGTTCGTCGCAACCAATTCTATCGTCCAAGGTGAACATGTCTCGAAACTGTGGCCCCAAGTTCTGCAGGATGACCTCGAAATCCTGTACGGACATACATCTTTCAAGTGGAGCAACAGCGCTAAGGACAACGCCGGAGTCACATGTGTAATCGTAGGCGTCGGCCGGCGACGGCCAGGAGATAAGTTGCTATTTTCGCTGGACTCCTCCGTGACCTGTTCGGCGATCTCGCCGTATCTCGTACCAGGACGCAGCGTGATCGTCGAAGCAGTCCCCAACAATATTGGGCGGGACCCTCGAATGGTTTTCGGAAATATGGCGCGTGACGACGGCAACCTCATCCTCAGTGGAGAGGAGAAGGATGAACTCGTCTCGGCCCACCCCCGAGCGCAACCATTAATACGACGGTTCGTCGGCTCCCAAGAGTACATCCGCGGCGGCGAGAGGTGGTGTCTGTGGATCCCGGACAGCCAGATCGATCTCGCTAACTCAATCGAGCCAATCCGGAAGCGGCTCGAAGCGACACGTGAGTTTCGGCTCGCCAGTCGCGCCGAATCCACCATTGCGGCCGCAGCCACCCCGCACCGCTTCGTGCAGATTCAGGGTACCGGCGATCGATCCCTGATCATTCCTCGACACTCATCCGAACGTCGGCATTACCTCCCGGTCGGTCTGCTCTACGACGGTACCATCGTCGCCGACTCCGCCTTCGCGATCTACGAACCGCCGACTTGGATCTTCGCTTTGTTGTCGTGTCGACTGCATACGTTATGGACGAAGGCAGTCGGTGGACGCCTGAAGACCGACATGCGCTATTCAAACACGCTGGTGTACAACACCTTTCCGACACCGTCCTTCTCCAAGGATCAGAAGGCATCGTTGGAACGGCAGGCGCTGAACATCATTGCGGCAAGGGAAAGGCACCTGACCCAAGGGCGGACGATCGCGTGGCTCTATAATCCCGAAACCATGCCGGACGACCTTACCGCTGCACATGGGGAACTCGACGTGCTCATCGAGAGCCTGTATTCGGATACTCCGTTTCGAGACGATCGAGAACGGCTGGAGGCATTATTCAAGCGATACTCCAGATCGAACCAGACGTACAGGAATAGGAGAGCTGCTTGAACGATCTTGTTCGCATCGAATACGGGGCGACTGGCCGCAGTCAGGCAACGGACGAGTTCGGCATGCGCGAAATGCAGAGGAAGGTCTTCGACCGACGTGCATCGCGGTACTTGCTGATCAAGTCACCTCCAGCGTCCGGCAAGTCGCGGGCACTCATGTTCCTTGGATTGGACAAGTTGCGCGATCAGGGCATGCGCAAAGTCGTCGTCGCTGTGCCCGAGCGCTCCATAGGCGCCTCATTCCGATCGACCAGTCTCTCGAAACACGGCTTCCCACACGACTGGGACGTGGAGAATCGTAACGACCTTTGCTCGTTCGGCGGCGGTGAACGCGGAAAGATCGCTGCGTTCAGACGCTTCATGGAAAGCGACGACGAGATTCTGGTCTGCACTCATGCCACCTTACGCCATGCCTTCGATGCGATATCGTCAGAGCAGGATGGTATGAAGGCGTTCGACGACTGCCTCGTGGCGATCGACGAGTTCCACCATGTGTCTGCCGATGCGGACAATCGCCTCGGAGAGTTGGTTCGTGACCTCATGGAACGTGACCGCGCTCACATAGCTGCCATGACCGGTTCTTACTTTAGGGGGGATCGCATCCCTGTTCTCAGGCCCGAGCAGGAGGAGCGTTTCGTCAAAGTCGTCTACACCTACTATGAACAGTTGTCGGGATACGAGCACCTTCGGTCACTCGGCATCGGCTATCACTTCTACCACGGCATCTACCTGAACTCGCTGAGCGAAGTTCTCGATCCTGCGCTCAAGACTATCATCCATATACCGAGCGTTAATTCGTCCGCATCCACACGCGACAAGATCGTAGAGATGAACAGGATCCTCGATCTGCTTGGTGACGTAGTCGATGTAGATCCGGCAACCGGTTTTCAGATAGTTCGGCAGGCCGACGGTACGATGCTCAGGATCGCAGAGTTGGTAACTCCCGATACCCAGCAAAAAGTACTTGGCGGCTTACGCGCGGTTGAGAAGCGTGATGATGTCGACATAGTCATTGCCCTCGGCATGGCCAAAGAGGGCTTCGACTGGATCTGGTGCGAGCACGCGTTGACGGTGGGTGCACGCGGGTCGCTCACCGAGATCGTACAGATCATCGGGCGTACAACCAGGGACGCGCCCGGCAAAACGCATGCCCAGTTCACCAATCTTATCGCCGAGCCGGACGCTTCCGACGTGACTGTGCGGCATACCGTCAACGACTTCCTGAAGGCGATCGCCTGCTCCTTGCTGATGGAGCAGGTCATGGCACCCAATTTCGCGTTCAAGACGCGCCCCGGCGATGATGCCATTGACGGCAGCATGGCCGACGTAGCGGAACCGGATGATGACCGTCCGGCCATCCACGTCAAGGGGTTGCTGGAGCCGAGAACGGAACGAGGGCGACAGATCGTGGCGAACCTCGATGATCTCATGGCAGCGGTGGCGCAGGATGAACGCGTGCTTCGGGCCAGCATCATTCCGGAGGAATTCCCTGCCGAGTTGGTCACCCGCTCAATCATTCCTGAGATCATTGTGCAACGTTACCCCGAATTGGAAGGGGACGATGATGAGCTTGAGGCCGTGCGCCACGCCCTTCTAGCTCGGCAGGCCATCATCAATCGCTTGAACACCGTAGATGCGGCGGCCGGTCAAGCAGTCCAGGCTGCCGTCGGAGCACCTCCCGACAATGCGGAGGAACCCGGCGCCAACGGCAGGTCTACGCAATTTCTTGATCTATCACGACGACTTATACTCGTGGGGGATCTTAACATCGATCTAATCGACAGCGTCAACCCGTTTCAAGATTCGTACTCTATACTCTCGAAGGCTATGGACGGGCAAATGCTGAGGCGTATCCACAATTCCGTGATGGGCATGCGGATTGACATGTCCGAAGCGGAGGCCATGCAGCAGTGGCCCCGTATTCAGCAGTTCAACTCGCAGATGGGTCGCGAGCCTTCGATGACATCGAACGATCCCGCCGAGCGTCGGATGGCTGAAGCATTGGAGTGGCTCAGGGCGGAGCGCCTCAAAAGAAGCAATACGCGAGAAGCGGAGCATGTGACTTGAAGTCTAGGGAACGGAGCGCGGAGTTCGAGCGGTTTCTCGACGCCATTGAAGCGGAAGGTGATCCCCTTCTCGCACGGAAGACCGCACCCCGGCCCACTATAACCAACCCTTCGGACAGGTCGTTCGAGGAAGTGTCGACGTTCGTCGATGCGAACGGTCGCGAACCTAATGCCGTTTGCTCTGATCCTCGCGAGGTTATGCTGGGAACGAGACTGGAGACTTTCCGTTCATCCGAGGAACACAAGATCCGGCTCGCGTCGATCGACAGACATAACTTGCTTTCCCGTCCCAGTCACGCTCCAGCGTCGCTTGAAGACCTACTCGCATTGGACGACGATCTGCTGAAGACAACGGCCGACCACATCTTCGACGTGAAGAACGTCCCAGGTCCCGGAGAACGAGCGGAACCTGACAGAATTGCGGGTCGCAGGCCCTGTGAAGATTTCGATCAGTTCGCCCCCATATTCCATGCGGCGGTGCAGGAGATTGCTGCTCACGCGCGCAGGACCCGTCCGACGAACTCGACGCAGAGGATCGCCCCCGGCGATTTGTTTATCGTCGATGGGCACATGGCCTACATCGCCTCGATCAACGAGCCTCGCATACGCGAAAGCGACGGGAAGACGGACGCCCGCCTCCGTATCGTCTACGACAATGGTACGGAGAGCGACCACCTCATGCTCTCGTTTAGCAAAGCGTTGTACCGTGACCCGAACGCGAGGCGGGTCACCGCCGCAGATGGTGACGGTATCGGACTATATGACACCGACCGCCAAGGTGTAATTGGATATGTCTATCTTGCCAGAACCTTGTCAAATGCCCCCGAGCTTGCCGATTTTGCCGAACAGATACTAAAGATCGGATCAACAACGAACACGCCAGGTTCCCGAATTGCCGGAGCAGCAAACGATCCGACGTTCCTGTTCGCCGATGCAGTTGTCGTGCAGAGCTTCGAAGTGCGCGGAATGCATCCACTTGTTATTGAGAAGGGTCTGCACGCCTTCTTCGCTGCGGCGAACGTCGGCATGACCATGCCCGACAGGTTCGGACGAGCGGTCGACGCGCGGGAGTGGTTTCTGGTCAGTCCTTCCGTAGTCGTGGAGGCGATCAAGCTGATCGGGAGCAAAGTGCTGGCAAACCACGTATATGATCTACGGTCGAACGCGATCCGACCAATCGACGACGATCAGCCGACGGCGTAGGTGTGAATTGCCGTGCAAATATTGGGGGGGCTTCGAAATTGATCTTCGATACCATTACGCAGCCATTCGGCGGCAATAACCTGGACGCACTTCATACCGCACTATCTCGTGGTGGGGTGGACCAGATCGACGTGGCTGGTGCATATGCGACGTTCGGAGGCGTGCAGCCTCTCATAGAATGCATGAGCGATGCAATCGGCGATGCTTGGCCGGGCGTTCGGAAAAGGTGGTTGATAGCCTTCGACTATCTGCGATCGGAGCCCATCGCACTGAAACGCCTGCACGCGTTACCGGGCAGCCGCGTTAGAATTCATGACGGTGCCGGAATTCTCGCTCGACAGTGCGTCCCGAAGATCCCCTTTCATCCCAAGACGTTCATTATGAGGGGTCCGACACGCTGCGTAGTGATGGCGGGTTCAGGTAATCTATCGAGATCAGGTCTGACACGCGGGCATGAGGTAGGCATCCTGGCCGATGTCAGCATCCCTCCACAAGTCGGCGACGCTCCGACTCACACTCGGTGTGAAGCGGTTTCGGACTGGTTCCAGGGCATGTGGAACGACGCGACGCGGCTCAATGATGTCTATGATCGGTACGAGCGATTGTACGACGCTTCGTCTAATTTGGAAAATCCTACGCCGACTGAAGATGACACCGCTCCGGAGCCCACCCGCGGAGCACTGACGATGGAGGAACTCAGGCGCATTCGTGCTTGTAGGCACCTCTGGATCGAAACTGGGAACATTACTCGCAACAGAGGGCGCAATCTGCCCGGAAACCAATTAATGATGAAGAGGATGAGCCGGGTATTCTTCGGGGTTCCGGCTGCCGACGTGCCGATCGACACGCTTCTCGCCAATCCTGTGCTGTCGTACAACGGTCAATCACCCACCTGTTCGCTCACCTATAGCAACAACAGGATGGACAAACTCACCCTTCCTATTCCGGGTGGTGGCATTCCAGTCTGGGACCAATCGACTATTCTGTTCGTTAAAAAGCCGACTGGAGCTTGGGATATCTCGGTTGGATCAGAACGGGATGTACGGGGATGGCGGAGAAGCAGTCAGGCGCTCGACACAGAGTTCCGGATGGCACAGGGCAGATCCTGGGGGGTCTTTTAATACCGAATACGGGTGTAAAATCCTATGCGAAGCACGTCACGACCGTTCACGCCGCGCTCTGTCGCGGCATCTCGTTCCACTCCCGCCCATCCAACTCGCGTCCGCCCGTCTTGGGTCGCAGACCGCCCCATTGCTTGAAGAAGAACGCGACGCCCTGCCGTGAACATTCGTTCCTGACCTCGCGAGCCCAGTCGATGTGCATGGGGCGGGCGCCAGGGCCACTCTCACCTCCCGCGATGACCCAGTGGATGCCGGTCAGGTCCATCGGGCCGACCTCCGCGATCAATGGCTCTATGGACAGGAATCGTACAGCCGCGGGTGCCTGGCGCAGGTGTTCGATTCTGGACTTGGCCGCCGCCGCTTCGACGGAAACCCCGAGCCAGATGTTCGCTGGCGGCGACCGATCCGAATACCGCCGCTGGAGATAGTCACGCATCAGAGAGCTGCGCTTCGTCAGCACCTGGAACACGTGCCAGTCCGCCTGCTCCATCGTGTCGAAAACCTGGTCGACAAAGGCGAGAGGCACCTCCTTGTGGAAGAGGTCGCTCATCGAATTGACGAAGATCATGCGCGCGCGACGCCAGGACAGCGGCTGGCGAAGCCGCTCGGGTCGAAGCGTCAGGTCGAAGCCGCTTTCGAAGGGGTGACCCGGCACTCCCCGGAAGCGCTCCGAGAAGCGGGCGGCATAGCAGTTGTCGCAACCGGCCGTGATCTTCGTGCAACCCGTCACCGGGTTCCAGGTCGCATCCGTCCATTCGATCGCGCTGCCGTCCGCCACAAAGGTCCTCCAGAGAACATTGTGCGAACGATGGCATATGCCGAATCGTGACGCAACACGCAAGTCGCTCGGGCGGGTCGATCGTGCGGTGATCCGCGGGTACTGGACAAAGCGGCTCCGATGGTTTTCATTCTGTTCTGGATCAGGGCTAAGTCCTTGGCCGTCGGAGACATCCAGTTGTCATTACCGCCAACGCCGTCGCTGCCCTTCCTCGACCTCGGTGAAGTCGCAAGACCACGCAGGACCGATGGCGATGGGCGCAATGCCCAATACCATTGGCGCACGGGCCACCCGTTGCCGGATCTGGGCAAGCACAGCGTCGCCAAGCACAACATCTACGAACATTACCTGGGCCGCTACATCGATACGCTGACGCGACATCATTCGCAGACCAACCTGACGCTGACGATCATCGACGGCTTCTGCGGCGGCGGCCTGTACAATCTCGACGGCATCGAGGCAGATGGTTCGCCCCTTCGGATGCTCGCGGTCGTGGATAATGCCCAGGCGAAGCTGGCCGAGGCGCGGGCGAAGGGCTTCACGATCAAGTGCGACTTCATCTTCATCGATCAGGACCCGGATCATCTGGCGTTCCTGCAAGAACTGCTGAAGGAGCGAGGGTATGGGGATCGTATCGGCAAGGACATCATTCTCACCAAAGCGACGTTCGAGAACGCCGCTCCCGGCGTGATCGAGAGGATCAAACGTCGGGGCACCTCTCACCGCTCACTGTTCTTCGTGGATCAGTACGGCTGGAGCGCGGTGAAGCTGGCCACGATCAAGAGGATCATGGAGGAACTTGCCAATCCCGAAGTCGTGCTGACGTTCATGGTCGATGCCCTCATCAACCTGATGCACGAGAAGTCCTCCGTTCGGGCGCTGGCGGCGATCGAGCTGGCGCGTGGCGATGTGCAGGAGATGATCCGGGAGCGCGGCAAGCCGGGGTGGAAGAGCCTCATCCAGAACACTTTGTACCGGCACATACAGGCGCACACCGGCGCCAATTTCTATTCGCCGTTCTACATCCATCCCCCGGAATCCCATCGCGACTACTGGCTGCTGCATCTTTCGAAGCACCACACCGCTCGCGAGGAGATGGGCAAGGTATACTGGGCCGAACAGAACACGATGGAGCATTTTGGCGGCCCGGCACTCAACGCCCTGGGCTACGATCCCCTCGTCGACGTGCGGCAAGGGGAGTTCGCGTACGTCTTCGACGATGATGCGAAGCAGCGGTCGGAGAGCAGGCTGCTCGAGCAGATACCTCGATTGCTACATGCTTTAGGATCGGATGGTCGATCCGTGAGCAGGCGCGACCTGTTCGCGGGCCAGGCTAATGACACTCCCATCATCACAAGCATGTTGGATAGCCGGTTGGCGCTCCTGCGCGACAGCGGCGAGATCACCATCCAGGGGCGACGGAAAACTGCTGATGGTGCGATCGTCCCGACAGACCGGGTAAGCGCTTCCTCCTACGAGTGGCATGACGAATTCACGCTTACCCCTCAACCTGCAATGTTCCTCATGCCCCGGATGCGAGGTCCCGCTGACAAGAACTGAGGGATCAGCACGGCGCGCCGAAAGCGTGACCCAACATATGGCCACATAATTTCAGCTCAACCGAGGCTCGGCTCCTAATAGCCGGAGGGCCAGGACGCAGGCCGGATCCTGATGGTGTCAGTTACGGTGTCCGGACCTCGAACATCGACCTTCATGATCGGAATTCTGCCTCCAGCTCCTCACCTCCGCCGATCTGGAGTTCGAGCGCCTGCCGGGCGAGGCCAACGACGTACGGCACGTCGTCCAAGCGCTCGATGCGAACCTCCACCTCACCGTTGCCCCAGCGCCCCACGTTGCTCACGTCCCTGCATCTGCTACGCGGATCGACGACGTCGGAGAACCGCATGTTCAGGATCACGACGAGAGCGTGGGCCTGAGGTACGACGTCGGCGAAATTGGTCTCCGCCTTGAACGCGACGTAGAGCTTCAGGACTTCCTCCCGGACCGACGCGTCGAGCGCTAGGAGTTCGCGACGCAGCGCGTCGAACAGATGTTGAGCGGGCCCCGAGCGGAGATGCAGATGATCGGTGAGGGAGTAACCGGACGTTCCTGAGGTACCCCAGCGGTATACCGACATGATATCATCCGAAACGACAGGGGCTGGCCAGACCGAAACCGCGTGTTCCGCGAGACGGTCGGCCCGTTCGATGATCGCATCCTCATTCCAGACCGATAGCTGACCAAGCCCCTTGTTCAACCGGAGTGGGCTGCTGGCGAAACCGCCCTCCATATCGCGCTTGATGGTGAACGGATGATCCCGATACTCGGAATTGTATCCCGTCAGGGTGAGATTGCCGAGGGTATGCAGCCACTTCTCCTGCACCTGCCGCCAGTCGGATCCCAAATCCTCAACCCATCCCGCGGGCAGATTCTCGTTCTGCGGTAGAATGTGCTCGATCGTGTAGTCCTCGAGCGACACGCGCTCCTTGCGCCCATGGTTCTCGAAGCGCCGCAGCCAGAACGAGCGCTGGCGCATGTTGTACATGTCGCGCGACTTCAGACCGCGGACGAACTCCTCGTCCTGGGGGAAGCGCCGATAGGTGCGTAGGGACAGTAGCGCGGCCGAGACGCTCTCCAGATAGCGGTCCTTGCGCAGCGTGCGTCCCAACCCTGCGAAGGTCTTGTTGAGGGTATTGGTCGGGATGGCGCAAATCACGCGCCGGAAGACGTACGCCTCGATCATCCGAACGATGGCGAGGAAGTCGTCGCGATCCAGCGTTCCGCGGTCATAGTCGCCGTACAGCTCGAGCAACAGCGGGAACGCCGTATCCACCCGCAACTCGTGCAGGTCGCCGAAGGCATCGGCGAGGCCGCGGTCAGGCTCCGACAACGAACCGACGTTCGGGATCATGCGGCAGTAGTACCGAGCATGGTCGTTCAGGTCTCGGACGAGCGCCTCGACCCCGCCGGCCGCCACGTCGGACCGACGCGAATACTCCTTGAAGGCTTCGTACACGTCATCGAGCCGGGGGATCGTACCCGTGCGGAACGTCAGGAAGTGCCGCATGAAACCGTCGAAATGCTCGGAATAGGCCTCCTGGCCGAAGGCGAGCTCCATGGCGCGCCAGTAGTCCTGGTACAGGCGGGTCTGCTCGGCAGGTTCGATGCCCATCAGCACGAAGTTGCGGATCAGGTCCGCCTGACTGAGCTGTCGCCCCGTCGAGTTCATCGACTCGAAGATGAGTTGCGGATTGTCGTGATCGCGATTCAGCGCGACCTCGACAACGATCAGTTTGGAAAGACCCCGGCATACGATTGCCATATCCGACGTGCCGTCGAGCCACGTCCGGAAGAGATCGTGATTGCGCAAGACGGTCACGGACGCGGCATCGGGAAGCGGTCGATCCGCGACGATCGCCTTGAGGGTTTCGCGATCCGTCTGCGTCAGCAGCAGCTTGAACGATCGCTCGCCGTCCTCGTCGGGATCCCGGAGATATCGGTTCTCGATCTTCTTCTTCGAGAATCCGTCCAGCGGCTCCTCCGCTTCCCCGAGCGCGCTGCGAAGCGCGGCGAGAAGGATCGTGACGGTGGTGAGGCGCTGCTGACCATCGATGACGAGTAGCGGTGCACGATCCGTCTGGTTCGACAGACCGTCCTCTACGTAGACGACGGATCCCAAGAAGTGGACGGCCACCTGGTCGTCGCCGCCGACCCGAAGGACATCCTCCCAGAGCTGGCGGCATTCCCGCTCGGTCCAGGAGTACGTGCGCTGATAGATGGGGATCGTGAACTGCGGTGCCTTGCGGATCACCTCAACGAGCTTCGCCTCGGTCGCCTTCACTTGTTTGCATCTCCCATCCTATCGGCTGGTTCTGCCTGCGTGGACATGAACCGGCAAGACCTCGATCCAGCTCCGCTCGGGACGGACGATGGCCTTCGGCATATTGGGGCTCAAGATGACACCGTATGTCGCGGGAAGGCGGCATGGGAGCAGTGCGATCAGGAGCCGCAGATCATCGAACCCTTCATCCTGGTGATGCGTCCCTGCAGATCCACGACCAGAGTCGCGTCGGTGGTGACCGTCTCGTCCCCCATGGCGCGAACAACAGCGGTGTCGAGGACACGTATCCTAAGCCCTGGTGCCTGCCATGCGTCATGTGTGAATGGGAACAATTCACGCGCTTCCGCTGCGGGTTCGAGGACGACGACGCGCCCGGCAACTCGCGTTATGCCCGTACGCCCGTTGGCGGCGAACAGGACCGGCCCGTTCCTTCGGGCCGACCAGTAGCAGCCGGTCCCGTCCATGCCCGCCGCGCGCCAGTCGCGCATGGTGGTGGCTTGAAGCGGTCCGTTCCGCTTCACCGCCGCAGCGGACGACGTCGCCGTCGTGGCGAGGCATGCCATCGTCATGAGCAGGGTCTTCAAACGCATATTCCCCTCCGTTCAGAACGCCGCGCGAGCCTTCTTCGGCACCAGTCGGTCGGCCGCGGCCATGACGGCGGCATCGTCCGCCTTCTCGGCGCGGGTGCCCCTAGTGGCGTTGATCGTGACGGCGTCCGAGGTGTCGATGATGACCGTCGGCCCCTCGCTGAAGACGATGCTCTCGCCGCAGCGGTAGCCCGCGTCGCACCACGATCCCCGCAGATCCGAGCCCGCCATGGGACGTCCGTATTTGGCCGCAAGCTGTCTGCGCAACGCCGGCAAATCCACCGTCCTGCCGTCGATGCGGAACGAGAAGTCGTCGACGATCGAGCCCGACTGCACCTGAGCGAAGTGGATCGTCAGCCCTTCGCCGTTCGGCCCACGGCAGTCGATCTGCATCGTGCCGGTGGTGTACGGAACGGGACCGCGTGCACGGGTCCGGTCCTTGACTTCGGCGGCGACGCGAGCGGCGAAGTCGGCCTCGTTGCCGAACGGCTTGCAGGCGTAGTTCGCGGACGCGAGCGCGGTCCGGACCTGCTCGATCGGCATGCCCAGGCGGACGCCCGCGACGTCCATCCTCAACGGACTCATACCGGTGGCTGCCGGCTTGATGGGCGCGACCGGCGGCATCGGCATGGCGGCGGCGAGCAGGACGGCGATGGTGGGGATCATGGCGTGGTTCTTTCGGAAAATGGTGGATGAAGGTCGGAAGGAGGTGCGTTTCAGCGCATCGACTGGCCGACAGGCCCGATGATGGCGGCGGCATCGGCGACGTGGCGGGCATCCGAGGCGCGGGCGGTGCCGAACCATCGTGGTATATCCCCGGTCGGCATTTCCCGCCGGTCCGTCACGGCGCCTCCCAGCCGTCGTTCGTTCGTACGAGCGTGACGGTCCGTTCCTCGGGCTGAGTGATCTTCGAGCGCACGTTCTCCGGCAGGCCCGGCAACGGTTCGACACCCCGATAGGTGAAGGTGACCTGCGATACCGTGCGGCCCAATGTGTCGGCGGGATCGGTCCACCGGACCACGTCGACGATCTCGCCCCTGGCGGCACAGACCCCCGGAAACGCGCGCATGCCGCTCGACGTCTTCGCCTCGATTGGTCGGAAGTATGCCTTACCCCAGTCGGTCGGCGTGTAGCTGATCAGCGTCTGCCGGGTCAGCGGCAGGGTGAAGTCGGCACGCTTCGCCGGCGCGTTCAGTTCGGTGCGCGTCAGCAGGCCGTCGCGTGCGGCCTCCTCGACCAACGTGCGGCTCCGGGCGTCGTCCGGGTCGGCCCCCTCGACGGGAGCGACCGGCACGATGATCGGAAAGGGCTGCGTCAGGTCGTCATTCAGGCTCATGCGTTGGATCGGGATCGTGCGGCAGAAGATGTCGCTCACAACCGGTTCCAGTGCCTTGCGGAAGTTCGCATCGTTCGGCGTCTTCGTATCCGAGCAGGCGGACAGCACGAGCACGGCCGCCACCGTGCCGGCGAGCGGTGGAAGAGTGTGGTTCATCGGTGACATGCGTGGTTTTCCTTTCCGATCGGGTGCGGTCAGCGGATGGTCAGGGTCGCGAAGCCGGCGGTGTCGACGGCACCGGCGACATGTCCGGCATCGAAGGCATGGGCGACGCCGAACCGGACCGACGAATTCGGCGACAGCGCACGGGACCAGCCGAACTCGAGGTCCAGCTCCCGCGCGTCCGGGGTAAGATCGACGACCCCGGTCGTGGTCGTCAGCGTGCCGGAGACGAGGTCGTAGGAGACCGGCATCAGCATCATGACGCGGGCGCGTTCGACGCGGAGCGGCGAGGACAGGCCGAACGTCGCCGTGCCGCCGAACAGACCGTGTGCGCCCTCGACCGCGAAGGCGGTGCCGATGACCGGACCGGTGAAGCGCATCGTGTCCGATCCGCCGTCCACCCTGGTGGTGGCTGCGGTGACACGTGCGGAGACGGGGATGCCGATGACCATGCGTCGCACCGTAAGCGAAGCCATGGTCGTCCTCGCCCCACGCTGTCCAACGCCGACGTCCTGGCTCATGCCAAGCACGCGACCGTGTTCGACGAGATCGGACAGTTCGAAGCCGAAGCCCGACGGCATGGCGAAGGAGGCGGAGCGCAACGATGCCTGTCCGTCGCGCGACGAACCGGACGAGAAGCCGGCGGACCAGCCGTTGCCGGACCATGCCGAGGACATGCCGACCGGGGCCGCGATGACCGCGCGCAGCGGGGATCCGGCGACGCCGCCGCTACCGCCGACCACGACGTTCGCGCCGAGCGTCACCGACTGGCCGGGGGCGGGCGAGAACGAGACCATCGCCGGTCGGTTCGGGCGTGCCTGCCGCCAATAGTCCGGAACGGTGGAGGTGAAGCCGAGACGGGCGTCGGTGCTCGTGGAGGCGGACGTCAGCCACGGCGGGTCGACCGGCGCGAGCATGCCGCCGGCCAGCAGCCCGGTGCCTCGCGGGCGGACGCCGGTCGCCGCCGTCATCCGGTAGTCGCGGCCGTAGCGGTCGAACACGGTCATGCCGCCGACGGTACGGCCGATCACGGACGCGCCGCCGAACGGTGCCGACATGGTCCGCGAGGAGAACTTCGCCAGCGCCGTCTGCGCAGCGACGAAGGAACTGGCCGGCGCCTGCGCCTGCATGGCCTTCCCGACGTCGAGCAGTCCCACTCCGTATAGCTGGTCGACGCTCGGGGCGCCGAGATCGGTTGCGGTATCGAGCAGGATTCGGCTGATCGTCTTGCCGCCGAGCTGCGGCCAGTACTGCTTGAGCAGGGCCGCCGCGCCGGCAATCGCAGGTGCGGCGAAGCTGTTGCCGGTGACGGTCGTGATGGTACCATCCTTGCCTACGACGTCGATGTTCGATGCGACCACCGCGAGGGTGCGATCCGCCAGCGCGCCGGGGGTGCCATTGCCGCTGGGGGCCTGCAGGCTCCGGTCGACGCGGATGCCGAACAGGAACCAGTCCTTGTTCGTCATGTCGATGCCGACCATGTTCTCGGTGACCTGACCCGCGAAGCTGTCCTGGCCGACGTCGTTCGAGACGGATTGGACGAAAAGACGGTCGCTGGTCCGCACCAGATCCATCGCCTTGCGCTGTTCGGCCGCGATCTGGCCGCCCGCGAAACCGTTCAGGCTCATGCTGATGACGAACGCGCCCTTCTCGACCGCGTAGGTGATCGCGGGAGCGATCAGCGCCGCGTTCGGACCACCGCCCTCGGGCACCGGGCCGGAAGTCGGACTGACGTTCGACATGTCCGGGCCTGCGATCTTGAGCGCGAGCAGGGTCGCCTCCGGCGCCACGCCCTGCATGCCTTTGGCGTCACGGGCCGCCAGCGCGACCGACGCGGTCCCACTGCCGTGACCGTTATTGTCCTTCAGGTCGTAGCGGACGATCTCCGCGTCGCAGGTGCCGCAGCGGGCGATCTTCTGGTCGAACGAGGTACTGTCCGCCGAGATTCGGCCCTTGAACTCCGGCTCGTCGACATTGATGCCGGTGTCGATGACGGCGATGGTGACGCCCTTGCCGGTGATCCCGCGATCATAGGCATAGGCCGCCTTCATGCCGACCACGGCACCCGACGCCCTGTACTCCGCCGTATCCGCAGCCGAGGTCGGCGTGGGAGTGGGCACCGGAGTGGGCGTCACCGATGGGGTGGGAGCCGGCGCAGCTCCGCCAGCCGAGTTGACGGCGCCACCGCCACCGCACGCGGCGAGCAGCATGGCCGCGGTCACGGAGGTCGAATTCCTGATGATGGCGAGCCGCCTGCTGCGGCATCCGATGAGTTCACCCACGCGCGAGTCCCCGTTCGCGTCGGTGCCGATCGGCTTCCCAGCCGGCGGCACCGCCCCTGTTGACGAGGCGGTGCCGGCCCGTGAGCCGGAAGTTGAGAACCCGTGACAAGACGAGCGCGGACGTCTTTAAGCCGAAGCCCTGGACATACACGTCCGCCTCCCGGCCGAAACTGGTTCGGGCCGGGCATACGGCTACTTGTCATCAGGGTTCTCACGCCCCGGTCCGCCTGCTGGCGAACGCATTCGTTCTACGCTGAAGGTGTTAACAGGATCAATTGGCGTTCGGAGATTCCGAGTCGTTTACGAGCGACGCCCATTCAGAAGCATGGGTGTGCGCTTCTTTACCCCGAGAGTGGACGCACTTTGCCACCGCCCGCCTCTGCACCGGAGCAGGGCTTCCGAATGGCATGCAGGTTCGCCGCCGAACCGAAGCCCCGTCCGGTCCCTACAGACCGGGACGACGGCGTCCGACGTTCCGATGGAGCGCGATGCCATGTCATGCATGGAACGGGATGTCGTCACCTTCTCCCATGACGTTCGGATGATCTGTTCTGTTATGGGTGACGTCCGCGTCGCCCTAGTCACCTGAATCCGAAGTTCGGCTCATTGTTTTTTGGCAGAAGCGCCTGACCGAGGCGAGGATATCGTCTGCGGATTTGACCCATTTGTAGGGTTTGGGTTTTTCGTTGTGGGCAGCGATGAA
>Ga0308159_1002739_pt1 | contig 19489 bp, 15 predicted proteins | sample PhyCR1_FD_201040 | JGI IMG/M metagenome (GOLD analysis project Ga0308159, IMG submission 201040) | Phyllosphere microbial communities from UC Gill Tract Community Farm, Albany, California, United States - DLSLC.R1 | ecosystem: Host-associated > Plants > Phyllosphere > Unclassified | place: USA... | reverse complement strand
CCGTGCGTAGCGTGCCAGCCGAGAGCGATCCGCCGAAATAACCTGCGCCGCTGCGTTTCAGGTAAAAAATGGCATTCGTATCGTTTTTTGTTCCGGCGCCGGCCCACATTGCGTACACGGGATCGTCAGGCCCCATCTCGATGCGAAAGCCCGCGCCCAAGCCGGTGTTCACGTTGCCGGAGAAATTGGCGCGGCCGTTCTCGATCGAGAACCCAGGAGCGTGCAGCGTCCCGTCACCTTCCACCTGAAGATAGCGCCCGGTGCTAGGGTTGCCCAGCAACAGCCCCTCAGGGCCCAGGTAGTAGCCGGTACCGTTGTTGGCCGGCCAGGCGTAGCCGGTATATGCGCCACCGGCGATATTCCCGCGCAGGCGCACGCTGTTTGCATAAAAATCCCCACTGCGCTGCAGATACCAGCCGCTGCCATTGGCGCCTGGCACCCAGTTGCTCGACCAGATGTCGCCGCCAATTTTCGCGTTGGTGATCGAGGCGTTCTGGATGAATGCGTCGGCGATGTAGACCCCGATGGGGATGGTGACGCCGCCGATTACAGTTTCAGTGGTGCGCACGATGAACGGAACCACTGACGGCACAGCGCTGCCAACTGGGCCAGCAATAAAGAACGTGCTGGCGCGCACGCCGAAGTCAATCCGCCCTCCGCCACCGAGCACTTCAAGCCCGCCGACCACCCCGCCAACGTCCATCTGCACGCTGTACTTCGCCGCGACGCCGCCCAAGGTGCTGGCCGTGGCATCCGCCAGCACTTTCACGGCCGCGTATTTATCGACCAGCCCTGTGATCGGGTCGTTGAGGATCGCCTGGGCCTGCTGGACAAAGCCGGCCGCCGCCTGCGCGCTGCCGGCAGCGTTGCCAGCAGCGCTCGATGCCGACTGGCTGCTCGCCACCGCAGCTTCTGCACTCTGCCCCGCTGCGTTGCGAGCCTGGGTAGCAACGCCTGCAGCGGTATTCGCTGCCGATGCCGATCCGCTGGCATTGGTGGCTGACTGGGCGGACTCGGTAGCGCGAGTCGCCGCGCTGGATGCCGACGTCTGCGCGCTCGTCGCCGACTGGGCGGCGCCAGTCTTATATTCACCAGCCTCACCGGCAGCGGCCGCAGCAGCGGCACGCGCCAGTTCAGCAGCGACGGCCGATGCAGCTGCTGATGCCGTATCACCGTACATATCCGACAGGTCAGTGATAAGGTCGATCTTTGCGCCCAAGTCGGAGTACAACTGTCCCTCGGTGATCTGCCCCGTCAGCACCTGGAGCAGGTGCTCGACCTCGGCGGCCGAAGCACCGACCGTGCCGGTGCTGTTATTGAATGGTCCTGGGATCGCCGCGCGCGAGACGTACCGGATCCAGTAGTAGAGCGTTTTGCCCGGGCCGACTGGATCGGTGAATTCGCGCCCGTCCGCACGGCCAACTGGCGCTGCCTGGGCGATGTCGTTGACGGGCGCGCGCCAGATCTCGGTGTAGTCCAGGTTGGTGTAGTTTGCGGGCACAGCGGCCCAGTCCAGGCGAATCGCGGCCGGTTGGCCGGTGGTGGTCAACCCAGTCGGCGCTGGCGGCGGGCGCAGGTCGAGCGCCTGACGTTTGTCCACGGTCTGGCGATCGAAATAGGTCAGGCCGTCGATGACCGTGGTGGCCGTGACCGTCACGATGCTGGCGGTCATGTCCTCGAATTTGAGAACCGCGTCGCCGTTGGCTACGGTCAGCGCTACCGACGGCTCCGAGGAGAATGTGATCTCGCCCACAGCGCCCAGCATGAGCGCCGAGAACGTGATCGTGGCCGGCGTTGGCTGGCCGATCAGTGACACCTCGAACGTCGTCGAGCTGGGCGTGAGGCGCAGCGCGCGATCGACGGGCGCGGCGTAGCGCGGCACGGTGTTCATGATCAGGGTGTCGCGTTCGCCTACTATTGCCGTCATACCATCACTCCTACAGTTACACGGCCGGTCAGCCAGTTCCGTTGCATCATCACCACCACTCCCGGCGCGCCGGAGGCCAAGCCCCAGCGATCGTCGCGCAGCACCACCGGAGCACCCAGCTCGAGCACCGCCAGCTCAGGCTCGCCGTCCAGTTCATATATCGTGCGCGGCACACTGCGCAGCGCCAGGCGACGCTCGGCCTCGGCCCGCGCGTCGGCCCGGGTTTTCAGGCAGGTTTCGATTTGCACCGGGTCATCGGTCAGCCGGTAGCGAGCCTGTACGGCCTCGTCCACCACCGTCTCGGTCAGCCACTCGGTGGCGTACAGATCGGCGTGCTCGGGCGGGATGCTGGTGGTCAAATTGGCCTGCACCGTGTAGTTGCGATCGAACGCGATTTTTGCTGCGGCCACCACCGGTAGGCGCTCGGCCGGGTGCAGCGAGTTCGCCAGCATTTGGTCAGGGCCGATCTCCACCGGCGTGCCGGCAGCCGGCAGCGCGATCTGCACCAGGCGCAGCTGGCCGGTGGCCGACATGATCGCCTGCGCGCCCACGCTGCCCGCCAGTTGCTGGATGGCCAGCGCCTGGTTCATCCTGTCTGCCACGTACAGACCGACCGGCTGCTGATGGGCGGCATCGAATGCGACCAAGTTGGCGACATCGAGGTCGGCTTCGGTGAAGCGGTCGGAGGCCTTGCCGTACGCGATGGCGATCCGGCGCACCAGCGGCGCAATACGTGGCGCGTAAGCGCCGCCGTTGTCGCCCTGCACGCTGGCCGTGATCACCGTCGAGAACGGATTACTGGTCAGTTTGAACCTGCCGGGCTGGCTGCCCGGAGCCACGGCCAGAGGTTTGCCGTTGGTGCGCAACTCGATCACCGATTCCACCGCGCCGAGGAATCCATACTCCAGCGTCACCGGGTCGGTCAGCAGTGGCGCCACGTTGTGGCATTCGCCGAACGGGATCGGCAGCACCGCATCCTTGTTTGGCGATGTGCCGCCCAGCTTGGCCTCGCTGATCGGCGTATTCAGGCGCTGCAATTTGTCGCGCAGCACTAGGTTGACGGTGTCTCGGCTGGAACTGCCCACGTCGTCGACGATGCCGTCGAACACGAGACGGAACTCGGCGCGCGGCCAGGCCGGATCACCGGACCAGGCGCGAATGCGGCGGTTACGCCACACGTCGCTCAGCCAGCTATCGAGCGCGCCGTCGCCGTTGTCCAGCTCAATGTCGCCGCTGGACAACGATGCTTCACCGATCAGCGTGACCTGCTCGGTGAAAGCCAGCCCCCCCTTGGCGAGCGGCAGATACACCGTGTTGGCCGGCGCGTCGGCCGGACCGGTGACGTACTCCCGCGAGGCGATATAGCGCGTCGTCTCGGCGCCGTCCACATTCACCTCCGCCTCGATTAGCACCATGCGCACTGCGGCTGCGTTTTTCAGCCAGGCCATGAATTGCTCATCATTCATACTTCGTATCTCCCTTTACGGTGCCGGCCCACACCGTTGCCTTTGCCGACTTCTCAACGCCAGCGACCACCGTGCCAGCAGCCTTGGCATTCGACTCGGCGGTCACTCTCGCCAGGACAGCAGTCTGCTGCTCCACCTTTTCTTGCAGCACCTTGTTGTCCTTTCGCAGGCCACGGATCTCAGCCACCAGCGCATCCGAGCCAGCATTCGACCCGGCCTGATAGCGACTGAAATCGATCGCTGGGGCGGTAGCCACAGCCATCGCGGTGACGGCCGGGGCATTCGTGAATTTCACGCCCATGCTGTCAGTGACGCCCATCGCGGTTTGCAGGTTTGCGATGGCCTGGGCCACCGTCAGCACACTGTCGTTGATGGTGATGAGGCTTTTCACCTGCTCCTCAAGCGCGTCATAGCTAGCCTGCTGCAGGTCCACCTGCTGGCTCGCCCACTTCGCCGCCTCCTGGTTGGCTGCGATCACGCGTGCGTAGTCCGCCGCATATTTGGCATCCGACGCGTTGACCACCTGCGAGGCCGTGAGGAATGCCTGTTCCGCAGCCGACAGCCCGGATTGCGCCGTCGTGTCGCCGGAATTTGCGGCGGCCAGCGTTTTCTCGAACTGCGCCCGCGCCTCGGCGTATTTCTGCTCCGGCGTTAGAGTGGACTGGTTGCCCAGCGCCAGATTGGCGTTGAGGCCGTTGAGCGTGGTGACCCACGCTTTCGAGCGATCGAGCGCGGTCTTGGCGGCCGACGACTCGCGGTCGTAGGCCGCTGACAAAGCGTCCTTGGCCGATACCACCGCCTTGGCTGCCTGGACCTGGTCGAACAGCGCCCGGTTCACATCGGCAATGCCGGCGCGCTGGATGGTCAGTAATTCGGCCTCGCTCTTCGTGATCTCGGCCAGCTGCTGCGCCAGGTCCTTGCGCTCGTCTGCGATTTCCTGCTCGCTCTTCGTCAGGTCCTCCGTGGCCGCGTGCGTTTTTGCGAACGCGTCGGCCAGGGCCAGTAGCGCGGTGTATTGCGCGGCGCCGGCCTCGGTTGCCAGCGCGCCCGAGTTGGCCAGGCCCAGCACCACGTCTTTGAACTTGTCGCGGGTATCGACGCTCTGCAGCCCCATGGCCGCCAACTGGTCGGTGACATATTTCTGCACCGGTGCCAGGCGCTCAGCCTCCGTCAGGAAGTTGTCGTTGAAACTCGCCTGTGCGCTGGCCAGCTCATCAATACCGCCAGCCAGCGCAATCAGGCGCTCCCGCGCCGCGATGCTGGACATGCCGACCTGGCCGAACGACGTGCTGCTCGACGCCAGGATGGAATCGAGGTTGGCGTAGTTCGATGCAATGCGGGTGAGGGTCTCGAGCGGACCCTCGCCAATTTTGGCGAACACGTCCAGGCCGGCCACCGCATAGCTTGCGATGTCGTCGCCCAATTTGGAGAACACAGCTTCCAGTGTCTTCTGGATCTCCTCGCCGTTCATGCCTTTGAGGCTGATCTTGCCAATATCAACCACGAAACCGTTGAGCTTCGCAGTGAAGGCATCGCCACCCAGGCCCAGCAGCTTCGCAGCTTCCGTAACGCCCTGCCCCAAGCTGCCCAGCACCAGGGCAAACTGCGTGTCAGCCTCAGCGCCAAGCGCGTCCCAAGAAGTCTTCGTTTTGTCGCTACGCAGCAGGCCGCCCGACTTCTTGATGTCCGTGTACTGGAAAGAATTGAGGTTGCCGGCCATGGCCTGCGCCAAAGTTGTCGGGTCGATTTTGAATCCAGTGTCTTCGACGGTTTTCTTGCCGCCAAAGATCGAGCCTACAATTTTCCCAACAGCTCCTCCGGTGAGCTTTTCGCCCAGCGAGCCTGGCGCAAAGACGCTGTCAAAGGTCTGCTGTGCCGAACCGTTCACGGTGGCGGCCGTCGCACCGGTCAGGCCGGAATTGCGCACCAGCACGTTACCCAGTCCGCCCAGCGAAGACTCGATGTTGCGCAAGGCCGCCAGCATGCCTTGCGTGTAATTGAGCTCGATGCTGCTGTTGCTAGACACCAGCTCGAGCGAGTGCTTGATCGAATCGGATTTCGCGGTGCTGTCGCCGAACACCGTGCCGGTGCCCTGGGTCTCCTGGCGCTGCTGCGAAACGCTCAGCCCGCCGCCGCCCACACCGCCGAACATCTTGGCGCCGATTGCGATAACCGCCGCCAGCGTCGCTGCGCCGGCAGCGAGGTTCAGTGGGAAAGGCAGCGATGCCATGGCCTTGACGACAGCCGTAATGCCCCAAGCACTGGCCTCGGTTGCAGCCAGGCCGGTTGATGCCGCCGTTGTAGCCGCTTCACCGGTCAGCTTGGTGGCGTTCAGCGAGAGATTGGCTGCGACCTCGCCTTCTTTGAAGAAGATCTTCTTCACCATCGATTCGACGGCCATGGCCATCTCGTACGCGCGGAAAGCGCGCTCGGTCGCTTCGAGGGCCTTGTACCCCTTCGAGTTCTCTTTAAAGAATCCTTTCGAGGCGTTGGCCATGTCGCCATACGATTTGATTTGCGCCTGGGCGCTGGCTTTCGACGCGGCCATTTCTGCCTTGGCGATCTTGTCCGCACTGCTTTTCGGATCCGCTTTCACGGCCGCCAGTTGCGCGGCCACCGCCTGCTGCTGCACGGCGTAATCGGTCAGCGCCGTGGTCAGGCCGCCGATGGCGGTGCCCACGGTGCCAAACGATGCAGCCATGCCCTGCGCGGCCGACTTGGCCGCGTTGTCTACCGCTACCAGGATGTCGAGCAGTTCTTTGGCTTTCGCCACATCGGAGCCGGTGTCGAGCGCTTCGATCTTCGTCACGGCAGCCACGTTACGCTGCTTGGCCGCGATCAGCGCTTCGAGGTCAGCGATTTCCTGCTGGGTGAGCGCGTTCGAAACACGCTGAGCGTACTGGCTTTCCAAGCGCGCCAGTTCCAGTTGCTCGATGGCAGCCTTCGACATGCCGTAGGTAAGTACCAGGTCTTCGTTCTTCTGAGCCTCTTCGGTCGCCGATTGGAGTGTCTTGGCGACCTCATCATCGTGCGCTTTCTGCATTTTGGTGAAGCCTTCCAGACCTTTTGCGGCGGCATCGTTTGCGGCGATGACGGCATCAGTAGCGGCAACCTGCGCAATCATGGCGCGTGCGCTCTTGATGCTCTCGGGACTGAGCTTAGATTTTCCGCTAGCGATTTCTGCGTCGAGTTTGATGGTCAGCTTTTGCGACTCGTTAAGCTTGTTGAAGCCAGAAATCTCCAGTTCGTTAGCGGCAATCTTTTCCTTGACGTTGGTAATCAGGGTCTTGTATGCGCTCTCTTCCTGCTTGCTCGCGTTCTCGGCGCCCTTGTCGGCATACTTTTTATTGATGCGCGCAACCAGGTCATCGTACTCAGCAGTCTTGCCTTTCAGATCCTCGATTGCTTTTACTTCTGCGACCCGCTTTTCCTCATTGGTCGCCATGTCTTTTTTCAAGCCCTTAACTCGCTCATCAACCGTCTGAGAGTTGATCTTTTTTTCATTCTGACGACTTTCAACAAGCCCTTCTTCGTAGAATTTCAGTTCTGCGCGGAGCTTGGTGTACTCGTCCGAGAACTCTTTAAGCGACTGCCCAGCCTTTGGCATCATGGTTTTTTCCATGTCCGCGAGAAGTGCCTTGGTTGCATCTATTTGCTTGGTGACTGGCAGTTCCTTGTCGGCTTGCGCAACAGGAACACCTTGCCCTTTGAGTTTCAGCAGGGAGCGCTGTTTCTCAAGTTCCTCATCAAGGCCTTTGAGTACTTTGTCTTGATTCTCGCGGAATGAGTTTGCCGCCTTTTCGCTTCCCTCCTTGGCTTTATTCCCCCACAGCATCCACGCAGTGGCTCCAAGCGTGAGCGCCGTTACCACGACCCCGATAGGCCCGCCAAGCGCAGCCAAAACGCCAGCCCCAACGCGCCCAGCAACCGATGCTGCGGTTGTCGCAGTTGCTGCGGCAGCATTGGCGTTGCGCAGGCCCATAGTAGCGGCAGCGGAAGCGCCGGCTGCGACAGTCTCGGCTTCGCGTGCAGCAACAATGCGCGCCGCCCCAGCAGTCGCCGCATTGGCGGATGCCTGCTCGTTCGCCACCCTGACCGCTGTCAGTGCAGTGTTTTGTGCCGCCACAGCACGATCAATCGCCGTAATCTGAGCGCCAAGCTTCGCCATTTCAGCAACGCGCTGCGCACGGCCGATACTGTTAATCTGCGCTGCTAGGCGCGTTTGCTCAAGAGCCATTTCTTGGCGGATTATCTGAGCAGTGGCGACGTACTGCGCCTGTCGTGCCGCGATAGACTGCTCCGAGGCGGCAGCAGTAGCGGCGGCGCGCAAGCGCTCGTCGGCCACCTCGGCCTTTACCTGAATAGTCTTTGCCCTGGCGTTGCTTTGTCCGATCAGCGCAGCCTGTTGCTCGGCGGCTGCGCGGCTGACGGCAGACTGCGCGGCCAATTGATTTGCCTTGCTCTGCTCGATGCTTGCGGCTGCGTCCCGGATTTTTATCTTGGTAGACTCCACGAACGCGGCAAGCATTCTGCCGCCATAAACAGCGGCCACAAGCAAGGCAACCTCAACGATGGTGCGCATGTTTGCGGCGAGCGTCGTCAGCACTGTGTTGATATTCGACACCGCACCGCTGGCCTGAGCCTGTACGCCGACAAGTTCAACAATGCTGTTTCTAAATACTGTGAATGAACCGCCGATGGTCTGAACTTTTTTCGCTTCTTCGCGTACCTTTTCCAGTGCGTTCGGCAAAACCTCGGCCATGATTTGCGAAGTGATTTTCCCCTCGGTTGCCATGTTGCGGAGTGCACCGATCGGTACGCCCATGCCATCAGCTAACGCTTTCATAAGGCGTGGCGCAGCCTCATTCACCGCGTTGAATTCTTCTCCGCGAAGTACGCCAGATGCAAACGCCTGGGAAAGTTGGAGCTGTGCAGACGCCGCCTCTGAAGCGGTAGCCCCTGATACCGCCAGCGCTAGATTGACCGTCTCAGTAATGTCGGAAACCTGCTTCTGCGATTTTCCCATCTCGCGTAGGCTATTTGCGATTCGGGCATAGAGCGTACCGGTCGAGCCCAAGTCCTGCTGCGCCGCCGTGGAAATTCGGCGCACATCTTCCATCGCTTGGTTGTATTCAGTTTGTGAGCGGGTCGCCAGCCTGATTTGCGCACTGAATTTCGTGTACTCGTCTGCCATCTTAATGATGCTGCCGATCCCGGCACCAATCCCCAGCAGTGCGAGCGCGCCAGCCAGCTTGCGACTCGCCGATTCGAGCGCGTTGGTCTGCTGCTCGGCCCGGCCGCCGGATTCGCGCATGCGGTCCATATCCCGGGCGGCGTTGCGCGCCTCCAGCGAATTGATGCGGATTGCGAGGGTTGCGACATCAACGGTCATGGGAGGCCCAATAAAAATGCCGCCTCGTGGGCGGCTTGTAATTCGGTGTGGGCGGCGCGCAGCCGCCCTACTAGCTGGTCAGGAACACCTGGTCCAGCGCGTCGATGCATTCGCCCTCGAAGGGCGTCAGCCGGATCCCGTGGCGCCGCTCCCAGGCCATCACCTGCTCGTCGGAGATGGGATTGGCCGACATCGCGCCGCAGGTGCGCTTGGCGCTTATCTGGCAGAAGTACTCCCACACGTGCACGAGCTCGTGCGGGATCGGCGGGGCGTCGAGCTGGGGCGGCGTGATGCCGGTTTGTTCCAGCACCTTCTCCAGGTGCCAGCGCAAGGTTTTGCCGTCTTTTTGCTTGGCGGCCAGCTTGAGCGACGCCTCGGCGTGCTCAAGCAGCTGCCGCTTTAGATCGCCAAAAAATTGGCGTCAGCTTCCAGGGCGGCGAGGATCTTTTCTTGCCAGGTCGGCTGCGCGTCGAAGCACAGGTTGAGGAAGCCTTCGGTCAGCTCGACCGGCTGGCCGTTGGATACGAAGCCCGGCGCGCCGACGACCACAGCAATCGCGATCTTGCGGTTACGGTCTTCGCCCAGGTCGTACAGGGTGCCGGCACCCTTCTCGGTCTTGGCATCGATCTGCTCTTTCTTGGTCTGGCTGCGCTTGATGGCGGTCACCGAGGTGGCGCGGATCACGTCGCGGTACTGGGTCGAGTTCTTGCCGACGATGTCGAAGCCGGCCAGCATGTTGCCGTCGTCGTCGTGGGCGACCTCCACGGTATGAACCTTGGCGATTTTCTCGGGGCTGGCCAGCAGCGCGATGTCGAAGCCGGCGGATGCGATTTTTACTGCGTTGTTGGTGATGGTGTTCATGGATAAAACCTTTCGTCGGATGAATAGGTGCCGGTGCCGGCCGCTGCGCCGACGAAGGCGACAGCGTCCGGTCCGTGCTGGGGGTGGCTTGCGCCAAAAAGAAACCCGGCTCGTGGCCGGGTCAGGTAAGAAGTGATGGTTGGATTTGGTCGCTGATCTGATCAAGTGCTTTCTTGAGCGGCGGCTTGATCTGCTTGTGGTCGCTCAACCCCTTCCCGCACAGGCTGGCGAACTTGTCTTGCGCATCGACAGCAGCTTTCGCTTTGAACCATGCGGCCATCAGGGAGCGATTCGGTGCGGCTTGGCGGTCGATCTCATCAAGCTGATCGAGCACCCAGGCACGGAAGGCCTGCCCATTTGCCGTTCGAGAGAACATACCAATCAGGTGAGCGCCGCGCAGACTGAATATGCGCATCTCCGTTGTGAGATTGGCATGTCCCAAAGTGGTGTTCTCGACGACCGCAGTCATTTCCTTGGAAAACTCGCGCTCGTGCCGTAGGTAAATGCGGGATATCTGATCACTACGGCTATAACCGAGCGCCTTGGCAATATCCGTCGCGGTAAGCCAGTTACGGCCGTCGCGCTCAACCAAGGCAAAATTGTGTTCGTTGAATTTCAGTTCTTGCATGGCATAGCCTTTCAGCCCAATGGGCGAAAAAAAACCCGGCAAGGGGCCGGGCTAACTCAAACATTGCAAATCAAACAAGTGTTGTGTCTTGAAGCAGGATGGTCGAGCGACCGGCACCGGTACCGGCGGCATTCGGGCCGGCCGTGTAGTCGTACTGGCGGATGATTTCCTTGTCGCCCGATTCGCCGCCGCCGAACACCTTCACGTACGGCATTGCGATGACGAAGGCGCCACCGATGCCATCGTCCAGGCGGTTGATCAGCGAGATGGCCTGCTCCTGGTCGAAGTAGTCGTCCATTTCGCCGTTCTCGTAGTACACGCTGATCTGGCCGGTGACGTCGATCATGTCCATGAACACGTCCGGGGTTACGTTCGAGCCGACCACTTTGCCGACCGACGCGTTGCCGTTGATGTCGCAGGTGAAGTTCGTGCAGACCTTGGTGGCCTTGCCATTGATGATAGCCAGGCCGGAAGGAGTGACGAGCATGTCGCCGCCGCCAGGCGCGGCCGGGTTGGTGAAGTACTGCGCCGTCGCCTTCTGGCGGTCCTGGCCCATGTAGGCGATTTCCGCGCTGACCTTGTCATCGGCGGCAAGGCCGATGTTGACGGAGGCCACGCGCTGGCCGGTGAAGCGGTACGACTCGCCCACCGCGCTGTACCACTTCTCGATGGTGTAGCTGTCGTTGGTGTGGCCGGCCTCGGGGATGTAAGTGATCTTGCCCGGCACGGTCAGGCCGATGGCGGCAGCGCTTGCTGCGGCCGCGACGGTTTCGGCGACGGTGATGTCGGTCGCAGTCAGCGCGATGATGGTGTACAGCTTGCCGTTGTTTGAGGCGGCGCCGGCAGTGAAGCCGCTGAATTTGACCAGCATGCCCAACGCCAGGCCGTCGGCAACCCAGGAGCCGGCGGAGCGCACAAAGTGCGGCGCGGCGGCGGCGGCCGTGACGGTCAGGCCGGCCAGCGGCGCCACGGCCGTCCAGTCGCGGCGCACGACGGAGGCCAATTCAGAATCGATCAGGCCCAGCGCCAGCTCGACGCCGATGTTGCCATCGACCGTACGGCCGCCGTGACGCGCCATCGGGCGCTGCGCGTTGGTCTGGATCGCAGCCGACTGGATTTTGTTCTTTTTCAGCGCGATGCTGTCGCTGACCTTGCGGAACTCGCGCGCGCCAGCGGCGGCCGGCAGCACGCCGAATGCGGTCTCCTTCTTGCGGATGACCTTGGTCAGGACTTGAGTTTGAATAGCCATGGTGGAACCTTTCGGACGAAAAAAAAGCGCCCGAAGGCGCTGGTGGATGGTGCTGTGTGCGGTTGTTTAGCTGAAGTCGTCAGCCGAATACTTGATGGTGATGGGCGTCATCCAGAAGCCGTTGCCGTCGGGCCGCGAGGCGGCAATCGATGGCGTCTGCATGACGCGGACGTTGAGGCCCATCTTGGTAAGGACCGTCGGGCACTTGAAGAGCGTCTCGATGGCCTTGGCCAGGTCGTCGGCATCGCCGGTGCCCTCGTTCTCAGGCAGGAACACGCCCACCTGGTACATGCCGTGGTAGCGCCGGTGCTGCGCGCCCTGACTGGGGTCGAGCGTGGCTGCGGGCATCAGGTCCGCGCGCAGGTGGCGCTCGCCGGTGGCCGGCACCTTGCTGCGGTTCTCAAGGAACACCGGCAGCGGCGGCGCCTGCGCGGCGGCCCAGGCCTTGAGATGACCTTCGAGCGCCGACCGAATAATCTTGTTGCTCATTGCAGGCCTCGCACGTAGTTTTCCAGCGCCGCCGGCAGGTTGGCCAGGGTGACGCGCACCATGCCGCTGGGCGCCTGTTGGCTGTAGCCGTATTCGAGCTTGCCGGCGTACGGCAGATTGTTCACGACCCAGACCTCGCCGCCGGCCTTCACGCCGACGGTCTGGCCAGCGATGCGCGCGATCGCGGCGGCGCCGGAGGTGTCGAGCGTGGGCAGCACGCCCTGCGGCAGCACCTTGCCGAATTGCCAGTTCCCACGGAAGCGGCCGGTGTCCACGGGTGATCCCATCACCACGCCCTGCGCCACCAACACGATGGCCATGCGGTGGGCCTTGTCGATGTTGCCGCCGGTGTGGCGGATGAAGTTGGTCAAGTCAGCGCTGAAAGATCCGGCCATCAGTTGCCTCGCAGTTGAAGGGTGTAGAGGATCACGACGTCGGTCGGCTCCAACTTGGCGACGTTGTGGATCGCGAACTTGGCGCCGTTGATCAGCACCAGGTCGCCGGTGGTCGGCTCCGGCAGCGTCTGGCCGTTCAGCTGCAGCGGCGACAGTAGCAGTTCCTGGTCACCGGATTGGATCAGTTTGCCGTCGATGCGCTCGGCCACGTAGCCGAATTTGACGCCAGCGGCCGTGTAGTCGGTGATCGTCTGTTCGGGCTTGCCCGTGTCCGGGTCGTCGTCGCCCAGCACGATCCGGCGAAGCGTGACCGTGCCACCCTTCTTGCGCAGCTTGACGTCGGTCTCGCGGGCCTTCTTGGCGTAGTCGGTCATGTGGCCGCCTCGAGGTAGTCATGCGGCGGCGTCTTCGCAAAGCGAACCGCCTTGATGGTGGCCTTGCCGTCGATCAGCGCACGCAGCACGCGATGCCAGCCATCCATGATGAAGCCCTCCTCGCTGAGGATGATCGGGTAGCTGGTATCGGCATCCAGCGCGCGGCGCATGTGGAAAGCCATGCCATAAGCCGAGCCGGTATGCGTCCAGACATCGACGCCCGCATAGATCGCCGCCAGCGGCAAATCGAAAGGTTCGATGTCCTTGGCGCGCGCCACCAGGTTGGTGACAGTCCAAACCTTGCCGCCGGAAGTGTAGGTATTTTCGTGCACAGCGCAGCCTTCGATGTGCACCACAGGGTATTTGCTCATCCGCGCACCAACTTGATCATGCCCGCGCCACCGGTCGCGCCGAAGAACGGCGCCAGCGCGGCATCGACGGCCACGAAGCGCTCGCGCGCCTCGGTCGTGTTCTGGAAGTATTCCGTTTCGAGCGGTCCGGTCTTGTCGCGCTTCACGATGTTCGAGCCGGTGTCCAGGTCGGGCATCAGCTGCTCGCCACGCCCTGCCCGCGCCGCCAGGTCTATGCAGGCGCTGACCACCTCAGCAGGAACCACTGTGCTCGGCACCGGGAAGTCGTCCACGCACACGTCGTAGCGCGGCCAGTCCAGCGCCTGCGTTTGATAGACGCGTTGGCCGGCCCAACGCAGGCGGTAGTTCGTGCGCATGAAGCGCGTCGCGTTGCGCAGTGCCACTTCCTTCGCTGCCTCGTCCAGCGGCGCCCAGTCAGTGACGCCGAGGGCGGCCAATTGGCGATCGGCCTCGCCCACGCTGGCATAGCTGTCAGCATCCGGCAGGCCGGCGCCGGTTTCGATGACGAGAGTCATATCAGATGCCTTTCATCAGGCGACATACGGCACGAATCGAATTGCGATGCCGTTGGTGGATGAAGTGTTTCCGTGGACGCCTCGCGCTTTGTTCGAAGCCGATAGTCCAGCCCCGAACGTGAACACACCCAGCGATTGCCAGTCACCACAGAAATTGATGCTGCCCGTTTGCGTGACTGCTGTTGGAGTTTGGTCCACTCCTCCGGCAGTCACAGTCCACGTTTGCGTGCCGCGAACATTAGGTGCGTTATCGATGTACTTCACTTCCACACGGTACTGTCCAGCAGCTGGCAGGTTCGGAGTGTACTCGATATAGTTCGTGCCGCTCGTGGCCGAGCACGCCGCAAACTGCGCGGTGCCGTAGATCGCCGGCGGGGTGAGCGCTGAAAGCGTATACCCCGAAAGAGTGACAGTACCGTCCGTCCAGGTCACCCCGTCGGCAGAAATCACGCAGCCGCCTGGCACGTTGTTGCCGAACAGATTCTGCAACGGTGCCAGCTGCGAATACGGCACGTCCTGCACGGCCGTATTGTTGGCCACGGCCAGCGCCGCGACGATGCCCGCCGCCTCGCCGATCACGCCCATCAGCGGCTCCACACGAGTGGCGCAATATGCGATCCGCGACTCGGCGCCGCCCCAGGTCAGCAGGACATTGCTCGCCTGAGCTTTCTTGCCGAAAAGCAGATTCATCGGCACTCGGGACATCGCCTGCGTCGCAATGCTGGTCGGGCTGGCGCCCTCTTGCATGACCTTGCCGCCACGCGCGATGAACTGGCGATTGTGGGCGTCGAAAGCATAGTAGTTAAATGCGATCGGGTTGGTGTAGCTGTTGTGGGCAACCATCTGCGGGCCGGCCATCGGGGTCGTATCGCCGACAGCGCGCAGGCCCTCGCGGATGTAGAAGCGAGGCGGGAACCGGCCGGTCGCCGCGTAGTCGTCGTTACAGAACCCCCAAGTGGCAGCGTCAGCACGCAACGCGGCCGGCACGCTGGCGTCGTTCTGGTAAAAGTACAGCAGACCCAGCGTGTACTGCTTGGCGCGTTCCTCGATTGCCAACTTTTCCGACAGCGGGATACCGGGGGTGGCGATGCGAATATTGTCGGCCACGTCAGGATAGTCGAGCGACACGAATCCGCTGTTGTTGGCATCGCGTTTGTTGGTCATGCCGCTAGTGCTGCTCGGAATCGCAGGGAATCCGTTTTGCATGTTCAGCACTTGCGACAGCGTGGTCAGCGACTGACCATTCGCCAAGAACCAACGGCGATGCAGTTCAAAATCCGACGCCACGTAATTGCTCGGCGCGGTGAACGGAACCATCTGTCCAGCCACGTTGGTGATGCTCAGGCGGTACCCGCCAAACTGCACTTTGTTGAGCACTGCGGCGCCCTCGGCGCTGCCGTCGTCAGGATTGACATATTTAATCAGACCGGACGACGAGTCACCAGGTACGATGTACGGGTCGATGTTGACAGCCGGCTGAATGCCGGTAGTCCGGAAGCCGCCCGCTTGCGGGCCTTCAGAGTAAGTCGCCGCAGCCTCCGCGCCGATGATGTAGTCGCCGCCCGTGCGGGCGTACAGGTCCGAAGTGTAGCTGCCATCAACCCACACTTTGGCCCGCACCTTGGTAGTGCCGAACGTCGCAGTATCCATCGCTGCACCGATCATGGTGGATGCGGTGAGAGGGGCATTTTGTACAACGGTGATCCCGGCATTCGTCAACATGACGTTGATGTCGGCCAATGCGCGTTTGCTCTCGGCGGCGTAGGAGAACAGGAAGAACGAGGTTTGCTGCGTTTTACTCTGCACGGCTGCGATACGCGCATACAGTTGGTCAGACAGCGAACCCTTTGGCAAAACGGCGCGTGTGGTGTTGTACACGTCGGTCAACTGGATGCCAGCCGTCACCATGCCGCCAATGTCGTTGCGCTCGGTATAGATCGCGACAGTCCGGCCCTGCTTCTTTGCTGCGATTGCCGCAGCGATGCCTGGCCATGTCGCACCGTAGATCGCCACATCTACAGTGACGTCGACAGCACCACCGCTGGGGAGCGGCGTTACCGCGTCCGCCTGCACCGATGCCGGCCCGGCGCCCTGCGCGTTCACCGTGGCCACGGTGCCGGTGTACGGCGTGCCGGCCGTGGCGGCGATGGTCTGCGGATTCATGGTCAGCTGCGTCACGTTGCCGTTGATGTCGGTCCAGATGTTGCTGGTGGTCGCGGTGCTGCCGGCGGCGCCTGGTGTCCAAGCCAGGCTGACGGCGCCCGCCATCGCGGTAAGCACGGGTTTGGCTGGCTGGCCGGGTACGGTTGGCGCCGGCGTGGCCGAGATCGTCAGCACCGCTTCCTTGACCGTGGCGGCAATCGAGCCGGCCGAACATGTCACGTGAATTTTCTGCGTGTTCTCGTAGGGGCCGATGGCCGCGAGGGCGCCAGCGCCGACGGTCCACGACCGCAGCGAATTGGTGCCGCCGAGCGCCTGATCCAGCAGGTAGGCCACGCCAGCGGTGCCTGGCGCGCCAGTCAGGACCAGCGCCTTACCTTCGGGCAGCGTGATGGTCTTGGCGGACTCGCCTACTTTGATCATGGTGGTGTTGGACATTGGCTATCTCGGTGGCGAAATGGGAAAAGCCCGCGCGCGGCGGGCCGGTGGTGGTGCTGGGTCGCTTTACTTCTTCGCGGATTCGGCTGCGGCCTTCTCGGCCGCTTTGGCAGCAGCCTTGTCGGCGGCAACCTTGTCTGCTGCGGCCTTCTCGGCAGCGACACGCTCGTCGGCCAAGCGCTGGGCTTCGGCTTCGTTGGCGCGGGCTTGGTCGGCCAGTCGGTCGCGCTCGGCGTCCATTTCACGCTCGCGCGCCAGCAGGCGCTCGTGAGCGGCTTGCAGCTCGGCGACGGTGGGCGCGCGCTCGACGACGCCCATACCCTGGTCGGTGCCGTCGTCGTACAGCTCGTGCACGTCGGGATTGAAGTCGGCCTTGTCGATGACGACGAAAGCGCCCTGGGTTGCCGGATGGGTGGATTTGACTTTGATGGTTGGCATTGCGTTCTCGCAGGTTGCCCGGCGCTTTGGTGGCCGCCGGGTGGTGTTTAAGGGTTAGCCCAGCAGGATGCCGATGTGCTCGTCTTTCGCGGAACCTACACCCCAGACCAGAGCGATCTCGTACTGCACCTGGCGGTACTGCATGTACATGCTGACCTCGAAGGACAGGCCGGAAACCGGATCAGTGATGATGGTGCGGTCAGCGGCCGAGTCGCCCTGCGCTGGCAGCGCCGGAACACGGGTCGCCAGCACGATTGCCGAGCGGGCGAAGAACAGGTTGCGAGCCGCGACGTTGGCGACGGTAATCGCGGTAGCAGCGGCCGGGATCGCTTGCAGCAGACCAGGCGCAGCGATGGTGATGGTGCCGCCATCCGCCGAGCTGGCGTCGCCGGACGAAACCACGTACTTGTTTTCAGGGTCGCCGGCGATGCTGATCACGTCGCCCGCAACGAACGAACCGGTACCGGCGGCGGCCAGGGTGATGACCGTGGCGCCAAAGGCGTAGCCGTTTGCATTGGTGGTGGCGCCGGCAGCGGTGCCCTTCGCTGGGCGCTTGATCTGCGCGGACTGGCGCAGCGCCAGGCCCTGCAGGCGGTCGGTAATGCCGTCGCGCAGCATGTCTTCGCGGCCCGCTTTCTCGACGTTGAACAGGCCCGATTGCTTGCCGCGCATGTTCTGCATCGCGGCCGAGCCCAGCACCATTTGGAAGTCCAGGCCCTGGGCGCCGTTGTCTTCCAGGATGCGCAGCGCGCCGGCGGTATCGCCGAGGTCATTGGCAATACCGAAAGGCGCGGTGCCCGGGGTACCGTAGGCGCGGGAGGCCTTAACGTGCAGTGCGGTCAGGTCCGATTCGACTTCGTTGCACAGCGTGCGCATCGCCTGGGCAAACTGGTCGCGCAGGATGATGTTGTAGCTGTTGCCGCTGTTATCCAGGGCCAGCTTCTCTTCGCCGTTCCAGCGGATCGGCACGCGGCGCGCCTTGGTCAGCGTCACCGACTTGTTGCCGATGTTCTGATCGCCATCGTTCGGTGGCGTAACGGCCGGCGTGATGTCGGTCGCGGTTGCGGCAGGTGCCACTGGCGACGTCACTACCTGACCGACGGCAGCACGGGCGAACGTCATGTCAGCGGACACGGCCGGGATCATGCCGACCTGCTCGCGCGACACGACGTCCATCGCGTTATACAGGGTGGTGATCAGGCCGGTGAGGTTATTCGGGCCCAGCACCAGGCCAGTCTTCGCGGCGTAGTTCCAGACGTGGGCCTGAACCAGTTCACCTACAACCTTGACGCAGAACGCAGCTTTATCGACGCAGGCACTGGCGCCCTGCGCCGTGGAGGACATGGCCATCGCAGCCAGGGCTACGAGCGAAATCAACATTTTCTTCATGGTGGAATTGCCTTTAATTGGTGGTTTGAGGTTTTGAACAGAGAGGCCATCCAGCCCAAAAGCACCGACTTGCCCATCCAGGCGCCGGCAAAGCACTGCGATACTGCGGAAACGAAGAAGCCCGCGCGCGGCGGGCCTCGGATAATGCCTTGGCGTCGTTCAGTCGACGATCGCGGCACCTTCTTTCATGGCGCCGGCACGGGCCATAGGGTCCATGGCGTCATACTCGGCGCGCTTGATCTGCTTCTTGCCGTCTGGCGTTTTGCCGCCATTACCTTGAGCGCCGCCTCCGGACGCGCCAGAGCCAGCCAGGATCTGATCCTTGAACGGGCAAGCTGCAACGAGTTGCGCCAGGCCTTCATCGAAGTCGGCGATTTCACCCGGGCGGGTCGGCGAAAAAATCTTGTTACCAGCAGCGTCGTAGGGAACCATCTTGCCGTCTTCAACCTTGAAGTTATTGCCGAAGTAGGCGCGCGCCATCTCAGGCGGGATCGCCAACTGGCTTGGGTGCTTGGCTTCTTTATTGAACAGCTTCGAGCCCGTGAAGCCGCCGCCGATCATGTGGTTATTCAGTTCGGTGGTGCGCTTCTCCAGCGTCGCGGTCAGTTCTTGCAATTGCTGGGCGCTGGCCTTGGCCTGCGCTGCCACCTGCTCCTGCGCGGTCTTCGCGGCGGCGTCTTGGATTTCCTTGACCTGTGCTGCCGTCTTCAGTTCGCCAGAGCTCAGGCTCTTCACGGTGTTCAAGGCGGCCAGCGCGGCCACACCATCTTCAACGCCGTCAAACGACTTCAGCTTGGTCTCGGCCGCTTCCTTCGCCTCGCGATGCGTCTTCGCTTCACCGTTCAAGCGGGTGATAGTGCCGAGCGTGGCTTCGGCATCAAAAGGCGCTTCGGTGCCATTGGCATGGATGAAGATCGGCAGCTTTTTATCGTCCATTGCGATGGTGCCGTCGGCGTTGTATTTGTATGGCATGGTCAGACTTTCCGGGCATCCGCCCTATCGATGGCCTTCCGGCCGTGCACCGCGTCGCGTCCGCTTGCGGCATAAAAAAAAGCCGCTCGAAGGCGGCTTGGTGAAATTCGGTTGTAGTTACATTCGCTCCAGGCGCTCGGCCCGGGATATGTCGTCAGGGTGGCGTGACAGCTTGCGCAGTGCGCTGGCCATGTGGCGGCCGTGCCCGTGGGCGACAGCGTAGTCGTCGGCCTCGATCTCTTGCCGGCGCCGGCGGCGCGCGCCCGGACTCAGGAACAGGCAGCGCAGCATCAGGTTGGTCTGTAGTGGTCAAGTAATTTCGGACACAACGATAGGTTCACGTACTGCCATGTTCCGTTCATAAACGCTGGGCGGCAGATTGCCCAGTACTGAATTGATGCGCTTGCAGTTATAGAAGCCGACGA
>Ga0308159_1002734_pt1 | contig 19507 bp, 15 predicted proteins | sample PhyCR1_FD_201040 | JGI IMG/M metagenome (GOLD analysis project Ga0308159, IMG submission 201040) | Phyllosphere microbial communities from UC Gill Tract Community Farm, Albany, California, United States - DLSLC.R1 | ecosystem: Host-associated > Plants > Phyllosphere > Unclassified | place: USA... | reverse complement strand
GATGTCGAAAGGGATCAGGCGTTCGGTGTCTTGCTCGTCGCCATAGAGGGTGAAGGTGATCCCGGCGCGATGGAACAGCAAATCGGCTTCGCGCCGACGCTGGGCCAGCAGTTCCGGCGGCGTGTTGGCCAGCCAGCGGGAGAAATCCTGATAGTGCGCACGGCACTTGCCGTTTGCGTCATTCATTTCATCAAAGAAAGATCGAGCCATTCCAGTACCTTGTCAGTGCCCAGGGAAGCTTGGGTGGCACTGCCGCTTAAAAAACCGCATTTTTTATGAGCCCGTGGCTGATGGTGCCAACAGACCTGGTCCTTACTTTCTTATGGGGTCGGCTCTGGGTCGGGGGGTAACGAATGCTCCTGTATCCGGGCAGATGAATGGATAAAGCAATGGTTGTGCCGGAAAGGACTTTTTGACAAGTAAGCCTATGGGGGGGCTGGCTTAACGTGGAGATCGGGTCTTCGTGGCGAGCCCGCTCGTCACATAAGCTCGCTCTGCACAACAACCCGCTCGCCACAAGGGCGAGGGGTGCTCCGAATTGGTGCGTAACGCTTACAAAGCAGTATCCAGCAGGCGTTGCATGTCAGCTTTGTCAACGGTGTTGAGGTCAGATTGCGCAAATTCACTGACGTAAAACTCTCGCGTTCCACGCTTGCTGCCGTAGGTATTCAATGATTCGCCAACACGCCCGCTATTGAGTGCCTTTTCCAGACCCTTTTGCATCGATTCAAGGGTTTTGAATTCGACCAACCCGCCGTTGGGATCATAGAAAAACCACGTTGTACTGCCGGGCTCAACTTTAATACCAGCGGTCAATCCATGGTCTTTGGTGCCGAGCCTCAAGGTTTTTGAGGTGGGGGAGTTGGTCAGGTCATCGATGATCGCTTGATAATTCATCTTCGTCTGAGGTTTGCCCATGTGGAACGAAAATTTCCTGCCGAGCCTATCCTGGAGATCTTTGAGTGTTTGAATGAACGCAGCGGATTGGGGCTCTGTGGGGTTGGTCAGCGACCTGTACAGGTTCTGCATCAGCCGGTCCTGTTTGTTCTGTTCCATGGCCAATGCCGTGAGGTTCGCCAAGCCGGCGCACTCTCCCTTCGACGTTATGTCCACATGCGCCAGGAAGTGCATCTGGGATGCAGGCGTGACTTTGACCCCTGGCCCATTCACGTCATTGAACAGGGCGATGGAAAATCGCTTCGCGTCGCGGATCAAACTTTCCTTGATTTCCCTTGCCAACGCACCAATTTCATCGGACGCAAGATCGGAGTCTGAAGCCAGTTTTATAAGCGCAAGGGTGTCCATGTCACTGCGATAACCTGGAATGTTTTCCAGCTTGCCGGATTTGAAGCCTTGATTGAAATCACGCAACTCCCCTGGCATTCGCGCACTTTCGATATTTTGCCTCAGTTGCTCGTAATAGGGCTTCTGCGCTCCTGTGCTGGCCGTCGGGTTCGACTGGTTACCAAGGCCCAGCAAGCCTTTTTGGACGGTGCCCAAGCTGTTGGGGTCATTCGGCGTGGGGATGTCGGCGCTGAAGTCAGTCAACGCCTTGCCGTAGGCCAGTTGGGTGCGCGGGTCATAGGCGTGCCACTGCTGGGTGGTTGTATCGAACTGCGCGATGACTTTGCTGCTGGACGCACGTTCGGCTCCTTTATAGGTGCCTTGGGCGATATCGGGCCGGTTTGCCAGTTCAAGCAGATTCACGTTGCGGTAAGCACCCCGCAAGTGCTGGACGCCCTGGTGGCTCGCACTGATCCCCTTGCGACCAAGGTTCGCAGCCCCACGGGCCACATCGCTGAGGCCGTCCAATGGGTTGATCGCGCCTATCGCCGCGCGCCCGACGATCTTGCCCACCCTGCCGATTTTCGACAGCGCGGATGCGCCGACCGCCAGGGCTTTCGCGCCCCTGGCGGCGGCACCGAGGCCGACTGTGAAACCCAGGATATCAAAGGCCAAGTCGGCCAGGCCGCCGCCGATATTACCGGATTTGAAGTTGTCGATGGCTGAATAGAACGGGATCAGACTCAGGCCAATTTTGGCCGCGACTTTGTGCGCCGGAACTTCGGTGTCAAAGGTCGTCTGCCCCTTGGCGTACGTTTCTACGGCAGGGAAATTCATATCCTCGATCAGCGAATCAACAATGTATTGGGTCCTGGCACTGCTGAAGCTGTTAACAGCGCCAGTGGCGCCTTTTTTCTCGTCTGTGAGCCCGGGGGGGTATTCACCCTGGGGGCTGACCTTGTTGTAAATGACCTCCGGGGTGAGATTGAAAAGCAGTGTTTCGCCGTGGTGGAGGTGCGGTTTGTCCGCAAGGCGGGTGATAACGCCCTTCAGTCGATCGAATTCATACATTACGACCTTGCCATTGCGCTCTGTCTCAACCAGTAAAACGCCATCTGCCGCGGGTTTGTACTGATTTGTCCGGTAATAGATAACGCCCTTGCGGACGGTCACCTTGGCATACGCCAGGTTCTCCTGGTCTTGCTGCGGCAGTTTTGACATCAGGAATTTGATGTGCGCCCCGGTCACCTTTTTAACGGCTGCGCGATAGTCGCGAAAGGCATCGTTGAATATCGTCTCCGGGCGCGGCAGATCCTTAAGTTTTGTCAGGAAATGATCAACGTTTATCTCACTGGATGAGGCGTTCCACTTGGTGGGTTTTCCATCCGCGGCAATCTTGACTTGCCCGAGGGTCGCGAACGCCAGCAAGCCACGACCCGCTGCGCCCCAGTTATCGGCCGAATCGGGAGAGCCTCGGAGCGCTCGACCATCGATGTACAGATCCAAACATGAGTAAGGCCCAGGAAAATGCCTGTTGGACGGCTGAAGACTAATGATCTTTTTGCTGAACAGTGCTGGATCCATGTCCGGGAACGCCGTTTTCAACTGTTCCAACGCGACGCGCTCGGTCGTTGGCATCTCACCAACGGGCGTTTCTGATGCCTCCCTAAGCTCATTGACCTGGGCCGTGAACGCTGTGCGCGCCTCGGCCATGGTGCCGGGGGTGGCTGGGTAGCCTAGCCCATTGACCGCGGCCCAGGCCCTGATTGCCTCGTTCTGGGCGCAAAATTCAACCTCGCGATCCTCTTCAGTGATCGGGGCGTTCTCGGCTTCGAGCATGATTTGTGCGTAGCTCATTGTCGCCGTTGCCCCTGGCGCTTTGGCTTCAATGCGCGCGACGGAGGTGGCAAAACTGACCCAGCTGTGGGTGCTCACGCCAACCTGATCCGGAATGCCGCCGACCAGAAACTCCGGCGCCTGGCTGGCCAGCAGCAGGTGAGCTTGAACTGCCGCTGTAAACCTTGCCGCTGGCAACCAAGTGATCCGCCAGCGCCTGGACGATCGCCGAGGGCGACTTATTCATAGTGGCAACCGAGACCAGTCGGAAACCTTCGATAACCCCTGGGGTTGCACGACCGGCCTGGCCGCCGGTGCCTGAAGCCCCCGTCACACTTAATGCCGCGAGCAACCAGTCGCGTGCACTGCCTTTAACCCCGCGCGCCGTGAAGCTGTCCTGGATAGCCTGCCCGAGTGCTTTGCCCCTGGGTGAATTGACCAACTCGTCGATCAACTGGCGCGGCGCGCGCTGTTCCTGCGGCGTGATCGGTCTGGCGTTCAATAGATACTCCAGAACAGTGCCAAAAGGGCTCAACGTCAGATTGCCAAACCTGCCTGCGCGTGTGTCCGCGGTCAGTTGTACCTGGCTGTCGCGGTCAAGTGGCAGAGGCCAAGACAACGTGCCGCCGAGGTTTCCATTGACCGGTGGGTTGAGCGCCGGGGCCCACAGGGTGGTGGCCAGGTTAGCCAGTTCTTTGTGGTTGGTCGGTATGTCCCAGCCATGATCCTTGAGCAGTTGCAGAAGGCTGGCCTGCTGTAACACGCCGGTAGCGGGTACCTGATAGGTACTGGCAGGGGCGAGGTGAACGACCCTTTGCATCAATGCATTCGGGATCTGCTGGGCAGTGATCTTCCCCTGGTCCAGGTCGAACAGCAGGGTTTGCAGGGTTTGGATAATTTGATACCTGTTGTGACTGTCGCCTAAATTCGCCTGTTGCGCCTGGAGCTCGTCCTCACTGCGCGCTTCAATCAAGCCCGCAGAGGTGGTGGGGTCCAGCGGCGTAAAGCCCTTGTTGCGGCCGAGCTCTTGCTCACGGTTGCGCATTGCGCTTTCGGTCTGATCGGGCTGCTCATTATAAAATTGCCCCACCAATTGATACGGCGCGGGTGCAGGATTAAAACTGTTTGTCGGCGGCGCAAAGGTCACATTGGGGTTGCCCGCAGAGATGACGCGTGCGGCCGCAAGGATCGGTCCGCTGATTGAGGCCCATAGCCGATCGCCCAGCCCGACAGTGTGTATCGTCTGCTTCGGATCAAGTGCGTATTTGAGTGAATACGATAGTTGGCCTGACCCCGGGTTAAGTTTGATCGACTCTTTGTTGATACCTTTGTCTCGAATCCATTGAAAGACATCGGGGGACTCGAACGCTCGCTCCAACTGACTCCACCACTGGCCGAATGTAGATTCGGGGTCGATTCTTAGAGTGGTCTCGGACTTTGCCCCGCCATCCAGTACACGCCGCAGCGCAGATACATATTCCAGCGACACGTAGTAATCACCGCGGGTTCGCGCATCTTGGGACGGCGTCGGGGTGGAGAATACCGTCGATTTTTCCTGGGCGATCGGTTGACTGACGGAGTGGAGTGACCGAAGCGGTGTGAAAATCTGACTGGACAAACTATTCATAAAATATCGCCTTAGGAGGTGTTATATCCGTTAGGGTCTATTTGGCCTCCGTGGCACCTCGTATGTGTCGATACATCTCTTGAGTTGATTCCAGCGCCCGGCGGATAAAGATGTACCTTATGTTGCTGGCAGAGTGCGCGTGTGATGCCGGCGCATTCGAGCCGCAGCACGAACAAACTTGAACTTCACCCGCCAGCCATTCTTCTAAACAGCCTCAGCCCCCGCATGGAGCACGGATGTGCCCAGAATCATTTCACCCAACACGCCGGAATCGACTCTGGACGACCACAGCGAACACAACGCCAAGATCTTCGGCTCGCCCAAGGACCGCCTGGACTTCTACCGACGCGAAATCCAGTACGAAACCACCATCCTTGCCAACCGCACCGACGCCTACCTCACCGCGCAGTCGTTCCTGGTCATCGCCTTCGTGTCCGGCATGGGCAACCTCAACCCGGAGTGGGGCAAGCTGTTCACCCTGGTGGTGCCGGTGTTCCTGGCCTTGCTCGGCATTCTCAGTTCGCTGAACGCCTGGCCGGGCATTCGCGCCGCCTACGAAATCATCGACCACTGGCACTACAAGCAGAGCGAACTGCTGCGCAGCGAGCCGGTGATGGGCCTGGCCTACGATGAGTCGCCGCTGTTTTCCGAGGTGGAGTCGTCCCACAAGGGCTACCGCAAGTCGCTGCTGTTCTCGATGCGTGCGCCGTGGCTGTTTATGGTGTTCTGGGTGTTGCTGGGGGCCTACGCGTTTTACATCCAGGTGGATAATCCGGGTTCTTAAGCAATTGGAACTTCGCCCACCTGCGCGCGACCTTAATTAAACGCAGGTTGCGTTTTCACACGAGGTGAGCCATGAGCACAGACAACGATCCCCAAGTCAGTGGCCGTAACGACCCCGCCATCGACGGCGGCGAGCCGGCCCCCGGCACAGCGGCCGATGCACCCAAAGATCCAAAACCTGACGCCGACCCCAAGGCGAAGGAAAACGACTACAGTCCAGACTTCGAGCCCGAGCGCGAGCCCAAGCCTGAAACCGATGCCGATATCGATACCCAAGGCGGTTAGAGGAGACGGTCATGTCCAAAGAACTGGAAGAAGAACTCAACGATCCGGGCAATGAAGACCCCGGATCGCTGATGGATGATGCAGAGGTGCCGCTCAATGATCTGGATGAAGCGGCGGATGTAGGCAACACCGAAGATCAGGACTGAGTATTTACCTTGGCACGTCGTTCATACCACGCCAGCATCGGCTGGGTACTGAGGCCATGAACGACGATGCTCAAGGCGATCACCGAAAGGGTCAGGTTGACCGCCACCGCGCTGCTGGTGCCGATCAGCCCATGGTTGAGCGCGTAGAACAGGTAGTAGATGCTGCCGATCCCGCGAATCCCGAACCAACCCATCAGCCCGCGTTGCTGCCGATCGATCAGGCGCCCCCAGGGCATCGCGAACACGCTGACCGGGCGGATCACCCAGAACAGCAGCGCCGCCACCGGCAACGCGCGCCAATCCCAGTGGCTGGCCAGCACCACCCCCAGCACCGTGACCAGAAACACTTCCATCGAGCGCTCGACCAGGCTGCCGAACGAGAGCATGTCGCCCATCATCACGCCGGCGGCGATCTGGGTGTCTTGAAGGTCGCTCACATCGCCCTGCAGGGCGCGCTCCGGCTCCACTTCCAGGTGGCCCACCACCGGCAATGCCAGGTGCTCCGAGGGGGTCTGTGAATGGCCGGTAGACCTGAACTCCGCCTGGCGCAGGCCAAGCCCGGCGGCAAACACCGACAGAAAGCCATAACCGCCCACCGCCTCGGCCGCCACGTAGGCGAGGGCGATCAGTGCCAGGGTCAGGTAGTCATTCGGTGACAGCGTGCTGTCACTGTTGGTGATGCGCAGCCACAGAGTCATGCGGCCGATGCCCCGGCCCATCCAGTAACCCGTCAACAGCCCGGCCGGCACCGCCCACAACAGGTTCTTGAGCACCCAGCCGCCGAACCAGTCGCCATCAAACCCGCCGTGCTGCATGAACAACAGCGCAAAGATCACAAAGGGAAAGGCCGTGCCGTCGTTCAGGCCCGCTTCCCCGGACAGGCCGAAGCGCAGCGCGTCGTAGTCCTGGGCGTTGTTGACCTGAACCAGCCCCGCCAACACCGGATCAGTCGGTGCCAGAATGGCGCCGACCAGCAGCGACACCCCCCAGGACAACTCGAACAGGTAATGCAGCACCGCGCAGATGCCGAGGATAGTCAGCAACATCACCGGCCCGGCCATGCCGAACGCAATGCGCCAGGTGCGGTGCTTGAGTGGCAAGCGCAGCTTGAGCCCGCTGACGAACAGCGAAAACAGCACCGCGACTTCGGTGAGGTGCTCCATCCAGCGCGCAGAACCCTTGATATCCAGATGCAGCAGGTCAACGCCCAACGGGCCGATGCCGATGCCCAGCAACAGGCAGACCGCCGAGGTGGTCACCGGCATCCAGCGCAGGTAGGAGGAGGTGAGGGCGAGGGTCAACAGCACTGCGCCCAGTACGGCCAACCATAGGATGAACGTCATCGAGCGAGCCCCAGGCCGTGGTCTATCCAGGTTTGAGGGGCCTGGCCGTACGCAGGTTCAATGCGATTTGTCGTACTCCGGACATCAACGACGCGGCCAACGCCAACGCGCAATATGCAGGCTGGCACTGATCCAAATGTAGGAGGGGGCTTGCACCTCCCACAGGTGCACCGGGTTTGAGTTGTTATGGTCCGACCAACCCGCTTTTTTCCATAAGTAGCCGCTCAAGCTCGGCCATCGGCAATGGCCGGCTGAACAGGTAACCCTGGATCTGGTCACAGCCCGCCGCTTTGAGGAACGCCAGTTGCGCCTGGGTTTCGACACCTTCGGCCACCACGCGCAGATCCAGGCTATGGGCCAGTTCAATGATGGTGCGGGTAATCGCCGCATCCTGCGGGTTGCTGGTGACTTCGCGGATAAACGCGATATCGATCTTCAACGTATCGATGGGGAACCGGCGCAGGTAGGCCAGGCTGGAGTAGCCGGTGCCAAAATCGTCGATGGAGATTTTCACGCCCATGGCGCGCAAGCGTTGCAGACCCGTGATGGTGTGCTGGGTGTTTTCCATCAGCGAACCTTCGGTCAACTCGACCTCCAGCCAATGGGCATCAACGCCGTGGTCGGCCAGGCTCTGGGCGATGTCGGCGATCAGGTCACCCTCGATCAGTTGATGGCCGGAGACGTTCACCGAGACTTCAATCGGCCCGATGGCGCTGCGTTGCCATTCAGCGATTTGCTGGCACACGCGGTCGATCACCCAGCGGCCTACCGGCACGATCAGCCCCAGGCTTTCCAGCACCGGTACAAACACGGCCGGCGATACTGCGCCATAACCGGGCCGATCCCAGCGCAGCAGGGCTTCCAGGGCACACACGGCGCCGCCGGCCAACTCGACCTTGGGTTGGTAATGCAGGGCGAATTCATCCCGCTCAACGGCCAGGCGCAGGGCTTTTTCCAGTTCGAGGCGGGCCAGGTCGTGCACGTCCAGCCGCGCGTGTTCGTCGGTGTGTTGTTGCAGCTGCTGTTCGAGCATCTGGCTGTGTTTCTGCAACTGGTCGCCATGGGCCTTGAGCCGCAGCAGGTTGCGCACCCGCAGCCAGAGTTCGACGCGTTCTATGGGCTTGCTGATAAATTCCTCGGCGCCGGTTTCCAGGCCACTGACCCGCGCGCTGGATTCGCTCAAGGCCGAGAGCATAATGATCGGGATATTCGCCGTGGCGGGGTTGCCCTTGAGCTGGCTGGCGACTTCATAGCCGTCCATGCCGGGCATCATGATGTCCAGCAGCACCAGGTCCGGCGGCTGTTGCGCCACCAACCGCAAGGCTTCTTCACCGTTGCTCGCGCTCAGGGTTTCGTAGCCCTCATGGCGCAGCAGGGTTTCCAACAGCTTGCGAACCTGGGGTTCGTCATCAACGATCAACAGCGTTGCGGGTGAGCTGGCCATGGAGAGGACTCATGTAGGCGGTGTATTGGTGGGGTTCAGCAGGGTGTCGATCACTTGGTACAGCTCTTTGTAACGCAGCGGTTTGATCACATACGCATCGCAACCGGCCAGGCGGGTTTTTTCGCGGTCTTCCTTCATGGCCATGGCCGTCAGCGCGATCACCGGGATGTGCGCGGTGTGAGGGTCTTGCTTGAGCAGCCGGGTCGCGGCCAGGCCGTCCATGCCGGGCAATTGAATGTCCATCAGGATCAGCGCCGGTTGTTTCGCGCGGGCCAGGGTCAGGCCGGTTTCGCCGTCGGCGGCCCACAGCACGCTATGCCCGGCGTTCACCAGCAGCAGGCGCGCCAGGCGCATATTCGCCTCGTTGTCTTCGACGATCAGGATTTCGGCCATGTGTCGGCAGCCTCCGTCGCCCGGTGCAGCGGCAGCCACACCACAAAGCGTGCGCCAAGGTCTGCACGGCTGGCCACGGCAACGCTGCCGCCGTGCAGGTCGGTGAGTTGCTTGACCATCGCCAGGCCAAGGCCCGTGCCTTCAAATTTGCGCGCCAGGCTGCTGTCGATCTGGCTGAAGGCCTTGAACAGCTTGCCCATGTCATCCGGCGCAATGCCGATGCCGGTGTCGCTGACGCTCAATTCCAGGAACTGCTGGTGCGCGCTGGGGGGCAGGGCAAAGCTGTGCACCGGCCAGTCGCCGGGCACCAGGCCGACCTGATCGCGGCTGACCTCGCGCACCGCCAGGGTCACCGAGCTGCCGTGCTCGCTGAACTTCACCGCGTTGGCCAGCAGGTTGTAGACGATCTGCTTGGTCTTGCGCAGGTCCAGCTCCAGGCAGCCAAAGTCGCCCTGGCTGTCCAGCTTCAACTGGATGCGCTGCAGGGCGGCTTTTTCACGCACGATCAACAGGCTGTTGGCCAACAGGCCCGACAGCTCCACGGCTTCGAGTTCCAGGTCCATCATCCCGGCCTCGACCTTGGACAGGTCGAGAATGTCGTTGATCAGCGACAGCAGGTGCTGGCCGCTGGTGAAGATGTCGCCGATGTATTCGCGCTGCACCTCGGTCATATCGCCGACCAGGCCATCCTTGAGCGCCTCGGAGAAGCCGATCACCGCATTCAGCGGCGTGCGCAGCTCATGGGACATGGTGGCGAGGAACTCCGACTTCATGTGGCTGGCGTGTTCCAGCTCCAGGTTCTTTTCTTCCAGCGCGCGTTCAAAGCCTTTGCGCTCGGCTTCTTCCTGTTTGCGCGCGGTGTTGTCGGTGCCGATCAGCAGGTAGCCGATGATGGTGTCGCTGCGGTTGCGCAGTGCGGTCACCGAGACCATCGCCGACAGGCGGCTGCCGTCCTTGCGGATGTAGGTCAGCTCGTAGATGTCTTCGATGCCGCGCGAGGCCTTGAACACCAGGGCTTCAAAGCCTGGGGTGATGGGTGTGTCGAGTTCCAGGCTGAGGGCGGCGGCGCGGGTGATCAGCTCGGCGGGGTCGGAAATGTCGGCCGGGGTGATGCGGTTGACCACATCGGCGGCGGCATAGCCGAGCATGCGTTCGGCACCGACGTTGAAAATCTGGATCACGCCTTTTTCGTCGGTGGCGATGCTGGAGAAATAGGCGCTGTTGAAGATCGCGTCTTGCAGCGCGCCGGTCTTGAGCAGGGTTTTCTGCCGTTTGAACTCGACGATTTTTTCGGCACGCGACTGGCCGGGGTGGGTTAACGGTGTATCCATCGCTGGGAGGTTCCGTGACATTCAGACCCGCCATCGGCGTAGGCGATGGCGCAGAGCATGCTCACAGAAGATCGCTGGGAAGCGACGAGGAGGAGATGAGGTACTTGGACAATAGCAGAGATATGGCCTTTGGATGGCGCGAAACACCTTTTTGAATGCAGCGCCACTCATTTGGATAGAAATAGATATTCTTCACTGATGAAACGTTTCACTAGCGGATTATTGGCAGGCGCAAGCGCTTGCGTAAGCAAATGTATCTGCATTAGAGTCGGCGGCACTCGATTACAAAAATAATAAATCCAGGAGCTCATCCATGAGCCTTGAACCCTTGCTTGAGATGCAGGGCATCAGCAAAACCTTCAACGGTTTGCGCGTGCTCAAAGCTGTCGGCCTGAAGGTCTACCCCGGCGAAATCCACGCCTTGATGGGGGAGAACGGCGCCGGCAAATCCACCTTGATGAAAATCCTCTCCGGCGCCTACCAGGCCGACCCCGGCGGTGAAATCCGCATCGGCGGCCAACCCATCGCCACTTACAATCCCGCCACCGCCAAAGCCCTCGGCATCGCCGTGATCTATCAGGAACTGAGCCTGTGCCCGAACCTCAGCGTGGCCGAAAACATCTACCTGGGCCGCGAACTGCGCCGCGGCTGGACCATCGACCGCAAGGGCATGCAGGCCGGCTGCGTAGAGGTGCTGCAACGCCTGGGCGCCGAGTTCACTCCCGCAACCAAAGTCAGCAGCCTGTCGATTGCCGAGCGCCAACTGGTGGAAATCGCCCGTGCCCTGCATGCCCACGCCAGGATCCTGGTGATGGATGAGCCGACCACGCCGCTGTCGTCTCGTGAGACCGACCGCCTGTTTGCGCTGATCAAGCAACTGCGCAGCCAGGGCCTGGCGATCATTTATATCAGCCACCGCATGGCGGAGATCTACGAGCTGTCGGACCGCGTTTCGGTGCTGCGCGACGGCCAGTACATTGGCGAGCTGACCCGTGATGCACTGTCGGCCGAGGTGCTGGTAAAGATGATGGTGGGCCGCGACCTGTCCGGCTTCTACAAGAAGGAGCACGCGGCCTACAACCCCGGCAACGTGGTGATGCGCGTGCGCGACATGGCCGACGGCAAACGCGTGCGCAACTGCAGTTTCGACCTGCACGCCGGTGAAGTGCTGGGCATTGCCGGGCTGGTCGGGGCAGGGCGCACCGAGCTGGCTCGGCTGATCTTCGCCGCCGACCCGCGCACCAGCGGCACCCTTGAAGTGGTCGGCAAGACCGTCACCCAACTGCGCACCCCCGCGGATGCGATCCGCGCCGGCGTGGTCTACCTCACCGAAGATCGCAAGGCCCAGGGGCTGTTCCTCGACATGAGCGTGGCCGACAACATCAATGTCTGCGCCTGTGTGCCGGACGCGCACGCCGGCGGCGTGCTAGACCGCAGCCACGCCAGGCAACGTGCGAATGACGCGATCAAGTCACTGTCGATTCGGGTAGCGTCGGGCAAGGTCAATGTCGGTTCACTCTCAGGTGGCAACCAGCAAAAGGTGCTGCTGGCGCGGCTGCTGGAGGTCAAGCCGCATGTGCTGATCCTCGACGAACCCACACGAGGCGTGGACATCGGCTCCAAGTCCGAGATCTACCGCATCATCAATCAACTGGCCCAGGCCGGGGTAGGCATTGTGGTGATCTCCAGCGAGTTGCCGGAAATCATCGGCACGTGCGACCGCGTGTTGATCATGCGCGAAGGCCAGTTGGTGGCCGAAGTCGGCGGGGCCTCGGGCCACGTCATTTCCCAGGAACGTATTATTGACCTCGCCACCGGTGGCGATCAGGTGGTGGCCCATGGCTGATTCGATGATTGCAACAACTGGCAAGGCCGAGCGCGTACGCGAACTGATGCGCACGGTCGGCATGCTGCCGGTGCTGGTCTTGCTGCTGGTGGGCTTTGCCCTGGCCAGCGAGAACTTTCTGACCGTACAGAACCTGTCGATCATCACCCAGCAGGCCTCGGTGAACGTGGTACTGGCGGCGGGCATGACCTTTGTGATCCTTACGGCGGGCATCGACCTGTCGGTGGGCGCGATCCTCGCCGCGTCGGCGGTGGTGGCGTTGCAGGCGTCGATGTCGCCGCAATTCGGCATGTTCGGGATTGCCGCCGGGATCGGCTTTGGCCTGTTGCTGGGCCTGGTCAACGGCGGGTTGATTGCCTTTATGCGCCTGCCGCCGTTTATCGTCACCCTCGGCGCGCTGACCGCCATGCGCGGGTTGGCGCGGCTGTTGGCCGACGACAAAACCGTGTTCAACCCCGACCTGCCGTTCGCGTTTATCGGCAATGACTCGATCCTCGGCGTGCCCTGGCTGGTGGTGATCGCCGTGGCGGTGGTGGCGCTGTCGTGGTTCATCCTGCGCCGCACGGTGATGGGCGTGCAGATCTACTCGGTGGGCGGCAACCCGGAGGCCGCGCGGCTGTCGGGGATCAAGGTGTGGAAGGTGCTGCTGTTTGTCTACGCGATGTCCGGTGCGTTGGCCGGGCTGGGCGCGGTGATGAGCGCGTCGCGCCTGTTCGCCGCCAATGGCCTGCAACTCGGGCAGTCCTACGAGCTGGACGCGATTGCCGCGGTGATCCTCGGCGGCACCAGTTTTACCGGCGGCGTCGGCACCATCGGCGGCACGCTGATCGGCGCACTGATTATCGCGGTGCTTACCAACGGCCTGGTGCTGCTGGGGGTGTCGGATATCTGGCAATACATCATCAAGGGCATCGTGATCATTGGCGCGGTCGCGCTGGATCGCTATCGCCAGTCCGGGGCCCGGACCTGATTTCACTCCAACAACAATCACAAGAGAGACCGGCATGAACTTCAAACGTATCTTTCCCGTTATTGCCTTGGCAGCCCTGATGTCCCAAGCCGTCGAAGCCCGTGAGCTCAAAGCCCTCGGCATCAGCATGGGCTCGCTGGGCAACCCGTACTTCGTGACCCTGGCCGATGGCGCCAGCGCCCGGGCCAAGGAGCTGAACCCCAACGTCAAGGTCACGTCGGTGTCGGCCGACTATGACTTGAGCAAGCAGTTTTCGCAGATCGATAACTTTATCTCTTCCAAGGTCGACCTGATCCTGATCAACGCCGTCGACCCGTCGGCCATGGCCTCGGCGATCAAGAAAGCCCGCGACGCGGGGATTGTCGTGGTCGCCGTGGACGTAGACGCCAAAGGCGTGAACGCCACCGTGCAGACCGACAACGTCGAAGCCGGCAAGCTGGCCTGCCAGTTCCTGGTGGACAAGCTCGCGGGCAAGGGCAATGTGATTATCCAGAACGGCCCGCAAGTGACCGCCGTGACCGACCGCGTCAAAGGCTGCAAGGCGGCCCTGGCCGGCGCGCCGGATATCAAGGTGCTGTCCGACGACCAGGATGGCAAAGGCTCGCGCGAAGGCGGCCTGAACGTGATGCAGGGTTACCTCACGCGCTTCCCGAAAATCGACGGCCTGTTTGCGATCAATGACCCGCAAGCCATCGGCAGCGACCTGGCGGCCAAGCAACTCAAGCGCAGCGGCATCATCATTACCTCGGTGGACGGCGCACCGGATATCGAGAACGCGCTGAAAACCGACACGCAGATCCAGGCGTCGTCCAGCCAGGACCCATGGGCCATGGCCCAGACCGCCGTGAACGTCGGCAATGACATCCTCAACGACCAAGCCCCGGCCGAAGCGGTTACCCTGCTCACGCCAAAACTCATCACCCGCGATAACGTGGCTACCTACAGCGGCTGGTCGAGTAAACATTGATTCAGTGAGAGGAAACGCGCCGTGGTCACCATGGATGACGTGGCAAGCAGGGCGGGGGTGTCGGCGTCGACCGTGTCCCATGTGTTGAACGGCACGCGCAAGGTCAGCCCGGCCACGGTGCAGGCGGTACAGCAAGCGATCAAGGCGTTGGGGTATATCCCCAACACCCTGGCGCGCTCGCTGGCCCGCTCCAGTACCAACACGATTGGCGTGGCGATCTCGGCACTGTCCAACCATTACTTCAGTGAAACGGTGCACGCGATTGAAACCGCGTGCGCCAAACACGGCTACATGATGCTGTTTGTCGACACCCACGACGACCCGGAGCAGGAGCTGCGGGTGGTCACGGCGCTGCATCATCGGCGGGTCGACGGCATTGTGCTGGCGCCGTCGAACGGCTCGATGGCCCTGGAGTATTTGCAGGCCAACGAGATTCCAGCGGTGCTGGTGGATCGGATGATGAGCGAGCAGTTCGATCAGGTCGGGGTCGAGAATGCCCAGGCCACCCAGGCCCTGATTGCACACTTGATCAGGCACGGGCATCGGCGCATCGGCTTTATCGCCGGGCGTACCGGGTTCAGTACCACGGACGAGCGCGTTGCCGGCTATCGCGCAGCGTTGCAGGCAGCGGGGTTGGCGTTTGATCCGCAACTGCTGGTGAACGGCGGCTCCAACACCGAGCCGGCACGGCAGGCCACGGTGCAGTTGCTGGACCTGGCAGCCCCGCCGACGGCGATCATGGCCGGTAACAACCTGATGACCCTCGGTGCGATGCACGCTTTGCGTGACGCGCAACTCGACGTACCGGGGCAGATGGCTCTGGTGGGTTTCGATGATTTTGACTGGGCAGATTTTTTTGTCCCGCGCCTGACCTTGATCGCCCAGCCCGTGCAGGCGTTGGGCGCGCAAGCGGTCGAGCTGTTGCTGCAGCGCATGGCCTTGCCAACGGCGCCGGCCCGCAGCGTGCGCCTGGCGCCGACCCTGCAAGTGCGTAATTCATGTGGCTGTCTCTGATTGGAATGACCTGCGTATGAACTCTCCTGTATCCCTCGGCATCGACCTCGGTACCTCGGAACTCAAGGCCATCCTCATGGATGCAGACGGCAGCGTGCTGGCCCACGCCGGTGTGCGCCTGAACGTGTCGCGGCGCCACAGCGGCTGGTCCGAGCAGGCACCACAAGACTGGTGGCAAGCCTGCCTGCAGGCACTCGACCAACTGCGCGCCCACGATGCCTATGCCCGTGTGGCGTGCATCGGCCTGTCGGGGCAGATGCACGGCGCGGTGCTGCTGGGCGACGACGACCGGGTGTTGTACCCGGCGATCCTGTGGGATGACTCGCGCGCCATGGCCGAGGCTGAGGCCCTCGGCGTGGGCTTTGCCGAGGTCACCGGCAGCTTGCCGATGGCCGGGCTGACTGCGCCGAAACTGCTGTGGCTGCAACGCCACGAACCCGAGGTGTTCGCGGCGATTGACTGCGTGCTGTCGCCCAAGGATTACCTGCGCCTGTGCCTGAGTGGCGAGCGCATCAGCGAAATGTCCGACGCGGCCGGCACCCTGTGGCTGGACGTGGCGCAGCGTGAGTGGTTCAGCCCGATGCTGCACGCCACGGGCCTGACACTCCAGCAGATGCCTCGCCTGGTGGAGGGCGGCGCGGTCAGTGCGGCGCTCAATACAAGCGCTGCGGCACGCCTGGGCCTGTCGACTGATGTGGTGATTGCCGGCGGTGGCGGCGATAACCCGGTGGCGGCGGTGGGCATCGGTGCGGTCAACGCCGGCGACGGGTTTATCACCCTGGGCACCAGCGCGGCGATTGTCGCGGTCACCGACCACGCGGCCGGCAACCCGGCCAGCGCGGTGCACAGCTTTTGCCACGCGCTGCCCAACCGCTGGTACACCATGGGCGCCATGCTGGCCGGCGCCAGTTGCCTGCGCTGGGTCACGCGGCTGACCGGCACGCCGGACGAGCAAACCCTGCTGGACCACGTACAGGCGCAATTGCCGATCAGCCAACCCGTGCCATTGGACACACCGTTGTTTCTGCCATACCTCGCCGGCGAGCGCACGCCCCATAACGACCCGTTGCTGCGCGGCGGCTTTATGGGCCTGGGCCATGATTGCACGCCAGCCATACTTGGTTATGCGGTGATGGAAGGCGTGGGTTTTGGCCTGCTCGACGCGTTGCGTGCGGTGCAATCGACCGGCGCGGATGTGACTTCATGCGCCCTGGTGGGCGGCGGCGCGCGCAGTGAGTACTGGGCGCAGTTGCTGGCAAATATCCTGCAACGGGAAATCTTCACCTTGCACGGTAGCGAGTTGAGCGCGTGTGTCGGGGCAGCCAAGCTGGGGTTTATGGCGATAGGCGTGGCTTCGTTGGCAGGTATGCCGGTGAAGGCGCGGTACCTGCCGGATGTGGCGCAACACACGCTGCTGCAGGCGCGGTATGGCAAGTTCCAGGGGCTGCTGGGCGCGGCACAGGCGCTGCACGGCTGATGGGTGATCAGCTGTCGGCCAGCGGCGGCAGGCGGCGTTTTACCGGGGTTTTCTTGACGATGGCAGTGTTGGTTTCGGCATAGACGTTGAGGCGATCGAGCAGGGTGTCCAACTGATCCATGCTGCGCACATGCAGGCGCGCAATAAAGCAGTCGTCGCCGGTAACCTTGTCGCATTCGGTGAACTCGGGGATGGCCTGGATCTGGCGTTCTACCTCCTGCAACTTGCCGGGCAACGGGCGGATGCGCACGATGGCTTGCAGCAGGTAGCCGAAGTGCGTGGGGTCGATATCGACGGTGTAGTGGGTGAGCACACCGCGTTCTTCGAGACGGCGCAAGCGCTCGCCAACGCTCGGCGAGGACAGCCCGGTGATGCCCGCCAAGGCCTTGAGCGACAGCCGCGAGTCGTCCATCAAGGCGGCGATGAGTTGCTGGTCGATGGTGTCAATCATGCTCTGCGCCTAATTAATAAAGGTGATTTGGCTCGCCGGCCTTTTTTAGGCGCTGGAGCCGCTGCCCACCAGATTGCCATACTTGTGCCTCACTTGAGGAGCATGAAACATGGACACATCCATCCGTCGCGGGTCGTGGGAAATGGTCGCCGCGATGCTGATATCGGGCACCATTGGCTGGTTTGTGCTGGTGTCGGGCGTATCGGTGATCGAAGTGGTGTTCTGGCGTTGCGTGATCGGCGCGTTGACGCTGTTGCTGGTGTGTGCGCTGTTGGGTTACCTGCGGCTGGACCTGCTCAGTTGGGCCAAGTTGGGCCTGGCGATGCTCAGCGGCGTGGCCATCGTCGGCAATTGGCTGCTGCTGTTCGAGTCTTACTCGCGAGCGTCCATCGCCATCAGCACGGCGGTGTACAACGTGCAGCCGTTCATGCTGGTGCTGCTGGCGGCGGTGTTTCTGGGTGAAAGGATCACCGTGCAAAAACTCGCGTGGCTGGGCGTGGCCTTTATGGGCATGTTGGCGATTGTCACGGCCCATGGCGATCAACCCACCGGTGACGATTACCTGGCAGGCATCGCGTTGGCGTTGGGCGCGGCGTTCCTTTACGCGATTGCGGCGCTGATCATCAAACGTCTGAAAGCAGTGCCGCCGCACTTGCTGGCGTTGATCCAGGTGAGCACCGGCGCGGTATTGCTGGCGCCGTTGGTGCCCTGGAACAGCCTGCCTGAATCGACCAATGCCTGGGCAGCCTTGGTGACGCTGGGCGTGGTGCACACCGGTTTAATGTACGTGTTGTTGTACGGCGCGATCCAGAAACTGCCGACGGCCCTGACCGGCGCGCTGTCGTTTATCTACCCGATTGCGGCGATTTTTGTCGACTGGATTGCCTTTGGCCATCGCCTGGGTTGGCGGCAATGGCTGGGTGTGGCGGCGATCCTGCTGGCGGCAGCCGGGTTGCAGCGGGGCTGGTGGTGGCCCCGCTCCCCAAAGGCTAGTGCGTACCCTGGAAGATGATGTTTTCCGGGTTGAAATGCTCCACCGTACTGCCTGGCTGCGGCAGGCCGAGGATATGCCCCTTGATCTTGCCCACCACATGCATTTCGCACGGCTTGCAGTCGAACTTCAAGGTCAGCACTTCATCGCCATGGATCAACTGCATCGGCGCGACCTTGGTTTTCACCCCCGTCACGCCCTTGGCCTGTTTAGGGCACAGGTTGAACGAGAAACGCAGGCAGTGCTTGGTGATCATCACCGGCACTTCGCCGGTTTCTTCATGGGCTTCAAAGGCCGCGTCGATCAGCTTGACGCCGTGACGGTAGTAGAAGTCGCGAGCCTTCTGGTTGTAGACGTTGGCCAGGAATGAGAGGTGCGCTTCCGGGTACACCGGCGGCGGCGTGGTTTCGGCCTTGCGCCCGCCACGCGGGTGCTGAGCTACGCGGGCGGCGGTCAGGGCTTCGATCACTTCGCGGCGCAATGCCTTGAGCTGCGAGTTGGGAATGAAGAACGCCTGCGGCGCATCCAGCTGGATGTTGGTGGCGTGGTATTCGGTGGTGCCCAGTTGGCCGAGCAGGTCGCGCAGGGTGTCCAGGGCCTGTTCCGGTTTGTTGGCCACGCCGAACGGGCCGGGCAGGGTGACGCTGGCGCTGATGCCTTCTTCGCTGGTGGCGGTGACTTCCAGCTGGTCTTCACGCAGGCGGGCGAGCCAGGTCAGGCCGATACGGCGCTCGGAGGAGGTTTTGAGCAGCGCCTGTTGCCAGTTGTGGTCGAGGTTGCGGTTCAGCGGATGGTTCGGGCGCAACTGGTGCAGGCCGGCCGGCATTTCGTTTGGCTCGACGCGGTAGCGGTAGCGCTTCTGGCCGTCTTCCTCGAACTCGCCCTTGGCTTCGGCGATGTTGGCACGGAAACCCACCACCTCACGCTTGACCAGCACATTGAGGCCGTCGCCGTTGGACAGCGGCTCATGGGTGATCACTTGCAGGTCGCGCTTGCCGGCTTTTTCCACCACACCCACCGGCAGGCCGGTGAAGGTCGGGGTGTCAAAGGCGCCAATGTCGACCTTGCGGTCGGTGACGAAATAGTCGGTGCTGCCACGGTGGAAGGTTTTTTCCGGGTCGGGCAGGAAGAAATGCACGGTGCGCCCACTGGAGGCGCGGGCCAGGTCCGGGCGGTCTTCGAGCACGTCGTCGAGGCGCTGGCGGTAGTAGGCGGTGATGTTCTTCACATAGCCCATGTCCTTGTAGCGGCCTTCGATCTTGAACGAGCGCACGCCGGCTTCGACCAGCGCGCGGATGTTGGCGCTCTGGTTGTTGTCT
>Ga0308159_1002733_pt1 | contig 19507 bp, 20 predicted proteins | sample PhyCR1_FD_201040 | JGI IMG/M metagenome (GOLD analysis project Ga0308159, IMG submission 201040) | Phyllosphere microbial communities from UC Gill Tract Community Farm, Albany, California, United States - DLSLC.R1 | ecosystem: Host-associated > Plants > Phyllosphere > Unclassified | place: USA... | reverse complement strand
CTTCTCGAGCGGGAAGACGCCGTCGATGAAGACGCGCACGTCGCCCGACTCGAGCAGGCGCGAGACGACGGCCAGCGTCGCTCCGTCGGGCGCGACCTTGAACGTCGAGGCGCGCACGCCCGCGGCGGCCGCCTCCTCGAAGAACCCGGGCCAGCTGCCGGTCGGCGCGTTCACGATCAGTCCGCCGGGCCGCAGCACGCGCAGCGACCTGGAGCCGGTGTCGTCGTGCACGTTGCCGACGAGGTCGATCACGACGTCGACGTCGGCGAGCACCTCGTCGAAGCGCTCGGCGGTGTGGTCGACGACCTGGGAGGCGCCGAGCTCGCGAAGCCACTGCAGGTTGCGCGTGGATCCGGTCGCGATGACGGAGGCGCCGAAGTAGGCGGCGAACTGCACGGCGAAGTGGCCGACTCCGCCGGATCCGGCGTGGATGAGGATCCGCTGGCCCTCGTGCGCCTTGGCGAGCTCGACGACCATGCCCCACGCGGTGAGCGCGGCGAGCGGCACCCCGGCCGCCTCGACGTGCGACAGCGTCGAGGGCTTCCGCGAGACGGAGACGCTGGGCACGCTGACGTACTGGGCGTAGGAGCCCGAGTAGCGGGGCACCATCACGAAGCCGTAGACCTCGTCACCGGGGCGCAGCGGATGCGCCGGGTACGGGCTCGAGACGACGACGCCCGAGAAGTCGTGGCCGAGGACCGCGGGGTAGGAGGTGATCTGCGACGCGACTCCGCGGCCCGCGCGAGTCTTCACGTCGAGGGGATTCACTCCGGCCGCGATCACCTTGACCGTGAACTCGGCGTTGATGGCCGTGGGGGTCGGCACCGTCGCGAGGTGCAGCACCGAGGCGTCGCCCGGCGCGTCGATGACCGCCGCCGTCATGGTGTCGGGCAGGACCACCTCCTCCGGGATCTCGCCGATCGTGAGGCCGTGTCCGAGCGCACTGCTGTGCATCATCGCCCTTCCTGTGTCCCGGCCCCGGTGGTGGTTCCAGGGGTGGGCGACGCTCTGGCGTGCGTCCCCCGACCCCGTCTCCGAGCGCCGCGCTCAGTCAATCGAGGTAATGAGTCCGGGCTGTTACGGCGGTGTCACCCGCCCGAGAAGATTGGCTCTCGGTCCCCCGTACGGGAGGTGAGGCGGGCTCGGAGGCGCGGTCTGGCACCATGGGGGGATGCAGCGTGGACGAGTCGAGGGCCCCCTGCTGATCGCCGGTTCCGTGCTCGTCCTGGCCGGCCTGGCGCTGCTGCTGGGCGCGCGCCTGAGCCTCACCCGCTGGGTCTACGTCAGCGAGATGGGCGCCCCCGACATGCCGACCGCCGGGGTCGTGCAGGCCGCTCTGCTCCTGGTCGCCGCGGGAGGCACCGCCGTCGCGATCGGCGCCCGCGCGGTGCGCACGCGGCTGCTGCCGGCTCTCCCGCCCGCGCTGGCCCTCCTGCTGGCGTCGGCGTGCTTCGCCCTCGCCTCGCAGGTGACCTGCACGGCCGGCTGCCCGCTGCCGGTCGGGCCGAGCTTCAGCTGGCAGGACCTGATCCACACGAGCGCCGCCGTGCTCGGCTTCGCGTCGGCGTGCGTCGCGATGCTGCAGCTCGCCACGGCGCGGGAGCGGCCGGCGGTCGCCCGCCTCTCGCTGATCGCCGGGATCGCGGTCGCGGTGGTCGCGGGCGCGGGCGCGATCCTCTCGCTCCTCCGGGTGTGGATGCGCCTGGGCGGCACGCTGGAGTTCGTCGCCACCGGGATCGCCCTGCTGTGGCTGGCGATCGTGGGCGCGGTGCTCGCGCGCGAGGAGCTCAGCTCTGCGCGAGCCAGTCGCGGACGTGTCCCCGCAGCAGCTCCGTCTGCCGCTGCTGGCCGTCGTCCCGCGGCGGGACCCGCTCGAGCCGTGCCTCCGGAAGACCTCTCGTCCACTGCTCCGCGACGGCGACCGGGTGCACCGGATCGCGCTCGGCGGCGATCACGAGCGTCCGCGCGATGACCTGCGCCAGCTCGGTGGAGTCGCGGTATGCCGCGTTCCGCGGGATCTCGGCGAGGCGAACGGCGCGCTCCTCCGCCTTCGGCGCGCGGAACTGCTGCGCGAGCGCCTCGGCGCCCGCGGGCGACTCCTCCTGAGCGCGGTGGAAGAGCCCGGACGCGCGGAACACCCGCTCGCCGCGCTTGGCGCCGTGGTCGTGCAGCAGCTGGGCGAGGACGGGGAACACCGCGAGGTTCTCGGGAAGGGGCTCCGAGGTGAACGCGGGACGGACGAAGACGGCGCGGTCGATCGGCAGGAACCGCCGGGCGGCGAGGCGCAGGGCGATCGCCGCGCCCATCGAGATGCCGAGCACCGTGAGCGGCTTGTGCGCGGCTCCGGCCCGGACGACCTGCTCGGTGACCTCGTCGGCGAGGGAGTCGAGCGAGAAGTCGGCGCTCGCGCCCAGGAGCTCGGAGGCGCCGTGCGCGCGGACGTCGGGCGCGATCACCTCGCTTCCGGCGGGCAGCGCCGGACGGAGCAGCCCCAGCGGCTGGGAGCGGTCGCCGCCCAGGCCGTGGAGGAGGAGGACGGTCACCGCGCGCCCGCGCGGGTTCTCTCGTGCAGCTCGGCCATCAGCATGCCCGCGAGGCGGACCAGGACGTGGATCTCGTCCTCGTCGCGGTCGACCCAGCGGAACTCGGGCTCGGCGTCGATCGGGACGAAGTCGCGGTGCTGCTCCCAGACGACCAGCGTGCGCTCGGCGCCGAGCACGTACTGCTGCCAGAAGACCTGCCGGAGGTAGTGGCGCGGGATGCTGCGCCAGGGCTTGGTCGTGGTCTTGATCTCGCAGAGCTCGAGTCGGCCGTCCTCGCGCAGGCCGATGCCGTCGGGGGTGGCGAGGTGGCGTCGCTCCTGGCTCGCGTGGAAGAGGGTGCTGCTGGGCTCGATCTCGTGCTCGCGGTGCACCCATGCGGCGATCTCGGGCTCGCGGGCACGGCCGTGGTCGGTGAACGCGTTGCCGCCGAAGCCGCTGCCGTAGAGCTTGTCGAGCGCGACGCGGTCGATCGCGGCGGCCGAGGAGAGGCGGGCCACATCCGTCGCCGTGATGCCCCGGGAGCGGGCGCGCAGCCAGGCGACGCGATCACCGGAGTGGGCGACGACGCGCTTCAGGTGCGGCGGCTCGGCCTCCCGGAAGACGGGCTGCGTCTCCCAGGGGAACGTGAGCTGCAGATCGGGCACCGATACATTCTGCGCCCGTTCGGAGGCGCTGCCGAATCGGCACGCGGGGCTCCGGCGTTCGCCGAGCGCGAGATCTCGTGGGATCCGGGGGAAGGTCAGGAGGCGGCGATGAAGGAGTCGACGACCGCGGGGGAGAGGAGGTGCCGGCGCACCATCAGGGCGGCCCCGCGGACGCCGCCGCCGCGGTCGCCGGAGGCCTGCACGATGTCGAGCGAGCGGGTGGCCAGGGGGAGGGAGCGGCGGTAGACGACCTCCCGGACGCCCGCGAGGACCTCGTGGCTCGCCTCCGCGATGCTGCCGCCGATGACGATGACCGAGGGGTTGAGCAGGTTCACGCAGGTGGCGAGCACCTCGCCGATGTCGCGGCCGGCGGCCCGGGTCAGCTCGACGGCCGTCGGGTCGCCCGCGTTCAGCAGCCGCACGACGTCGGAGGTGCTGCTCACGTCGCCGCCCAGCCGGCAGGCGATCGCGGAGCCGCTCGCGATCGCCTCGAGGTCGGCGTCGCCGTGATCGCCCGGCACCTGCACGTGCCCGAGATCGCCGGCCGCGCCCAGGGCGCCGCGCTGCAGCGCGCCTCCGCTGACGATGCCGGCGCCGATGCCGGTGGACACCTTCACGTAGAGGAGGTCGTCGACGCCGGCGTAGTGGTCGGCGTGCTCGCCGAGGGCCAGGAGGTTCACGTCGTTGTCGACGAGCACGGGCACGGGCAGGGTGTGCGCGACGAAGGCGGGGATGTCGAAGCGGTCCCAGCCGGGCATGATCGGCGGCTTCACCGGGCGGCCGGTGGCGTGCTCGACCGGCCCGGGGACGCCGACGCCGACGCCGGCGAGCGGGCCCGCGGCGGGCGCCCCGGCGAGCAGGGCTGTGGCGGTGTCGAGCGCGTGGCCCAGGACGGCGAGCGGGCCGTCGGCGATCGCGATCGCCTCGCGCCTCTCGGCCAGGACGACGCCGTCGAGGTCGGTGAGGGCTATGGTCGCGTGCGCGGCCCCGAGGTCGATCACCAGCAGGCTGCGGGCGCTCGGGTCGAAGGCGATGCGGGCGGCGGGGCGGCCGCCGGAGGAGGGGGCGTCGTCGCGCCGGACGACGAGGCCGGTGGCGGCCAGCAGGTCGAGCTGGGCCGAGACCGCCGCGCGGGGGAGCCCGGTCTCGGCGACCACGTCGGCGCGGGTGCGGGCGTCTCCGTCGGAGAGGAGGAGGAGCAGCTCGCCCTGCGCGCTCGTGGCGGAGCGGCGGCGGGTCGGCATGGCGGAAGTCAACCACAGCACCGGGCCTTCTGCTGGCGACGCGACCGACTTCTCCTGCGGAGTCGCGAAGTTCTGCTTGTTGCCGGTCAAAAGTCCGCGTAGGGTTCGGAGCACCCACGTTCGACGTCGATCAGGAGCACCCCCGGTGGCCACATCCACAGACCTCTCCGTCCAGCTCTACTCGGTCCGCGAGCCGCTCGCCGCCGACCTGCCCGCCACCCTCGACCGCCTCGCCGGCATCGGCTTCACGAAGGTCGAGCTCTTCTCGTTCGTCGACCTCGCGGAGGGCTACCGTTCGGCGCTGCCCGCCAGCGGCCTGACGGCACCCAGCGCCCACGCGCGCCTCCTCGGACCGCAGGAGGGCACCTCCGTCGACGAGATCCTCGACATCGCCGCGTCGCTCGGCGTGCAGACGGTGATCGATCCGCACGTGGACCCGACCCGCTGGACCACCGCCGACGACGTCAGGACGATCGCCGACGAGCTCAACGCGCTCGTCGACTCCGCGGCCTCGCGCGGACTCGCCCTCGGGTACCACAACCATGCGTTCGAGTTCGAGAACCGCGTCGACGGCCTCAGCGCCTTCGAGCACCTCGCGAGCCTGCTCGACGACCGGATCGTGCTCGAGCTGGACACCTACTGGGCCGCGGTCGGCGGCGACGACCCCGCCGCGGTGCTCGGCCGCCTCGGCGAAAAGGTCCGCTTCCTCCACATCAAGGACGGCCCGGTCTCGAGCGACACGCAGGAGCAGCTGCCCGCCGGGAAGGGTGCGATGGACATCCCGTCGATCCTCGCCGCCGCCCCGCAGGCGCTCCCCGTGCTCGAGTTCGACGCCTACGCGGGCGACATCTTCGAGGGCCTGACCACCGGCTTCTCCTACGTCTCGGAGCTCTCCGCATGAGCGGCGCGGGACGCGTCGGCGTCGGCGTCATCGGCGCCGGGAACATCAGCACCCAGTACCTCACCAACCTCACGGTCTTCCCCGACCTCGAGGTGCTCTTCGTGGCCGACATCGACCTCGAGCGCGCGAAGGCCCAGGCCGAGGCATTCGGCGTCCCCGGATCGGGCACCGTCGAGGAGCTGCTCGCGCACCCCGGCATCGAGATCGTCGTCAATCTGACGATCCCGGCCGCGCACGTCGAGGTCGCGCGCCGGGCTCTCGAGGCCGGCAAGCACGTCTGGACCGAGAAGCCCTTCTCGCTCGACCGCGACAGCGGCGTCGAGCTGCTGGCGCTGGCGAAGGAGAAGGGGCTGCGCGTCGCGACGGCACCGGACACCTTCCTCGGCGCGGGCCTGCAGACCGCGCAGCGGGTCATCGAGAGCGGAGCCATCGGCACGCCCCTCTCGGCCATCACGTTGTTCCAGGGCCCCGGCCCCGAGGGCTGGCACCCGAACCCCGAGTTCTTCTTCGCGCCCGGCGGCGGCCCGCTGCTGGACATGGGGCCGTACTACATCACGACCCTCGTGCAGAACCTCGGCCCGGTCGAGAGCGTCACCGCGGTGTCCTCGCAGGCGCGCACCACCCGCGTCGTCGGCTCCGGCCCGCGCGAGGGGACCGAGTTCCCGGTCACGATCCCGACGCACATCGGCGGACTGCTCCGCTTCGAGTCCGGCGCCTCGGCGCAGGGCGTCTGGAGCTTCGAGTCGAGCATGCAGCGCATGGGCTTCGTCGAGATCAACGGCTCCGAGGGCACGCTCGTGCTGCCGGACCCCAACATGCACGACGGCGAGGTCACCCTGTACCGCCGCGGCGAGAAGGAGCCGGAGGTCATCACGGCCACCGGCTCGACGTTCTCGCGCGGCACCGGAGTGCTCGAGCTGGCGCGGGCCATCCGCGCCGATCGGCCCGAGGCGGCGTCCGGCGACCTCGCGTACCACGTGACCGACGTGATGCTGTCGCTCCTCGAGGCGGCCGAGACGGGCGAGAAGGTGCTCGTCGAGAGCACCGTCGCGCCGCGCCCGGCGGTCCCCGAGGACTGGGACCCGAGCGAAGCGACCCTGGTCTGATGGGCGGAGCCCTGCGCGTCGGCGTGCTCGGCGGCGGGTTCATGGCCGCCGTGCACAGCCGTGCGGCCCGGAGCGCCGGCGCGGTCCTGGCCGGCGTCGCCTCCTCCAGCCCCGAGAAGGGCGAGAGGGCGGCGGGCGAGCTCGGCTTCGAGCGCGCCTACGCCGACGCGCGGGCGCTGATCGAGGACGACGACATCGACGTGATCCACGTCTGCACGCCCAACGTCAGCCACGCCGAGCTCGCCCTCGCGGCGATCGACGCGGGCAAGCACGTGGTGTGCGAGAAGCCGCTGGCGGCGACGGTGGGGGAGGCGGAGTCGCTCGCGAGCGCCGCGTCCGCCGCGGGGATCGTCGCGACGGTGCCGTTCGCCTACCGGTTCCACCCGATGGTGCGCGAGGCGCGCGCCCGGGTCGCCGCAGGAGAGACCGGTCGCCTGGTCACGGTGCGCGGCAGCTATCTGCAGGACTGGCTGCTGGGCGCGTCCGAGGACAACTGGCGCGTGGATCCGGCCGCCGGCGGGCGCTCACGCGCCTTCGGCGACATCGGCTCGCACCTGGTCGACCTGCTCGAGTTCGTGACGGGCGAGGGGATCGAGGCTCTCGCGGCGATCACGAGCACGATCCACGCCGAGCGGGGCGGCCGCGCGGTCGAGACCGAGGACGTGGCCGGGGCGATCGTCCGCCTGGCCGGAGGCGCCGTCGGCACCCTCCTCGTCTCGCAGGTCACCGCCGGGCACCGCAACGAGCTCGTGCTGGAGGTGTCGGGACTCGAGGAGTCGCTGCGCTTCGAGCAGGAGCTGCCCGAGACGCTCTGGGTCGGGCGCCGCGACAGCGCGGTGCTCGTGCCGCGCGACGGCGGGATCCTCGCTCCCGACGCGGCCCGCCTCTCGATCGTGCCCAGCGGGCATCCGATGGGCTATCAGGACGCGTTCACCGCGTTCGCCCGCGACACTTACGCTGCGATCGCCGGAGCCGAGGTCGAGGGTCTGCCGACGTTCGACGACGGACTCCGCGCCGCCCGCATCACCCAGGCCGTGCTCGACGCGGCCGACTCCGGCGCCTGGGTCACCGTGCCCGGCGCGCTCTGACACCCCTGTCGTCTGACACCCCTGTCGAAGGAGACAGCGCCATGAGCGAGAAGACCTACGCCGCCACGCACCCGGTGACCCTGTTCACGGGCCAGTGGGCGGATCTGCCCTTCGAGGAGGTGGCACGGCTCGCCTCCGAGTGGGGCTACGACGGCCTCGAGATCGCGGCGTCGGGCGACCACCTCGACCTCCGGCGCGCGGACGAGGACGACTCGTACGTCGCGTCGCGGCTCGAGATCCTGGACCGCCACGGACTCGAGGTCTTCGCGATCTCGAACCACCTCACCGGGCAGGCCGTCTGCGACGACCCGATCGACTTCCGCCACAAGGCGCTCGTCCGCGACTACACCTGGGGCGACGGCGACGCCGAGGGCGTGCGGCAGCGGGCGGCCGAGGACATGAAGCGCTCGGCCCGCGTCGCCCGCAAGCTCGGCGTGGACGTGGTCGTCGGCTTCACGGGGTCGAAGATCTGGCCGTACGTGGCCCAGTTCCCGCCGGTGCCGGCCTCGGTCATCGAGGAGGGGTACCAGGATTTCGCGAACCGGTGGAACCCGATCCTGGACGAGTTCGACGCGCAGGGCGTCGTGTTCGCGCACGAGGTGCACCCGTCCGAGATCGCGTACGACTACTGGTCGAGCGTGCGGACGCTCGAGGCGATCGACCACCGGAAGTCGTTCGGCTTCAACTGGGACCCGTCGCACATGATGTGGCAGAACATCGACCCGGTCGGCTTCCTCTGGGACTTCAAGGACCGGATCCACCACGTCGACTGCAAGGACACGCGGATGCGCCCGCAGAACGGCCGGGCCGGCGTGCTCGGCTCGCACCTGCCGTGGGGCGACCCGCGGCGCGGCTGGGACTTCGTCTCGACCGGACACGGGGACGTGCCGTGGGAGGACGCGTTCCGCGCGCTCGAGGCGATCGGCTACTCCGGCCCGATCTCGATCGAGTGGGAGGACGCGGGGATGGACCGTCTGCACGGGGCGGCGGAGGCCGTGGGGTTCATCCGCTCGCTGCTCTGGAAGACGCCGACGGCATCGTTCGACGCGGCGTTCTCGAACCAGTAGGCGGACGCCGCGCGAGATGCCACTCCGGTACGCCTGCGACGGCGTGTCGCGTACCGGAGTGGCATCTCGCCGGAGCGACCGGGGGTGGAGGAGCTACTCGGCGGCCTTGGCGGCGCGCTCGGACTTCAGGCGGGCCTGCTCGCGGCGCACCTCGGCGTAGCGGTTCTGCTCGACGCGCAGCCACTCGGGGACCTCGTCGAGGAGGGCCTGGATCTCGTCGGTCGTGAGCGCCTCGGTGAGGCCGCCGCGGGCGAGCCCCGAGATCGAGACGTTCAGCCGCGAGGCGATGACGGGGCGGGGGTGCGGGCCGTTCTCGCGCAGCTCCACGAGCCACGCGGGCGGGTTCGCGACGAGCTCGTCGTACTGCTCGCGCGTGATCGCCGACTCCTGGAACTCCTCCGGGGTCGCGGGCAGGAAGATCTGGAGCTTCTTCGCCGCGGTCGCAGCCTTCATCGTCTGTGTCGCCTTGGCCATGCGGCAACCCTACCGTCGCGCGCACAGCGCCTACCCTGGACGGATGAGCGACGAGCCGGACACCGTGCAGCAGGACGCCGACGTCGTCGGGACGGAGCGCCTGGACGAGGGTGCGGTCGAGGGGGACGAGGCGGACGCTGCTGAGACGGACGCCGCTGAGACGGACACGGCTGCGACGGACGCTGAGGACGCGGACGAGCCGGCCGGCCCGGTCTTCTCGGTCGCCCTCGCGCCCGGGGTCACCCCGACGAAGTGGACGCGCATCTGGGGCGACCGTCGCGCGGACCTGCCGCTGCGCGTGCTGGCGCTCGCCGAGGACGAGACTTCGCGCGCGCTGCTCGACGGCCGCGCGCAGGTGGCGTTCGTCCGGGGCGACGTCGACGCCGCCCTCCTCAGCGCCATCCACCTCTACGACGAGCAGCCGGTCGTGGTGCTCGGCCGCGAGCACGCCTTCGCCGACGCGGAATCGGTCGACATCGCCGACCTGGCCGACGAGCACCTCCTGCAGGAGCCGTCGGCGGTGCCGGAGTGGGCGGCCGTCGCGATGGAGATCGCCGATGGATCACGGCGGGCTCTGCCGAGGATGTCCGGACTCGACGACGCCGTCGAGCAGGTCGCTGCGGGCGTGGGCGTGCTGATCGTGCCGCAGGCCGTCGCCCGCGTGCACAGCCGCAAGGACGTGCGGGCGGTGCCGGTCTCGGGAGTCGCGCCGACCGCGGTGCGCCTGGCCTGGGTCACGGAGGAGAAGACGGACGACGTCGAGGACTTCATCGGCGTGGTCCGCGGCCGCAGCTCGAACACGACGCGCGGCACCGCCGCGACGCCGAAGGTCGAGTCGCGCGCGAAGGCGGCGAAGGCCAAGGCCCGCGAGGCGCGGGAGAAGGCGGAGAAGGCGGGCGGCGGGAAGAAGAAGCCCGCACGTCCGGGCCCGGCGAAGGCCGTCGTGCGGCGCACGCGGAAGCCCCGTGGCCGCTGACTGGAGTCTGCGGGCGGCGACCGCCGACGACGCGGAGTGGATCGCGGAGCTGCGCGCCGTCGTGATGCGGCCCGACCTCGAGCGGCTCGACCGCTACGACGAGCACCGCGTGCGGCACCGGTTCCTCGACGGGTTCGCGCCCGAGCGCACCCGGGTGATCGTGGTCGACGGCGTCGACGTCGGCTGCATCGCCTCGCGCGTCGAGGACGACGCGGTCTGGATCGAGCACTTCTACCTCGCGACGTCCGCACAGGGCCGGGGCACCGGCTCCGCCGTGCTGCGGCACGTGATGACGGAGGAGGCCCGGGCGGGGCTGCCGTTCCGGATCGACGTGCTGAAGCGCAGCCCCGCCCGCCGGCTCTACGAGCGCCACGGCTTCCGCTGGGAGCGCGCGGAGGAGTGGGACGACATCCTGGCGACGCCGGCAGGGGCCTGACCCTACGCTGGGACGATGCGCCACGGCATCGTCATCCTCCCGCAGGAGACCTGGACCACCGCCCGCCGCACGTGGCAGTCGGCGGAGGGGCTCGGCTTCGATCACGCCTGGACCTACGACCACCTGTCGTGGCGCTCGCTCGCCGACCAGGTGTGGCACGCGACGATCCCCACGCTCACCGCGGCGGCGCTCGTCACCGAGACGATCCGGCTCGGCACCTTCGTCGCGTCGCCGAACTTCCGGCATCCGGTGCCGTTCGCGAAGGACGTCGCGACGGTCGACGGCATCGCCGGCGGGCGCTTCGTGCTCGGCGTCGGCTCGGGAGGCACGGGCTTCGACGCGTCGGTGCTCGGGCAGCCCGCCTACACGGCCCGGCAGCGGCACGAGCGCTACGTGGAGTTCGTGACGGCGCTGGACGTGCTGCTCCGGCACGAGGAGCCGGGCTCGGGCGGGATCGACATCGACGGCGACTGGTTCACGGCCCGCGGGGCCCGGATGGTCGGCGAGCCGGCGCAGCGCCCGCGCGTGCCGTTCGTGCTCGCGGCGAACGGCCCGAAGGGTCTCGCGCTCGTCGCGGAGCGCGGGCAGGGCTGGGTGACCACCGGGCCCGAGGGCACGATGAGTGAGGAGTGGTGGACGGCGGTGGCCGCGCTGAGCGGACGGCTCGACGACGCGCTGGAGGCGGCGGGGCGCGATCCGCGCTCGATCGAGCGGCACCTGTCGCTCGACTCCGGGCCGCACTACTCGCTGTCGAGCGTCGACCTCTTCGAGGAGATGGCCGGGCGGGCGGAGGAGCTCGGATTCACGGATGTGATCTCGCACTGGCCGCGGGCCGGCGGGCTGTACGCGGGCGACGACGAGGTGCTGTACGAGGTGGCGGCGCGGTTCTGAGGTGGCGCGCGCTGTCGAGGCTGCTGGTGACGGTGGTCTCGATACGCCCCTGCGGGGCTACTCGACCAGCAGGGACGCTCTTTGTGCTGATCGAGTAGCGCGCGGAGCGCGCGTATCGAGATCCGCGATGTCTGGAGTGAGTGGGTCTCGATACGCCCCTGCGGGGCTACTCGACCAGCAGCAGGGGGCGTCAAAGGAGGGAGCGCACGAGGCGGCCGACGACCGGCAGCTCGGTGAAGCCCTCGGACGCGAGGAAGTGGCGGCCGCCGGGGACGACGTCGACCGGGGCGCCGAGCGCCGACGCCAGGGCGTCCGTCACGGTCGCCGGGACGAACGGGTCGTCGTCGGAGCGGACGACGTGCACGGCGCCGAGGTGCGGGGCCGCCTCGGCGATCACGGCAGCCGGATCCCCTCCGAGGAATCCGTCGAGCGCCGGCAGGGCGGGCAGGTGCTCGACGAAGCCCGACACCAGCACGGCGGCGTCGACGCGGGTCCCGGTGGCGGCGACGGCGCGCAGGGCGGTCACGCAGCCGAGGCTGTGCGCGACCACGACGAGGCGGCCAGGGCCCCGGGCGGCGCCCAGGGCCTCCGCGACGCTCGAGCGCCAGGCGGCCGCATCCGGAGCCATCGCGTCGGGCAGGACGACGCGCGTCACCGTCGCGCCGAGCGACTCGGCCTCGCGCTCGAGCCACGGGAACCAGTGGGCGCGGACCGAGGCGCGGTAGCCATGAACGATGAGCAGGTGCGAGGACATGCGGGGGACAACCGCGCGGCGCGCAGCGGGATTCCCGGTGATGCGGCGGTCACTCCTCCGAGGTGAAGAAGGCCTCGACAGCGCGGGTGAGGGCGACGAGGTCGTCGACGTGGGCGAGCTCGCGGGCGGAGTGCATCGAGAGCAGGGGGACGCCCACGTCGAGGGTCGAGATGCCCAGGCGGGTCGCGGTCAGGGGGCCGATGGTCGAGCCGCACGGGACGGAGTTGTTCGAGACGAACTCCTGGTACTCGACTCCGGCCTCCGCGCAGAGGCGGGACCAGAGCGCCGTTCCGCGCGCATCGGTCGCATAGCGCTGCGACGCGTTGATCTTGAGCAGCGGGCCGCGGCCGGCGACGGGGCGGTTCGCCGGGTCGTGCTTCTCGGCGCGGTTGGGGTGCACGGAGTGACCGGCGTCGGCCGACAGGCACCAGGAGGCGGCGATCGCCCGGGCGCGCTCGTCGACGCCGGCGCCGAGGGCGGCTCCGATGCGAGTGAGGACGTCCTCGAGGAACGGGCCGCTCGCTCCGGAGCGGCTCGCGGAGCCGAGCTCCTCGTGGTCGAAGGCGGCGAGCACGGTGATCCGAGCGGGCGGGGCGGCAGCGGCGCTCGCCGCGAGCAGGGCGACGAGTCCGGCGTGGACCGAGCTGAGGTCGTCCATCCTTCCCGCCGCGAAGAGCGTGCCGTCGAGGCCGAAGCGGCGCGGCTCCTGCGTGTCGGCGGTCACCAGGTCGTAGCCGGCGATGTCGGACGCGTCGGCGAGTCCCGCCTCCGCGGCGAGGAGGTCGAGCAGGTCGACCTCGGACGCGTCGCCGAGGCCGAACACGGGGACGGTGTGCTTCTGCCGGTCGAGGGTGAGTCCGTCGTTCTGCTCGCGGTCGAGGTGGATGGCGAGCTGCGGGATGCGCAGGAGCGGACCCGTGCGGACCAGCAGCTCCCTCCCGTCGCGGGTCACGACGCGGCCGGCGAGCTCGAGCTCGCGGTCGAGCCAGGAGTTGAGCAGCGGTCCGCCGTAGATCTCGACGCCGGCCTGCAGCCAGCCCTCGGAGCCGATCGTGGGGTTCGGCTTGAGCGTGAAGCCGGGGGAGTCGGTGTGCGCGCCGAGGATGCGGAACGGCGTGACGGCGGTCGCCGCGTCGGGGACGTGCCAGGCGATGACCGCGCCGTCCCGCACGACGAAGTACCGTCCGGGGCCGTCGGGCCACGCCTGCGTCTCGTCGAGGCCCGTGAAGCCGGCGTCGCCCAGGCGGCGGGCGGTCTCGGCCGCGGCGTGGAAGGAGGAGGGGGACGCGGTCAGGAAGTCGGCGAAATCGGCGAGGTGGGCGTCACGATCGATCATCCCTCCAGTGAACCATCCGCCGCAGGGAAGCGTCCGCGGCGACGGTCACGGCAGCAGGATCACCTTCCCTTTGAGGGTGCGCGACTCGGCGAGCTCGAGGGCCCGGGCGGCCTGCGCGAGCGGGAAGGTCGCCGCGATGTCGGCCGCGATCACTCCGTCGCGCACGAGCTCGAGGACCCGGGTCAGGTCTTGCTCGAGGTGCGCGCGGAACCGCCGCGGCCGCGAGCGGTGGCCGGCCCACAGGTCGTAGAACGTCGCGCGGCGCCCGTTCGGGAGGATGCTCCAGCTCGCGAGGAGGGCGACGTGCCGGAGGAAGGGCGGCCAGAGGCTCCCCGTGCCGCTGACCGCGTCGATGATCGCGTACGAGACGAGCGTCCCGCCCGGTGCGAGGAGCGTCCACGCCGTGCGGGTGACCGCGCCGCCGATGTTGTCGAAGACGGCGTCGACGCCGCCGGGTGCCAGCGTCCGGACCGTGGCGGCGAGATCGGGATCGGCGTAGTCGACCGGTTCCGCGCCGTCCCGGCGGAGCGACTCGTGGTGGCGGGGCGAGGCCGCGGCGATCACCCGGATGCCGGCGTGGTGGGCGAGCTGCAGGAGGATCCCGCCCACTCCGCCGTTCGCGCCGAAGAGCAGGATCGTGCCGCCGGGACGCACGCGGGCGGCGCGGTGCAGCATCTGCCAGGCGGTCACTCCGTTGACGGTGACGGCCTCGGCGTCGATCGACCCGACTCCGTCCGGGACGACGACGGAGTCGCGAGCCTGCACGACGGCGCGGCCGGTCCACGCGCCCGTCCTGGTGAGGGTCGCGACCCGTTGGCCGAGGAGGGACGGCTCGGTGCCCGGGCCGAGGTCGACGACCGTGCCCACGAGGTCGTAGCCGGGGGTGAAGGGGAAGGCCGGCTGCTGGAAGTAGCGGCCGCGGCGCATCGCCTGCTCGGCGTACGAGACGCCCGTGGCCTCGACGGCGACGAGCAGTTCGCCGGGCCCGGGAGCGTCGACGGCGGCCTCCTCGACGAGGAGGCCGGAGGGCTCGACCAGCCCGGGGAGGGTCACTCGCAGGGTCATCGTGAGGGGGTGCGTGCCGGTCATGGCGTCTCCTTGTGTGTGTTCACTCAGTCACAATTTGCGAAAAGCGGGGATGCGGGACGTGCTGGGGGGGATCAGGTGTGGCGGATGCCGGCCGTGACGGACTCGGCCCACGAGGAGCGGACACCGGTCAGATCGGTCTGCACGATCAGGTGGCAGAGCTGGCCGTAGGCGAGGAAGCGCTGCACCGCCGCGGGCTCGGCTCCCGACACGTCGCGCACGGCCTCGACGACCTCCGCGAGTCCGGAGCGCACGGCATCGCGGATCTCGGGGATGCTGCTCGCGCTCTGCGCCTGGGCCTGCATCATCAGGAGGTCGCGGTCCTCGATCAGGGCGATGTAGGCCTCGGTCATGGCGTCCAGGCGCCGATCGGGATCGCTCGACGAGCACGCCCGGCCGGCGACCGCGAGCGCCTCGGCGACGCGCGCATAGGTGGCCGCGGCGGCGGTGACGAAGACGCCGAGCTTCCCGTCGAAGAGGCGGAAGACGTAGGCGGGGGAGACCCCCGCCTCGGCGGCGACCTCGGCGATGGGAGTCGCGAAGTACCCCTTCTCGGCGAACACGTGCACAGCCGCGGTGGTGATGCGGGCGCGCTGCGCCTCGGCGGTGGAGCGGATCGCGGTTCCGGGAGTCGGCATGTGACTGATTGAACACATACACGTTTCGTCTGTCAAGGACCGCTGCCGCTCCGCGCGGTGGCGAGGCTCTGATTCCACGCGAACGAGCGGAGCACTCCGGCCCCGGCGGACGCCGGTGAGCAGGAGCGGCCCGCTCGTCGCGGGATCCCGGCCGGGGTCAGCTCGACTTCAGCGCCTCGCGGAGCTTCACCCGCGAGCCCATCCGCAGCAGCGAGTTCGTGTAGATGGTGCTCGCCACGGCCATCACGGCGGTCGTCGCGACGATCAGGAGCGCGAGCGAGACCAGCGGCTCCCACCAGTCGGCCTCGCCGAAGAACAGGCGCACGGGCATCGCCACGGGAGCGCTGAACGGGACGTACGACAGGATCGTCATGACGAGCGCGTTGTCGCCGAAGAGCACGACGCCGAAGTACGGGACCATCACGAGCATCATCGCCGGGGTCATCACCGAGCCCGTGTCCTCCTGGCGCGAGACCAGGGCGGCTCCGGCGGCGAAGACGCTCGCGACCAGGACGAATCCGAAGACGAAGAAGACGACGAACCAGATCAGCGGAGCCGACAGCAGATCGAGCAGCTCGGTCTGGCCGGTGATCGCCAGCCCGAGGGCGGACGCGGCGGCGATGGCGGCCGCCGTGCCGACTCCGATCACCGAGTTGCCGAGGATCTTGCCGGCGAGCAGCGCTCGGGCGGGCACGGCGGCGAGCAGGATCTCGACGATGCGCGACTGCTTCTCCTGGACCGTGTTCTGCATGATCGTCGCTCCCGAGCCGAGGACGGCGAGCATGAAGACCAGGCCGAAGGCGAGCCCGATGAGCGTACGGAGACCGGACGGGGTCTCGGAGGGCTCGAGGAGGGCGACCTCGGGGCTGACGGACAGGGCCGAGACCAGGCCCTCGGGGGCCTCGTCGAGGGCGACGATCGAGAAGCCGAGCGGGGAGTCGTCGGGGACGAGGGCGGCGTCTACGGTTCCGTCGCGCACCAGGTCCTCCGCGTCGGCCTGCGTGGCGACCTCGGTGATCTCCAGGGTGCCGGAGTCGGTGACGGCGGAGGGCACGGATCCGACGACCGCGACCGGGGTCGCCTCGGCGGTGCGGTTCCCCAGCACGCTCGAGAGGACGATGCCGCCGATCACCAGGACGAGGGTGATCACGGTCGAGACGAGGAACGCCTTCGAGCGGACCTGCGAGAGGATCTCGCGCTCGGCGACGAGGAGCGTCGCGCCCCAGGTGCCGAGCCGCGCGTCGCGGGGGGCGTCCGGGCGAGGGGCGCTGCCGGTCGCGGGGGTGGTGGTGCTCGTGCTGGTGCTCATCAGGCTGCTGCTCTCTCGTCGGCACCCGAGGGTGCGCTGACCACGATGTCCCGGAAGATCTCTCCGAGGGTCGGCCTCACGGGCCGGAAGGCCGTCACGGTGCCCCGCTCGACCGCGGCGCGCAGGACGGCGTCGGCGGCGGCCGCGTCGGCGTGGAAGAGCGCCGACGTCCCGGCGAGCTCGGCCACCTCGACGCCGGGCAGGCCGCGGATCCAGCCGACGTCGCCGCTCATCTCGAGCGACCAGCGGTCGCCGGAGTGCTGATCGCGCAGGGCCTCGCGCTCGCCGGCCGCCTGCACCCTGCCGCCCGCGATGATGACCAGGTCGTCGCAGAGCCGCTCGACCACGTCGAGCTGGTGGGAGGAGAACAGCACCGGCACTCCGCGTGCCGCGTGCTCGGCGATGACGGCGACGACCTCGTCGACGGCCAGCGGATCGAGCCCCGAGAACGGCTCGTCCATGATCAGCACGTCCGGGTCGTGCACGAGCGCCGCGGCGACCTGCACGCGCTGCTGATTGCCCAGCGACAGCGCCTCGAGCTTGTCCCGCCGGCGCTCGATGAGTCCGAGCCGCTCGAGCAGGTCGTCGCCGCGCTGCACCGCGGTCGCCTTGTCGATGCCGTGCAGACGCGCGAGGTAGGCCAGCTGCTCGCCGATCTCCATCTTGGGATAGAGGCCGCGCTCCTCCGGCATGTAGCCGAAGCCGTGCAGGGCGGCCTGGCCCACGGGCGAGCCGTCGAGCGTCACGGTGCCGGAGTCGGGGCGGAGGACCCCGAGGATCATCCGCATGGTCGTGGTCTTGCCGGCGCCGTTGCCGCCGACGAAGCCGGTGAGCCGTCCGCGGCCCACGTCGAAGCTGACGTCGTCGACGACGCGGCGCTCGCCGAAACTGCGACTGATGTTCTGCACGCTGAGCATGCGACCTCCCCGGGATCCGTTGACACCTCCACGCTAGGAGCGGGCCGCGTCGAGCGCTTCCGGCCCGGGGGTGAACCGGCGTCTCCGCCTCGAGACGGAGGGAGTACTCAGCCGACGAGGCCGGACCGGTAGGCGTAGACGACGGCCTGCACCCGGTCGCGCAGCGCCAGCTTCATCAGCACGTTCGACACGTGGGTCTTCACGGTGGCGCGGCCGACTCCGAGCAGGTCGGCGATCTCGTCGTTCGAGAGCCCCTGCGCCATCAGCCGCAGCACCTCGACCTCGCGCGGGGTCAGCTGGTCGGGCTCTGTGCCGCTCGGCGCAGGGGTCCGCACCCGGTCGGCGGCCACCGCGCGCTCGATGACCGCGCGGGTCAGCTCGGGCGCGAGCAGCGCCTCCCCGGCCGCGATCGCCCGCACCCCGTAGACCAGGTGCTCCGGAGGGGAGTTCTTCAGCAGGAACCCGCTCGCACCGGCGTCGAGCGCCTCGAGCAGGTAGTCCTCGCGGTCGAAGGTGGTCAGCATGAGCACGCGCACCGGCGACTCCGGATCGGCGAGCAGGCGTCTGGTCGCCTCGATCCCGCCGATGCCCGGCATCTCGACGTCCATGCACACCACGTCGGGGCGGGTCCTCGCGACGAGCTCCAGGGCGTCCTCGCCGCTGGAGGCCTCGCCGACGACGTCGATGCCGGGCTGCACCGAGAGGATCGTGCTGATGCCCTGACGCATCAGGGCGTGGTCGTCGACGAGGACGACGCGGACGTCGCTCATGCCGCGACCCCCAGGGGGACGGCGACGCGGACGACCCAGCCGGAGCCGGCGCGCGGTCCCGCCTCGAGGGTGCCGTCCAGCGTGGCCGCGCGCTCGCGCATGCCGACGAGGCCCAGACCTCCGTTGCGCTGCCGGGGGCCGGGGCGGCCGAGCCCGTCGTCGGCGATCTCGAGCTCGACGGCGTCGCCGTCGTACCGGACGTGCACGCGCGCCCGCGTGCCCGGCCCGGCGTGCTTGAGCACGTTCGTCAGCGACTCCTGGGCGATGCGGTAGAGGTTCAGCCCGACCAGCGGCGGCACGTCGAACCGCTCGCCGACCTGCTCGAGCGTCACCCGCAGCCCGGCCGCCTCGGCGTCGGCGACCAGTGCGGGGAGGGAGTCGAGGCCGAGCGATGCGGTGACCGGGTCGAGCACGGACTCCTCGTCGCGGAGCGTGCCGAGCAGCTGGTACAGCTCGCCGACCGCCGCGCGCGACGTGCCCTCGAGGGCCTCGAGCTGCCCGCGGGCCCGACCGGGATCGGAGTCGAGCAGGGTCCGCGCCGCCGCCGCCTGGACGCCCATCAGCGAGACGTGGTGGGCCACCGCGTCGTGCAGCTCCCGGGCGATGCGGAGCCGCTCGATCGTGATCGCCTGCCGCGCGACCTTCGCCTGCTCGTCCTCGAGCTGGCGGGTGCGGAGGTCGGTCAGGGCCCGCTGGCGCGCCGAGGCCCAGGCGTGGTTCCCGAACCACCAGGCCCCGGCGAAGTAGAGGATGTTGATCAGGATCTGCTGGAGCAGGTACGCGGCGACCGGGGTGAGCGCGCCGATGCCCGCGCCCTCGAACTCGAGGTCCTGCGTGCTCGCGCGGAAGAACGTCACGAGCAGCCACACGGCCATGACGATCACCAGCACGCCGCGCGTCCAGTCGGCCCGCGCCCGCCTCGGCTCCCAGGCCCCGACGCTGTACATCGCCATGAAGAGGGCGATGTTGCTGATGGTGAGCTCGGGCACGCGCAGCTCGCCGACCAGCAGGAACGCCACCGAGGTGACGGCGAGGACGGGCACCGGGGCGCTGCGGCGGAAGGCGAGCGGCAGGATCACGAGCGCGAGGAGGCCGATGCTCAGCGCCGGCTCGGCGCCGTCCGGGTACATTCCGATCGCGCGCCCGAGGACCAGCGAGAGGATCGAGGCGCCGAACAGGGCGGCTGCGGTCGCGGCGTCGGCCCGGCGCTGATCGGCCGTCACCGACGGCCTCCGCCACTGGCGCGAATCGGGATCGACTGTCATCTCGCGGCCAATCTACCGGGGCACCCCTCCGTCGTCGCCCCCGGCCGAAGGACCCGACCGCA
>Ga0308159_1002732_pt1 | contig 19513 bp, 18 predicted proteins | sample PhyCR1_FD_201040 | JGI IMG/M metagenome (GOLD analysis project Ga0308159, IMG submission 201040) | Phyllosphere microbial communities from UC Gill Tract Community Farm, Albany, California, United States - DLSLC.R1 | ecosystem: Host-associated > Plants > Phyllosphere > Unclassified | place: USA... | reverse complement strand
AGTCTGGCTCTGCTGGCTTACTTCGGTATCGAATCCTTCCCGCTGCTGATGCTCGGCACGCTGATCTTCACCATCGTCGTCACGGCGGTGTATGGCTGGGTCATCGAGCGTGTTGCCTACAAACCCCTGCGTAACTCGACCCGACTGGCGCCGCTGATCAGCGCTATCGGTATTTCGCTGATTTTGCAGAACTACGCACAGATCGCTCAGGGCGCCAAACAACAGGGCGTGCCTACGCTGCTGACCGGTGCCTGGCGTGTCGAAGTCGGTACCGGCTTCGTGCAACTGACCTACACCAAAGTCTTCATCCTGATCGCCGCGTTTGTCGGCATGGGGCTGCTGACCTACGTCATCAAATACACCAAGCTCGGCCGTATGTGCCGCGCAACCCAGCAAGACCGCAAGATGGCCTCGATTCTGGGGATCAACACCGACCGGGTGATTTCCTACGTGTTCATCATCGGTGCAGCCATGGCCGCATTGGCCGGTGTGCTGATCACCATGAACTACGGCACGTTCGACTTCTATGCCGGCTTCATCATCGGCATCAAGGCGTTCACCGCGGCGGTACTTGGCGGGATCGGTTCACTGCCCGGCGCGATGCTCGGCGGCATCATCCTTGGCATCTCCGAATCGCTGTTCTCCGGTCTGGTCAACTCCGATTACAAAGACGTGTTCAGTTTTTCGCTGCTCGTCCTCGTTCTGGTCTTCCGGCCACAGGGCCTGCTCGGCCGTCCTCTTGTGTCGAAGGTGTAAGCGATGTCTGCAACCACTGAAAAATCCATCGATATCAAAAAAAGTCTGGTCGAGGCGATTCTTGCCGGCCTGATTGCGCTGATCGTGTTCGGGCCGATTGTCGGCGTGGTCCTCGACGGCTACAGCTTCAACCTCGAAGCGACCCGCGTGGCGTGGATCATTGCCATCGTCATGGCCGGTCGCTTTGCCCTCAGCCTGTTCCTGCAAACACCCAAGGGCCTGAAGATCCTCGACGGGTTCGAGAGCACCGGTTCCGGCGTGCACGTGCTTCCTGCAGATTACAAATCGCGGCTGCGCTGGATCATTCCGCTGATCATTGTGCTGGCGATCATCGTGCCGTTTGTTTCCAACTCCTACCTGCTCGGCGTGGTCATCCTCGGTTTGATCTACGTGCTGCTGGGGCTGGGGCTGAACATTGTGGTCGGTCTGGCCGGGCTGCTCGACCTTGGTTACGTGGCGTTCTACGCCATCGGTGCCTACGGTCTGGCATTGGGTTATCAATATCTGGGTCTGGGTTTCTGGACCGTGCTGCCGCTGGCGGCGATCACCGCAGGCCTGGCCGGTTGCATTCTCGGTTTCCCGGTGCTGCGTCTGCACGGTGACTATCTGGCGATCGTGACCCTGGGCTTCGGCGAAATCATCCGTCTGGTGCTGAACAACTGGCTGTCGCTGACTGGCGGCCCGAACGGCATGCCGGCGCCACTGCCGACGTTCTTCGGTCTGGAGTTCGGCAAGCGGGCGAAGGATGGCGGAGTACCGTTCCATGAGTTCTTCGGCCTGACCTACAACCCGGACGTGAAGTATTACTTCATCTACGCGGTGCTGTTCCTGGTGGTGCTGGCGGTGCTGTACGTCAAGCATCGGCTGGTGAAGATGCCGGTGGGTCGCGCCTGGGAAGCCCTGCGCGAAGACGAAATCGCCTGCCGCTCGATGGGCCTCAACCATGTACTGGTCAAGCTCTCGGCGTTCACTATCGGTGCGTCGACGGCGGGTCTGGCCGGGGTGTTCTTCGCCACTTATCAAGGCTTCGTCAACCCGACTTCGTTCACCTTCTTCGAATCGGCGCTGATCCTCGCCATCGTCGTGCTCGGCGGCATGGGCTCGACCATCGGCGTAGTCATCGCTGCGTTCGTGCTCACCGTGGCCCCGGAACTGCTGCGCGGCTTCGCTGAATACCGCGTGCTGCTGTTCGGCATCCTGATGGTGTTGATGATGATCTGGCGACCACGCGGGCTGATCCGCATCAGCCGCACCGGGGTCAAGCCTCGCAAAGGTGCCATTCACTACGAGAGGACTGCGCCATGAGTGAAGTCGTACTCTCTGTTGAAAAACTGATGATGCATTTCGGCGGCATCAAGGCGTTGAGCGATGTCAGCCTGAAGGTCAAACGCAATTCGATCTTCGCCCTGATCGGCCCCAATGGCGCCGGCAAGACCACAGTGTTCAACTGCCTGACCGGTTTCTACAAGGCCACGGGCGGCAAGATCGAACTCAATGTGCGCGGCCAGCAGACCAACGTCATCCAGTTGCTGGGCGAGTCGTTCAAACCGACCGATTTCGTTTCGCCGAAATCCTTCCTCAGCCGCATGTACTACAAAATGTTCGGCGGTACTCACCTGGTGAACCGTGCAGGTCTCGCCCGTACGTTCCAGAACATTCGCCTGTTCAAGGAAATGTCGGTGCTGGAAAACCTGCTGGTGGCGCAGCACATGTGGGTCAACCGCAACATGCTCGCCGGTATTCTCAACACCAAGGGCTATCGCAAGGCCGAGAGCGATGCGTTGGATGTCGCGTTCTACTGGCTGGAAGTGGTCGATCTGGTTGACTGCGCCAACCGTCTCGCCGGTGAACTCTCGTACGGCCAGCAACGTCGTCTGGAGATCGCTCGGGCCATGTGCACCCGCCCGCAGATCATCTGCCTCGACGAACCGGCCGCCGGCCTCAACCCTCAGGAAACCGAAGCGCTCAGCGCGATGATCCGGCTGCTGCGCGACGAGCACGATCTGACCGTGGTGCTGATCGAACACGACATGGGCATGGTCATGAGCATTTCCGATCACATCGTGGTTCTCGACCACGGCATTGTCATCGCCGAGGGCGGGCCGGAAGCGATCCGCAACGACCCGAAAGTGATCGCAGCCTACCTGGGCGCCGACGAAGAGGAGCTGGTATGAGCCAACCGATCCTCGAACTGCGCAATCTGGACGTGTTCTACGGCCCGATCCAGGCGCTCAAAGGTGTTTCACTGCAGATCAACGAAGGCGAGACGGTCAGCCTCATCGGTTCCAACGGCGCGGGCAAGTCGACCTTGCTGATGTCGATCTTCGGCCAGCCGAGAGCGGCGGGCGGGCAGATCCTTTATCAAGGTGTCGACATCACGCACAAGTCATCCCACTACATTGCCTCCAACGGCATTGCGCAGTCGCCGGAAGGGCGGCGGGTATTCCCCGACATGACCGTCGAGGAAAACCTGCTGATGGGCACCATCCCGATTGGCGACAAGTACGCCAAAGAGGACATGCAGCGCATGTTCGAGCTGTTTCCACGGCTTGAAGAGCGGCGCAATCAGCGGGCGATGACCATGTCTGGCGGTGAACAGCAGATGCTCGCCATCGCCCGTGCGCTGATGAGTCGGCCGAAGCTGTTGCTACTCGATGAACCAAGCCTGGGGCTGGCGCCGATCGTGGTGAAGCAGATTTTCGCCACCCTGCGTGAACTGGCGAAAACCGGGATGACGATTTTTTTGGTCGAGCAGAATGCCAACCATGCGCTCAAGCTGTCGGATCGCGCGTATGTGATGGTCAACGGCGAAATCCGTCTATCCGGCACAGGTAAAGAGTTGTTGGTGAATGAGGAGGTACGTAACGCCTATCTGGGCGGGCACTGATTTTCTCGCGGTTGTACACAGCCCTGGCGACGAGAGTCCCGGGGCTTTTCTTTTCCACATCCTCCACAAATCCCTGTGGGAGCGGGCTTGCTCGCGAAGGCAGTGTGTCAGAAAACACCGTGTCAATTGGCCCACCGCTTTCGCGAGCAAGCCCGCCCCCACAGTTGATCTGCGCGGGGCCTCGCAATTGTGGAAAACAAATTCCCCAAGCTGCCAAAGCGCGACATATAGACGCTGCAAATGGCTGTTTTTCCACAGTTTTGACTTGTCCCCGGTTACTGTGGAACCGGCTGTGAATAACGTGGGTGTATATGGCTGCAGGCCATATAAAACGTGGCCTTCAAGGCTGTGATTGTTTTTTGATCAGGCTTTTTTACAGGAGTGGCAGACGTCGTTGTCAACCTTTTTTTGGCAACCGGGGCGACAGCCATTTCCTTTGACCAGGCCTGTGGATAAGTCTGTGACTAAACTCTGGAAAGACTTCGCTGAGGGCCGTAGTTGCTGGCCTCGCGCAATCACCCGGTGGCACCGTCCGTCGTGCAAAATGCCCTGTCCCGCACATCCGTCGTCTCAGGGTCAAGCAAAAAACTTTCCATTTCGCCCGCAACGCCTTGTGTGGCGCGGCTTTGCGCCTTTGTACTTGCCCCCGAAAACTGTGGAGCAGACTGTGGATAACATGCGTGCACATGGCTACAGGCCACGCCTGGCAAGGGATAGCGGCCGTTGATCAAATTTTGATCTGAAACTCGTCCCATGTAGGCGCAGCCTTCGGCCCCCTGCATGGGGCAATGGTTGCTCGAGAATGCGAGGGCGGGCATGCTGCCTGCTGATTTTCTATTCCAAGGGCTGCCGTGGCAGCCGAAGCAAGGAGAACACGATGTCCAACACCCTGTTTATCACCGGCGCTACGTCCGGTTTTGGTGAAGCCTGTGCCCGTCGTTTTGCCGAAGCTGGCTGGAAACTGGTGCTGACCGGCCGTCGTGAAGAACGCCTCAATGCCCTGTGCGCGGAACTGTCGAAGCAGACTGAAGTGCACGGCCTTGTCCTCGATGTGCGTGATCGCAAGGCGATGGAGGAGGCAATCGCCAACCTGCCGCCGTCCTTCGCCAAACTCCGTGGCCTGATCAACAACGCCGGCCTGGCGCTCGGCGTCGACCCGGCGCCGAAGTGCGATCTGGATGACTGGGACACCATGGTCGACACCAATGTCAAAGGCCTGATGTACGCCACCCGCCTCCTGCTGCCACGGCTGATCGCCCACGGCCGTGGCGCCGGCATCGTCAACCTCGGCTCTATCGCCGGCAACTACCCGTACCCGGGCAGCCACGTGTATGGCGCAACCAAGGCGTTCGTCAAACAGTTCTCGCTGAACCTGCGTTGCGACCTGCAGGGCACCGGCGTGCGAGTAAGCAACATCGAACCCGGCCTGTGCGAAAGCGAGTTCTCGCTGGTGCGTTTCGCCGGCGATCAGGAGCGCTACAACGCGACCTACGCCGGCGCCGAGCCGATCCAGCCGCAGGACATCGCCGAGACGATTTTCTGGGTGATGAACACCCCGGCGCACATCAACGTCAACAGCCTGGAGCTGATGCCGGTAAGCCAGACCTGGGCCGGGTTTGCCATCGAGCGCAACAAGGCCTGAGACCGCGCTGAGGCCATTCGCGAGCAGACTCGCTCCCACAATGAAAGTGCGCCGGACACACTATCGGTGAACAGCACAATCAAGGTGGGGGCGAGCTTGCTCGCAAAAGCGATCTGTAAGTCAGCGCAGATATTCAGCTAGACCGCTGTAACAAGTCGCCAAATGATAAGGCGTGGTCGAAGGCATGTCCTTGCGACTGACTTCGCCGTTTTCATCGCGGCACTCATGCCAACCCCCGGCATGCAGAAACCGCTGCTGCAACGCCTGCAACTGGCGCAGCACTGACGCTTCACTTTCCGGGCGCAGTGTCAGCGCGCGCAGGTATTCGGCCTGAGCCCAGATCCGCTGCGTCGAATCCCTTGGCCTTCCGTTACCTTCCAGATCAAGCATCGCCCGTACGGCGCCGCAAGATTCCAGCACGCCATATTGTTCGGTAAAGACGAATGCCCGATCCAACGCCCGGTGCAGTTTCGAATCGCGTAACAGCGGCGACGATTCGAGCAGGAAATACCATTCAAACTGATGCCCCGGCTCGTACCAGTTATCCACAGCGCCCAGCGGCTTTTCCATCAACACGCCGTATTGCGGATCGACGAATTGCTTGTGCATGGCTGTGCATAACTCAAGCAGGGCTTTTTGCGTCTGCGAGTCTTCGCGTACGGCGAGAGTAGCGAGAAAGGCTTCGGCCAGATGCATCAACGGGTTTTGCAGTGGGCCGGTCTGCAGGGTGAGCCAGTCGCGCTCCAGGCATGCTTCGTACAAGCCGTCACCGGTGGCGAAACGGCGGCCGATGATTTCCAGCGCGGCGTTCAATGTCGATTCCGCTAGCGAGTCGCGAGACTTGCCCCAGTAATGCGCGCAGGCAAACAGGATGAAGGCGTGGGTGTAGAGATCCTTGCGCTGATCCAGCGGCTTGCCTTGCGCATCAATGCTGTAGAACCAGCCGCCGTGCTCGGCATCATGGAAATGCCGTTGTAGAGAACGAAACAGCGCCGCCGCACGGACTTCGGCGTTATCCACAACCCCGATCAGGCTGGAGAACACATACAGCTGCCGTGCGCAGGCCATCGCCCGATAACGTTGTGCTGGCAGCGGTTGATGCGCGGCGTCCAGCGCCTCATACGGTAACGCCATGTCGGCGTTCCAGCCCGGGCCTTGCCACAGCGGCACGATCACGTCGAGGAAGTGCTGCTGCACTTGGCCAAACAGGGCGGTCAATTCGGGCAGGGCGGTGGAGCGGGAAGCGTGGGGCATGGGCGGAGGTCGTCACGGGCTGGGGCGATTGCGCGACATGGTAGCAGAGAGGCAGCCTTTAGAGGCCGGGTGTCTGATGGGCCGCTTTCGCGAGCAAGCCCGCTCCCACAGGTTTTGTGCTCGCCACAAATCCAGTGTGGGAGCGGGCTTGCTCGCGAAGGGGACAGTTCAGGCGATAACCAATCAGCCCGCCAACAACCACACCCCAGTCGCCGCCGATGCAGCCCCAGCCAGTCGCACCAATGGCGCCGCTGCCTGCGGCAACACGCGCACCACGCCATAACCGAGCGCATGCAAAACAGCTGTCGCCGCGACAAACCCGGCCGCATACGCCCAAGGACTGCTCATCTCCGGCAGTTCCAAACCATGCGCCACGCCGTGGAACAGCGCAAACAGTGCCGTCGCTGCCACCGCCATCACCAGCGGCGGACGCACCGCCAGGGCTACCGCCAGGCCCAGCGCCAATACCGAAGCGGCAATCCCGCTTTCCAGCGCCGGCAACTCAAGCCCTTCAAAACCGAGCAAACCGCCCAGCAGCATGGTGCCGACAAACGTGCACGGCAGCGCCCAACGCGCCGCGCCTTGTTGCTGCGCCGCCCACAAGCCGACGGCGAGCATTGCCAGCAAATGGTCGAGACCGCCGATCGGGTGGCTGATACCCGCGACGAGGCCGCTGTCGCCATGCCCCGGGTGAGCGAAGGCCAGTGCCGGTGTCAGCAGCAGCGCCACGGCGCCAAGAATGCGTTTGAGTGTCATGGATAAGCTTCCTTGTTGATAAGTGAATCAGGCGGCGGTCAGCAGGCCCTGACGTTCGATGAAGGCGATGATTTGCTCAAGGCCCTGACCGGTTTTCTGGTTGCTGAACACGAACGGCTTGCCGTTGCGCATGCGTTTGGTGTCGCTGTCCATCATTTCCAGCGAGGCGCCCACCAGCGGTGCGAGGTCGATCTTGTTGATCACCAGCAGGTCGGACTTGCAGATCCCCGGGCCGCCCTTGCGCGGCAGCTTGTCGCCGGCGGAAACGTCGATCACGTAGATGGTCAGGTCGGACAGCTCCGGGCTGAAGGTCGCTGAGAGGTTATCGCCACCGGATTCGACCAGAATCAGATCCAGGCCCGCAAAGCGCCGGTTCAATTGATCGACCGCTTCAAGGTTGATCGAGGCGTCTTCGCGGATCGCCGTGTGCGGGCAGCCGCCGGTTTCCACGCCGATGATGCGCTCCGGCGCGAGGGCTTCGTTGCGCACCAGGAAATCGGCGTCTTCGCGGGTGTAGATATCGTTGGTGACCACGGCGAGGTTGTAGCGCTCGCGCAGGGCCAGGCACAGGGCCAGGGTCAACGCGGTCTTGCCGGAACCGACCGGGCCGCCGATGCCGACGCGCAGAGGTTGTGTATCCATTTCATTCTCCAAAAATAAACAGGCCTAAGAGCGGAAGAGGCGGCTGTACTGGCGTTCATGGGCCATGCACGCCAGGGACAGACCAAAAGCGGCACTGCCGATGTGTTCGGGATTGATTCGGCTTGCGTCGTGCTGCGCCTGTTGCAGCAGCGGCAGCAGTTCGCTGGTCAGACGCTGGGCCGCTTGCTGGCCCAACGGCAGGGTTTTCATCAACACGGCGAGCTGGTTTTCCAGCCAGCTCCACAGCCACGCGGCAAGCGCGTCCTGTGGGCTGATGCCCCAGGCGCGTGCTGCCAGTGCCCAGCACAAGGCCAGGTGCGGTTCTGCGGTCTGGTCAAGAAAGTCGCGGGCGGGCGCATCGAGTTCCGGCAGACCGTTCAGCAGCTGCTGCAAGGAGTAACCCATCTGCCGGCTCTCCAGATGCAGCTCGCGGGTTTCGCGGCTGGCGCGATGGCTCTCGCAGAGCTGCCGTAGTTCGGCCCAGTTTTCATCTGCTGCGGCTTGGCAATGCGCCAACAACAGCGGCGCTTCGAAGCGGGCGAGATTGAGCAGCAGTTGATCGCTGATCCAGCGGCGGGCGGCGTCAGGGGTGTGGACCCGGCCGTTATCCACCGCCATTTCCAGACCCTGGGAATAGCTGTAGCCACCAATCGGCAATTGCGGACTGGCCAGACGCAGCAGCGCCCAGGCCGGATTCACAGGCGCACGCCGAACTGGTGAAGTTTTGGCGCGTAGTTGAAGTCTTGGTCGCCGTGGCGGGAATGATGGTGGCCGCCCCCATATGCGCCGTGTTCCGGCTGGAACGGCGCTTCGATAGCCTCGACCTGGGCGCCGAGCTGTTCGAGCATGGCCTTGAGTACGTAATCGTCGAGCAGGCGCAGCCAGCCATCGCCAACTTGCAGGGCGACATGGCGGTTGCCGAGGTGATAAGCCGCGCGCGTCAGTTCGAACGCATTGGCGCACGTGACATGCAGCAGTTGTTCGGGACGGGCGTAGACGCGCACGACACGGCCGTCTTCGGCCTGCAAACATTCGCCGTCATACAGCGGTGGCTGGCCGCGCTCCAAAAACAACCCGACGTCTTCGCCTTCGGCACTGAAACAGCGCAAACGGCTTTTGCTGCGCGCTTCGAAGGTCAGGTGCAACTCGGCGGCCCAGACGGGTTGAGGGTCGATTCTGCGATGAATCACCAGCATCGGAAAGCTTCCAGCAATGAACGTTGAATGGGCTAGAGCAAGCGTCGCGCCAACCGGCCGATCTGTAGGAAATGGCTGACGGCGCGTGGCTGATCTTTCAACAGGTGCGGGGATTCTGGAAGGTTTTGGTGCATGAAGGATTTGTCATGCACCAAAGCGAGGCTGCGACGCATGACCCTTATGGGAGCGGGCTCGCTCGCGAAGGCAGTGGGTCAGTTGATTAATCAAGGTGACTGGCATGACGCCTTCGCGGGCAAGCCCGCCCCACAGTTGGAGGCTTGGGTGTCAATGGTGGAGAAGGGACTACTCGGTACTGCCCAGGCCCTGCCAATGCTTGAGGCCGATGAAGATGAAGCGCAATTGCTGGGTGATCTTCGCTTGCGGGGTCAGATGCTCGGGCAGGGCTTCGGCCGGCGGGTCGATGATGTCTGGCAGGGTGGCGAATACTGATTTGACGATCAGGTCGGCCATCACGCTCAGACCGGCGATGTCCAGATGTTGCAGCTTGGGCATCAGCGCCAGGTCTGCAGCGAGGTCGGCGCTGATGTTTTCGCGCAGGCGCCCGATCGCCTGACGTACCGGCAGTGAGCCGCCGTACTGTTCGCGTGCGAGAAACAAAAATTGCGAGCGGTTGGCGTTGACCACATCAAGGAAGATGCGCACCGAAGCGTCGATGATGCCGCCCATGACGAATTCGTTGTGACGCACCAGGCGAATGGTCTCGCGGAAGGTCTGGCCGACTTCGCTGACCAGCACCAGCCCCAACGCGTCCATATCGGCGAAGTGACGGTAGAAACCGGTGGGCACGATGCCGGCGGTCTTGCTCACTTCGCGCAGGCTCAGGCTGCCGAATCCTCGGCCGCTTTCCATCAGGTGGCGGGCAGCGTCCATCAGGGCATTGCGGGTCTGTTGTTTCTGTTCGGCGCGGGGCAGCATCGCAAGGTGTGTTCTTCGGCAGGACAAGCGCCGCACTCTAGCAAATCGGCTTTGTCGGCGTCGAACGGGGAGTCGTGCAGGGAGGGTTTACAGAAGTTGAAAAGTCAAAAGCCCAATCCGCCGATTGGGCTTTTTTGCCGGGCCGTCATGGGCTCAGCTCACAGCGCTGTTGCGTTCGATGACACGGTCACCGCCACCTTCGGCGAAGGCTTGACCTTGTGGGGTCTTGTCGTAGCCGTCTTCTACCAGGCCTTTTTCTTCGAGACGGTTGCGGCCGTTTTCAGCCAGGGTCTGGCCTTGTGGGGTTTTGTCATAGCCATCTTCAGCCAGGGTCTGGCCTTGTGGGGTTTTGTCATAGCCATCTTCAGCCAGGGTCTGGCCTTGTGGGGTTTTGTCGTAGCCGTCTTCAGCCAGGGTCTGGCCTTGTGGGGTTTTGTCGTAGCCGTCTTCAGCGAGCGTCTGGCTGAACACCGAGTGGCTGTTTTTGACTTGTGGAGTCGCCTGATCGGCAGCGGGCAGAGCGAAAGCAGTGCTGGCTAGCATCGACAGGGTTAGGCTGAGCAGTAATTGACGTTTCATGATGGTGGCTCCTTGGGAGGGCGATAAAGTGGGTACGAAGGCAATGCTACTCTCGATAAGTCGATATAAAAGTTCATAAACGCAATGGTAATAATCAACAGAATTGATTGTTCCGTGAGAAGGCTCTAGCCCGCGCCTTTGCGGGCGACGGTTTTGCACCGTCGTGGGTATTTTCGACTCACTCGCGCCTCGCAAAAGTGCGGGTCGCGGTAACACTGCTCGACCGATCGGTCAGGTTTGCCGGGCTTTTTATGGCTTAAACTGCCTTTCGATTAAACCTGCGGGCCTTTCGCCAGTCACAGACTGCACAGGGGCCGCTTCGGTCTGCCGTTTCAGCTGTGCGTCGGGTAATCGGCGTGCGGTCGTGATCAGGAGCTTTGTGCATGACGCGCACTGGAAAAATCTTCAGCTGGACCTTCGCCATCCTTGCGCTGCTGCTGGCAGCCTTGATTCTGATCATCGTGTTTTTCGACTGGAACCGGATCAAACCGACCATCAATGCCAAAGTCTCGGAAGAGCTGCATCGGGCGTTTGCCATCAATGGCAACCTCGCGGTGATCTGGCAGCGCGAGCCGGAAGAAGGCGGCTGGCGCGCCTGGGTGCCGTGGCCGCACGTGGTCGCCGAGGACTTGAGCCTGGGCAACCCGGACTGGTCGAAACAACCGCAAATGGTCACGCTCAAGCGCGTCGAGCTGCGCATTTCGCCGCTGGCCCTGCTGGCGCAGCGCGTAGTGATTCCGCGCATCGACCTGACCGAGCCGAACGCTGAGCTGCAACGTCTGGCCGATGGCCGCGCCAACTGGACGTTCAAGTTCGATCCCAAAGACCCGAACGCCGAACCGTCGAACTGGGTGGTCGACATCGGCGCCATCGGTTTCGACAAGGGCCATGTGACCCTCGACGATCAGACCCTGAAAACCAATCTCGACGTGCTGATCGACCCGCTCGGCAAGCCGATTCCGTTCAGCGAAATCGTCGGCGACAAAGCGGCGAGAACTGCCCAGGACAAGGGCGGCGCCCCGCAGGATTACGCCTTTGCACTTAAGGTCAAAGGCCAGTACCACGCGCAGAACCTCACCGGGCAGGGCAAGATCGGCGGGTTGCTCGCATTGCAGGACGCGAGCAAGCCGTTCCCGTTGCAGGCCCAGGCGAAGATTGGCGACACGCGTATCGAACTGGCCGGCACCCTGACTGACCCGCTGAATCTCGGCGCTCTCGACCTTCGCTTGAAACTCGCTGGCGACAGTCTCGGCAATCTTTACCCGCTGACCGGCGTGACCCTGCCGGACACACCGCCGTATTCCACTGACGGCCACCTGATCGCCAAGCTGCATGACGAGGCCGGGGCGAAATTCACTTATGAAAAATTCAACGGCAAGATCGGCGACAGCGACATCCACGGCGACCTGACCTACGTGGCCAGCCAGCCACGGCCGAAACTCACGGGTGCGCTGCTCTCCAATCAACTGCTGTTCGCCGACCTTGCACCGTTGATCGGGGCTGATTCCAACACCGAGCAAAAGGCCCGTGGCGGCGCGAGCAAGCAACCGGCGGATAAAGTCCTGCCGGTCGAAGAGTTCAAGACCGATCGCTGGCGCGCCATGGATGCCGACGTCGAGTTCACCGGCAAGCGCATCGTCCACAGCGCGAAGCTGCCGTTCAACGACCTCTATACCCACCTGAAACTCAACGACGGCGAACTCAGCCTGGAGCCGCTGCGCTTTGGCGTCGCCGGCGGCACCCTGGATGCGCAGATCCGCCTCAATGGCCGCACCGAGCCGCTGGAAGGCCGGGCGCGCTTGACCGCACGCAAATTCAAACTCAAAGAGCTGTTCCCGACCTTCGAGCCGATGAAAACCAGTTTCGGTGAGCTCAACGGTGATGCCGATATCAGCGGGCGGGGCAACTCCGTGGCGAAGCTGCTCGGCGGCGCCAACGGTAATCTGAAGATGTTGATCAACGACGGTGCGATCAGCCGTGAGCTGATGGAACTGGCCGGGCTCAATGTCGGTAACTACGTGGTCGGCAAGATCTTTGGCGACAAGGAAGTGAAGATCAACTGCGCGGCGGCGGACTTCGACATCAAGACCGGTCTGGCCACCACGCGGCTGTTTGTCTTCGATACCGAGAACGCGATCATCTACATCGATGGCACGGCGAACATGGCCACCGAGCAACTCGATTTGACCGTCACTCCAGAATCCAAGGGCTGGCGTTTGATCTCCCTGCGCTCGCCGCTGTATGTGCGCGGCAAGTTCATCAAGCCGGATGCCGGTGTCAAAGCGGTGCCGCTGATGCTGCGCGGCGCGGGGATGGTTGCATTGGGCGTGATTGCCGCACCGGCGGCGGGACTGCTGGCGCTGGTCGCGCCTAGCGGTGGCGAGCCGAATCAGTGTGCGCCGTTGCTTGAGCAGATGAAGCAGGGCAAGGCACCGGTGACCGTCAAACCCAGCAAGTAAGCAGGGCAGAGCCAAAGATCGCAGCCTTCGGCAGCTCCTACAGGGGAATGCATTGCAACTGTGGGAGCTGCCGAAGGCTGCGATCTTTGGCTTTTAAGGGTTACAGGTCGTTGAGGATGTCCGCCATATCGTCGGCGTGCTCTTCTTCCTGGGCGAGGATGTCTTCGAAGATGCGGCGGGTGGTCGGGTCCTTGTCGCCGATGTACTGAATGATCTCGCGGTAGCTGTCGATGGCGATGCGCTCGGCCACCAGGTCTTCGTACACCATTTCCTTGAGCGAATTGCCGGCCACGTACTGCGCGTGGGACAGCTTGCTCAGCAGGTCGGGATTGAACTCCGGCTCGCCGCCCAGTTGCACGATGCGTTCGGCGAGGCGATCAGCATGCTCGGCTTCCTGATTGGCGTGTTCGAGGAATTCATCGGCGGCGACATTGGCTTTCAGGCCGTTGGCCATGAAGTAGTGGCGCTTGTAGCGCAAGGTGCACACCAGCTCGGTGGCCAGCGACTCGTTGAGCAAGCGCAGTATTTCTTCACGGTTCGCGTTGTAGCCCTCGGTGACCGCGCCGTTTTCCACGTGTTGCCGCGCACGTTCACGCAGGGTTTGAACATCAGACAAATGCAGGTCACTCATTTCATTCTCCTGGAGGCTAATCCGATAAGCGCCACGCTCTGAAGACGCGGTCGCTACCCAGGGTGTGAGTCTTGAGCGAAGCGAAAGTTTTATGCGATTTGCCGCGCCACCGTGGCCGGGAGCGATGCTTGAAGCAGGCTGATTGTTGAGTTGTCACCGTCATGGTGGATGCTTGGCGGGCGTCTTGCAGATCAAGTGTTCACTCACCGCGCACAAGGATGTAACCCATGTCGACACGTTATCCACTGGTGCTGGTGCCAGGCATGCTCGGCTTTGTCCGGCTGGTGCTTTACCCGTATTGGTTCGGCATCATCAAGGCCTTGCGCCGTGGTGGTGCGACGGTGATTGCGGTGCAGGTCTCGCCGCTCAACTCCACCGAGGTGCGCGGTGAGCAGTTGCTGGCGCGGATCGAGGAAGTCCTGCGCGAGACCGGGGCGCAAAAAGTCAACCTGCTCGGTCATAGCCAAGGCGCGCTGACCGCACGGTATGCGGCGGCGAAGCGTCCGGATCTGGTCGCCTCGGTGACCTCGGTGGCCGGGCCGAATCATGGCTCTGAACTGGCCGATTATCTGGAAAAGCACTATCCCGCCAACAGCGCCAAGGGTCGCTTGCTCGAAGCGTCGCTGCGCCTGATCGGCTGGCTCATGGCATTGCTCGACACCGGGTATCACGGGCCGAAACTGCCGGTGGATATCCACGCCTCCCACCAATCGCTGACCACGGCGGGCGCCGCCTTGTTCAATCAGCGTTATCCGCAGGGGCTGCCGCAAACCTGGGGTGGGCAGGGGCCGGAAGAGGTCAACGGTGTGCGTTACTACTCCTGGTCGGGGACGCTGCAACCGGGCAAGACCGATCGGGGCGGCAATCTTGTCGACGGGACGAATCGCAGTTGTCGGTTGTTCGCCAGAACCTTCGTCCGCGAGCGAGGGCAGTGCGATGGCATGGTCGGCCGTTATAGCTCGCATCTGGGCACGGTGATCGGTGATGACTATCCGCTGGATCATTTCGACATCGTCAATCAGTCGCTGGGGCTGGTGGGCAAGGGCGCGGATCCGGTGCGGTTGTTTGTCGAGCATGCGACGCGACTGGCGGCAGCTGGTTTATGAAAGCACGATCTTTTTCAATCAGGGGACGCTGATCCGGCGGCCCAGCACCGTGGTCCAGCGCTCCGACAAAACTACCCCACCCAAGGTCAACAACCCGCCCACCAGGTGATACATCGCCAACCGCTCCTTCAACACCACTGCCGCAATCAACGCGGTAATCAGTGGCAGCAGGTTGAAAAACAACGTCGTCCGACTCGGTCCCAGCCGCTGCACTGCTTGCATCCACGCCAGCGGTGCGACCATTGAAGCCAGTAGGCACGCGTACAGCACCAGCGGCACGTTATGCAGGTTCAGCCCGGTCTTCGGCGAAACCGCAAACAGCGGAAACAACACCACAATCGCCACCAGCACCTGCAAATACAGCAACACCAGCGGCGGCAAACGCAGCTGCCACTTTTTCAACAGCGTGCTGTAGACCGCGTAGGCCAGCGTCGCGATCAGCATCATCGCATCGCCCAGATTGACCCCGTGTTGCAGCAGCGCACCGAGGCTGCCGGACGACACCACCACCAGCACGCCGGCAAACGACAGTACTGCGCCGACCAAGGCACCAGCGGTCAGGCGCTGGCCGAGGCTGATGATCGCCATCGCCAGGGACATCAATGGCATCAACGACAGGATGATGCCCATGTTGGTCGCGGTGGTCAGTGTTGCAGCGAAATAGGCGAGGCTCTGATACACCGCCATGCCGAGCACACCGAGAATGAAAATCCGCCGCAGATTTGGCCGAATCTGCGGCCAGTGCGCGATGACTTTCCTGAGCATGAATGGAGTGAACAGCACGCCGGCGAGCAGCCAGCGATAGAAGCCGATCTCGGCCGGAAAAATCGCTCCGACCGCCAGTTTGTTGATCACGGTGTTGCCGGCCCAGATGAAAATCGCCAGCAGGGGAAACGCGTATTGCATGAGACAAAACCAGTACGTTGATGAAGCGCGATTATCCCTTGTCTGGATGTAGGCCTATACTGCAAAACGGACAACCCGCCTCTGCATTCGGACAGCATGAACAGCAAACACATCGATCTGCTCGATTTCAGCCAATTGCCCTCGGCGGTGTATTTCCGCTACGCCGATTTCACTGCCCACGAATTTGCCGCGCCGCACCGACACCCGTGGGGCACGCTCGAGTATGCGGCCCATGGCGTGCTGCACATGGATGTCGAGGGCAGCCGCTTCATGTCGCCGCCGCAATACGCGGTGTGGGTGCCACCCGAGGTCGAGCACAGTTTCTACAGCCATCAGCCGGTCAACTACCGCGCGGTATGCCTTGATTCCGACGTCTGCACGCGGCTGCCGACGCGCGCCTGCACACTGGCGATCAGCGACATTCTCAAAGCGATTCTCAAGGACTTCGCCGCCCGCGATGTAAAGATTCCCGAGCACGAGGCCGATCGGCGTCTGGCTCAGGTACTGGTCGATCAACTGCAACAGGCGCCGGTGCAGGAATGTTATCTGCCGTATGCAAGCAGTCCCGGCCTGCTGACGATTCTTGAAGCCTTGCAGGCCGAGCCCGGCAACAACCAACCCTTGGCGCATTGGGCCGCGCAAGTGCATGTCAGCGAGCGGACGTTGGCGCGCCAGTTCGTTCGTGAGCTGGGCATGAGCTTTGGTGAATGGCGCCAGCGCTTGCGTTATCTGGCGGCGATCGAAGCGCTGGAGACGTCGCGCTCGGTGCAGGAAATCGCTTTCGACCTCGGCTACAACAGCGGCTCGGCGTTCATCGCCATGTTTGCCCGTCAAGCCGGATGCACGCCGGAGCAATACCGGCGCAGCCACCTTCAGGGCAGGAAGGTGTAACAAGCTTTGACTACACTGCGACAGAGGCCGCATCCATCGGTGCGGCAACAAGGAGAAAACTCCATGAAGATGTTGCGTGTGCCGTTGTTGATGATCGGGCTGCTCCTGTGTTCCCAGGGTTTCGCCGCCACGGCGCAACAGAACAAGATGACCACTTGCAATGCCGATGCGACTGCCAAAAGTCTGAAGGGCGACGAGCGCAAGGCTTTCATGAGCACCTGCCTGAAAGCGGCGCCTGCGGCCAACGATGGCAAGGTGCTGACGCCGCAACAGCAGAAGATGACCACCTGCAATGCCGATGCGAAAACCAAAGCGCTGACCGGCGATGCGCGCAAGGCATTCATGAGCGATTGCCTGAAGAAGAAATAAGATCAAAAGATCGCAGCCTTCGGCAGCTCCTCCATCAGATCGTGATTCTGTAGGCGCTGCCGCAGGCTGCGATCTTTGCGGCGCGACGACGACCCAGGGTCTGCGCTCGCTTCGGCACCGGATCGCTGGCAGACTGCCCATCCTTTCACGCCGTTCGTTTTGAGGCTGTATGCCAACGTTTTCTCAGCGTCATGTTGTGTTCTGGGTCAGTTGCATCATCATTTTTGGCGGTTTGCTGCTGGTGCTGCCGCTACGCCTGTTGCCGAGCCTGCTGGCCGGGTTGCTGGTGTTCGAGCTGGTCAACATGCTTACCCCGCAACTGCAACGGCTGATCGAAGGACGGCGTGCGCGCTGGTTGGCGGTGGCGCTGCTCGGCACGCTGGTCGTGAGCGTGCTGGCGCTGATTTTCGCCGGAGCCATCAGTTTCCTGTTGCACGAAGCAGAAAACCCCGGCGCCTCCCTCGACAAATTCATGGGCGTAGTCGATCGCGCGCGAGGGCAGTTGCCGCCGTTCATCGACGCCTATCTGCCGGCCAGTGCCGCTGAATTTCGCGTGGCGATCGGTGAGTGGGCGAGCAAACACCTGGCCGACCTGCAACTGGTCGGCAAGGACGCTGCGCACATGTTCGTCACCCTGCTGATCGGCATGGTGCTCGGCGCGATCATTGCCCTGCAACGCATTCCCGACGTGACCAAGCGCAAGCCGCTGGCCGCGGCGCTGTTCGACCGTTTGCATCTGCTGGTGCAGGCGTTTCGCAATATCGTTTTCGCGCAGATCAAGATTTCCCTGCTCAACACCGTGTTCACCGGAATCTTCCTCGCGGTGATCCTGCCGATGTTCGGCATCAAGCTGCCGCTGACCAAAACCTTGATCGTGCTGACCTTCCTGCTCGGCCTGCTGCCAGTGATCGGCAACCTGATGTCGAACACGCTGATCACCATCGTCGGCCTGTCGCTGTCGATCTGGGTGGCGATCGCCGCGCTGGGCTACCTGATCGTTATCCACAAGCTCGAATACTTTCTCAACGCGCGCATCGTTGGTGGGCAGATCAGTGCCAAGTCGTGGGAGTTGCTCTTGGCGATGCTGGTGTTCGAAGCCGCGTTCGGCCTGCCGGGGGTGGTGGCGGGGCCGATTTATTACGCGTACCTGAAGAGCGAATTGAAGCTCGGAGGAATGGTGTAACTCCAGATCGTTCCCACGCTCTGCGTGGGAATGCATCCCGTGACGCTCCGCGTCACAGCCTCAACAGCGGACGCAGAGCGTCCATGGCGGCATTCCCACGCGGAGCGCGGGAACGATCAGGGCTCAGGACAGATCAGGCCATCGCGCCATAGCGCTTCATGGCTTCAATCGCCAGGCCGCTGCCGATGCTGCCAAATATATTCCCCTCGACATGCCGCGCGTTCGGCAGCATCGCCGAGACGCTGTTGCGCAGGGCCGGGATGCCGCTGGAACCACCCGTGAAAAACACCGTGTCGACCTGATCGACCGCCACCCCAGCATCAGTCAACAACTGTGTAACGCTGCCGCGCACGCGCTCCAGCAGTGCTTCGATCGCCGATTCGAACAACGCGCGGCTCAGCTCGACGCTCAGCCCGGCTTCGATGCGGTCCAGCGGCACGTGGCGGCTGTCGGTGTGGGTCAGCTGGATCTTGGTTTCTTCGACTTCCATCGCCAGCCAGTGCCCGGCGCGCTGTTCGATCAGCTTGAACAGGCGATCGATGCCGCCGGTGTCTTCGATGTCATAGCGCATGCTGCCCAGCGCCAGGGTGGACTTCTGCGAGTACACCGAGTTGATCGTGTGCCAGGTTGCCAGGTTCATGTGGTGGCTGGTCGGCATGTAGGCGCCGCTCTTCATCCGGCTGCCGTAGCCGAACAGCGGCATCAGGCCTTGCAGGCTGAGCTGTTTGTCGAAGTCGGTCCCGCCAATGTGCACACCGCCGGTGGCGAGGATGTCATCGTGACGGTTGTCGAGACCACGACGCTCGGGCGACAGGCGCACCAGCGAGAAGTCGGAGGTACCACCGCCGATGTCGACGATCAGCACCAGCTCTTCTTTTTCGATGGTCGACTCGTAGTCGAACGCCGCCGCGATCGGCTCGTACTGGAACGACACGTCCTTGAAACCGATTTTGTGCGCCACTTCCACGAGTGTGTCTTCGGCCTCCTGGTCGGCGAGCGGATCGTCATCGACGAAAAACACCGGGCGACCCAGCACCACGTGCTCGAATTCCCGACCGGCGGCGGCTTCGGCGCGGCTCTTGAGCTGGCCGATGAACAGCCCGAGCAGGTCCTTGAACGGCATCGCCGTGCCGAGGACGCTGGTGTCGTGCTTGATCAGCTTGGAGCCGAGCAGGCTTTTCAGCGAGCGCATCAGCCGACCTTCGTAGCCTTCCAGATACTCGTGCAGGGCCAGGCGACCGTAGACCGGGCGACGTTCCTCGATGTTGAAGAAGACCACCGACGGCAGGGTGATCTTGTCGTCTTCCAGCGCGATCATGG
>Ga0308159_1002729_pt1 | contig 19536 bp, 16 predicted proteins | sample PhyCR1_FD_201040 | JGI IMG/M metagenome (GOLD analysis project Ga0308159, IMG submission 201040) | Phyllosphere microbial communities from UC Gill Tract Community Farm, Albany, California, United States - DLSLC.R1 | ecosystem: Host-associated > Plants > Phyllosphere > Unclassified | place: USA... | reverse complement strand
GGGGAGGGTGCGAAGCGGGTGCGTACGGTCATAGGGCTCAGCCAAATTCCTTCGAGCCCATCGGCTCGCGAGATTTCCTCAGGACCTCTGCTTCTACCATGCACCACCTCTGCTGTAGAGTGCGCGTAAAGGTTGAATATCCATGCAGGCCCTTGCCGCCCTTCGCGTGAAACTGCTTTGGCCGGCCGGGGTGGAACTGCCGGCCTGGCTAACCGCGCCCCTGCGCTGGGCGGTGCTGCTGCACGGCCTGCTGGCGCGGGAATGGCAGCGCCTGCCGTTGTGGCTCCCGGTGGCGATGGGCGGCGGCGTCGCCGCCTATTTCAACCTGTTGGAGGAGCCAGGGCCCGGCTGGCTATGGCTGCCCTGGCCTTTGCTGGCACTGGCGGTTCTGCTGTTGTGGCGCTTTCCGCTGGCGGCCTGGGCGACCGGCATGGCCGGCGCGGCGGCGCTGGGCTTCGCGCTTGCCGGCTGGCACACCGCCCGCCTGCCGCCGCCGCTGGACCTGCCACGCAAGGCGGTGATGCTGGAAGGCGTGGTCGAGGATGTGGACGCATTGCCCGAGGGCGTGCGCGTCACCCTGGCCAGCGCCCGGCTGGGCCCGGGCGAGCCGATCCTGCCTCGGCAGATCCGCATCCGCCTGCGTGCCAACGACCCGTTGCAGCCCATGCCGGGGGACCAATTGCGAGTGCGTGCGCTGGTGCGTGAACCAGCAATGCCGGCGCATCCCGGCGCCTGGGATTTCCAGCGCACGGCCTTCTTCCAGGGCCTTGGCGGCTCCGGCTTCGCGCTTGGCAGTGCAGAGCGGGTTGGGGAGCCGGAGCCTGCATCGCCCTTCGCGCGCCTGCGCCGGGTGATCGAGGGCCGCATCACCGCGCAGATCCCCGGCGGCGCCGGCGCCGTGTCCTCCGCACTGATCACAGGTTCGCAGACCGGCATCCCGAAGCCGGACATGGCGGCGATGCGGGATTCCGGGCTGGCGCACCTGCTCTCCGTCTCCGGCCTGCATATCGCCGTGGTGATGGGGTTGGGCTTCGGCGTCATCCGCTTCCTGGTGGCGCTGGTGCCATGGCTGGCGCTGCGGGTGGACAGCAAGGTGGTGGCCACGCCGGGCAGCCTGCTGCTCGGCTTGGGCTATGTGCTGCTGACCGGCGGGCAGGTGCCCATGCTGCGCAGCTTCGCCATGGCGGCGGTGGTGACGCTGGGGGTGCTGATCGGCCGCCGGGCACTGTCCCTCCGCACCCTGTCCGTCGCCGCCTTCGCCGTGATGGTCATCCAGCCGGCAGCGCTGACCGGGCCTTCCTTCCAGATGAGCTTTGCCGCCGTGATGGCGCTGATTGCCGGCGCGGAGTGGAGCGGCCCGGCCATGGCGCGCTGGCGGGCGCAGAAGGGCTGGTGGCGGAAGTTTGCCATGCTGCTGATCGGCCTGACCTTCACCTCCATCCTCGCCGGGTTGGCCACCACCCCCTACGGGCTGCACCATTTCGGCCGCCTGCAGCTCTACGGCGTCGCCGCCAATGCCGTGGCCATTCCGCTGACATCCATCCTGGTCATGCCGGCCGGCATGGCCGCCGTCGCGCTGATGCCCTTCGGGTTGGAAGCCTGGCCGCTGACGCTGATGGGCTGGGGGGTGGAGGCCACCTTGCTGGTGGCCCGTACCGTCGCCGCCTGGCCGGGGGCGGCGATGCTGGCGGCGCCGATCCCGGTCTTGGGCCTGGTCGTCACCACGCTGGGTATGTTGTGGCTGTGCCTGTGGCAGCAGCGCTGGCGCCTGCTGGGGGTGCCGCTGATGCTGCTGGGCATCAGCTCGGCCGCCTGGGTGACGCCGCCGGATATCCTGGTCTCCTCCGACGCACGGCTGATCGCCTTCCGCACGCCGGAGGGCGTGGTGCTGCAACGGGCCAGCGGTGCTTCCGCCCTGGTGCGGGAATCCTGGCTGCGGGGCTGGGGAGAGGAAGGCGCGAGCCTGCTGCCCGCAACCGGCGATGCCGCCGGTGGCGCCATCCGCTGCGATACCGCCACCTGTTCCGTGCAACTGGCGGCAGATGGGCCGAAGGTGCTGCTGCTGCGTCCGCAGAAAGCCCGCCGGGGCGAAACCGCGCCAGCCTTGCAGGCGCAGCCCTATTGCGGGCAGGCCGCGCTGCTACTCTCGCCCGAGCCGATCCGTGGCCGTTGCCGGGGAGTGACTGCGGTGGACCGCTTCAGTGTCTGGAGGAACGGGCCGCATGCCATCTGGCTGTCGCCGGAAGGGATTCGCATCGTCACGGACCGGGACTGGCGCGGGGCGCGCCCCTGGGTGCCGCCGGAGCCGGTGCCCGCCTGGCAGCGTGCGGCGGCGGCAGGGGCCGACGCGCCATAAAAAATGTCCGTTGCCAGTGAAGGCAACGGACATGGTCTCAACCTCGGTCTGGCCGCGCTTTTAGTAGCGGCGAAGCAGGCCGATCAGCTTGCCCTGAACCTTGACGCGGTCCGGGCCAAAGATGCGCGTTTCATAGGCCGGGTTGGCCGCTTCCAGCGCGATAGAGCTGCGATGGCGGCGCAGCGTCTTCAGCGTCACCTCGTTCTCATCCACCAGCGCCACCACCACGTCGCCGTTCTCGGCGACTTCTCCCCGGCGGATGATGACGGTGTCGCCATCCAGGATGCCGATGCCGGTCATGGAATCACCGGAGACTTCCAGCGCGTAGTGTTCGCCTGAAGCCAGCAGGGCCGCCGGGACTTCCACGCTGCTACCTTGGTCCCGCAATGCCTCGATCGGCTGGCCGGCGGCGATGCGGCCGTAGAGCGGCAGGTGCACCGCCGCGGCTTCCGACGCCGCCCGCTGCACGCCGGGGAGATTGGGCGCGAAGTTGCCGCGAATGACATTGGTTGGCATCGCCGATGCGGCTGGCGCCGGGGCGCGTGCCATCGTCTCCGTCGGGCTCTGCTTCAACCCTTCCGGCAAGCGCAGCACTTCCAGCGCGCGGGCACGGTGGGCGCGGCGTCGCAGGAAGCCACGTTCCTCCAGGGCGGTGATCAGCCGGTGGATGCCGGACTTGGAGCGCAGGCGTAGCGCTTCCTTCATCTCCTCGAAGGACGGGGAGAAGCCGGTATCGCGTAGGTGACGGTCGATAAACATCAGCAGTTCGTGCTGCTTGCGCGTCAGCATACGGCGAATTCCCTGTTTGCATCCCGGCGAACAAACCGGAAACCTATAGGGGATGTTCTACGAAGGTTCTCGTGGCCGGGTCAACCATGATTCGGGCCTCATCAAAGGCCTAGCTCGCTCAAGACGATGACTTCGACAGCCGCGCCGGCCGCCAGGGCAGGGGCATGCGGCGCGCGCAGCAACAGCGCGTCCGCCCTCGCCATGGTCTTCAGCATGGAACTGTCCTGCTTCGGAAAGGCTGCGGCGAGCAGCATGCCATCGTCGGCAGTAGAAAGGCGAGCGCGCATATATTCGGCACGCCGGTCGTTTTCCGCCAACGGCTCGGCCAGCCGGGCCGGGCGCAGCGGCGGCAGCAGGTTGGGGCGGCCACCCAGCGCGGCGATCGCCGGCCAAAGGAACACGATGCCGCAGACCAGGCTGGACACCGGGTTGCCCGGCAGGCCCAGCAACGGCGTCTCGCCCAGCTTTCCCCAGATCAGCGGCTTCCCCGGCCGCATCGCGATCTGCCAGAAATCCAGTTTGAAACCTTCCGGCAGCAACGCTTTCTGCACCAGGTCATGGTCGCCGACGCTGGCGCCGCCGGTCGTCACCAACAGGTCGCAGCCGCGCGCCGCGCGACCGGCCTCGGCAATGGCGCCGACATCGTCGCGCGCGATCGGCAGCACCAGCGGGACGCCGCCCGCCGCCCGCACCAGCGCCGCCAGCGCATGCGCGTTGGAGGAGACGATGCCGCCGGGGCCGACCGGGTCGCCCGGCAGGGAAATCTCGTCGCCCGTGGCCAGGATGCCGATACGCGGGGCGCGATGGACATTCAGCCAGGGGTGGTTGCCGGCGGCGGCCAGGCCGATATCCCGCACCGTCAGCCGGTGGCCCGCGGGCAGCAGCATCTCGTCCGTGGCGAAATCCAGCCCGGCGGAGCGAATCCAGCGGCTGGCGCGGACCGTCTCCTTCACCAGGACCGACTGGCCCTCGGCCTCGGCGTCTTCCTGCAGCAGGATGCCATCCGCGCCGGCCGGGACGACGGCACCGGTGAAGATCCGCACGGCCTCGCCCGGGCCGACGCAGCCGGCGAAAGGATGGCCGGCGGGTGCGGTACCGGCCAGGGTCAGGCGGGCGCCTTCCACCGCATCAGCGGCGCGCACCGCATAGCCATCCATGGCCGAGACGTCGGCCGGCGGCTGGGTCAGCCGCGCCAGCACCGGCGCTGCCAGCACCCGGCCCCAGGCCTCGGAGAGCGCCACGGTCTCGGCACCGACAGGTTCCAGCGCGCCCAGGATACGGGCACGGGCTTCCTCGACCGACAGCATCTCAAACAGATTCCCCAGGTGCTTCCCAAAGACCGGACTTGCCGCCTTCCTTGCGGACCAGCCGCACGGCCTCCACCCGCATACCGCGGTCGATGGCCTTGCACATGTCGTACACCGTCAGCGCGGCGACGGTGACGGCGGTCAGCGCCTCCATCTCCACCCCGGTCTGGCCGGTCGTCTTGGCCATCGCCTCGATCTCCACCGCATCCGGCGCCACCGGCACCAGCTCCACCTTCACCGAGGAGAGCGGCAGCGGGTGGCAGAGCGGGATCAGGTCCGACGTCCGCTTAGCGCCCATGATGCCGGCCAGCCGGGCGACGCCGAGCACGTCGCCCTTGCCGATGCCGCCGGCGCGGATGGTCTCCAGCGTCTCCGGCGCCATCACCACGCGGCCACGGGCGATGGCGACGCGCGTGGTGGAAGCCTTGGCCGAGACGTCGACCATCACGGCCTTCCCCTCGGCATCGAAATGGGTGAGGCCCGACTGCGCCACGGTCAGGCTTCGACCATCTCGCGCGCCGCGGCGGTCAGGTCCGGCTGGCGCAGCAGGTGCTCGCCGACCAGGATGCAGCGGGCGCCGACATCGGCCATGCGCCGCACGTCGGCAGCATTGCGCAGGCCGCTCTCGGCCACCGGAATGCGGTCCGCCGGCACCATCGGCACGAGGCGCTCCGCGGTCGCCAGGTCGGTGCGCAGGCTGCGCAGGTCGCGGTTGTTGATGCCGATCAGGCGGGTGTTCAGGCCCAGCGCCCGCTCCAGCTCCTTCTCGTCATGCACTTCGGCGAGCACGGAGAGGTCCAGGCTCCGGGCCACTTCCTCCAGCTCCCTCGCCTGGGCGTCGGAAAGCGCGGCCATGATCAGCAGGATGCAGTCGCCGCCCATGGCCCGCGTCTCGAACACCTGCCAGGGGTCGATCATGAAGTCCTTGCGCAGCACCGGCAGTTTGCAGGCGGCGCGGGCCTCGATCAGGTGCTGCGGCTCGCCCTGGAAGAACGGCGCGTCGGTCAGCACGGAGAGGCAGGCGGCTCCGGCGGCTTCATAGGCGCGGGCGATGGCGGCGGGCTCGAACGGATCACGGATCAGCCCGCCGGAGGGGGAGGCGCGCTTGATCTCGGAGATCAGGCCGATGCGCCCCTCGGCCACGGCATCGCACAGGGCGCGGGTGAAGTCGCGCGGCTTGCCGGCATCCTTCGCCTGCTTCTCGATCTCGTCCAGCGGCGTGGCGGCCGAGCGGTTGCGGACCTCCACCTCCTTGTCGGCGAGGATGCGAAGCAGTGTGTCGGGGAGGGTTGTCGCGTTCATCCGTCTCGGTCTTTCCAGCGCATCAGGCGCGCTCGGTTCAAATGGCAGCAAAGCGGGCAGGGGGTCGCGCTCAGGCGGCGGGGTTGGTGGCGGCGCGCAGGCGCTCCAGCACGGCGAAGGCCGCGCCATCGTCGATGGCCCGCGCCGCGCGCTGCGCCGCGATGCGGAGATCGGTCGTTTCGCCCGCGACCACAAGGGCCGCCGCCGCATTCAGCACCACGCAATCCCGATAGGGGCCATGCACGCCTTGTAGCAGCGCCACCAGCGCCCCGGCATTCTCGGCCGGCGTACCGCCCAGCAGGGCTTCCACCGGGGCACCGGGCAGGCCGGCATCCTCCGGGGTGATGGTGAATTCGCGGATCTGGCCGTCCTTCACTTCCACCACGTTGCTGGGGCCGGCCAGCGTCAGTTCATCCAGGCCCTGGCCATGCACCAGCCAGGCGTGCTCGGTGCCGGTGCGGGCCAGTGTCTCGGCCATCGGGCGCAGCCATTGCGGGGCGAAGGCGCCGGTCATCTGCCGCTTCACACGGGCCGGGCTGGTCAGCGGGCCGAGCAGGTTGAAGATGGTGCGGGTACCCAGTTCCACGCGCGGGCCGGCGGCGTGGCGCAGCGCGGCGTGGTGGCGCGGCGCGGCCAGGAACACCATGCCGACATTGCGCAGCACGTCCGCCAGGGCCGGGATCGGCAGGTCCAGGTTGATGCCCAACGCCCCCAGCACGTCCGATGCGCCGGATTTGGAGGACAGCGCCCGGTTGCCATGCTTGGCCACCGGCACGCCGCAGCCCGCTGCGACAAAAGCGGCAGCGGTGGAGATGTTCAGCGTGCCGACATTGTCCCCCCCGGTGCCGACGAGGTCGATGGCATTGGGGGGCGCGTCGATGGCGGTCATGCGCGCACGCATGGCGCGGACGGCGCCGGTCATCTCGGCCACCGTCTCGCCGCGCACGCGCATCGCCATCAGCATGCCGGCGATCTGCGCGGGGGTGGCCTCGCCTTCCATCAGGATGCCGAAAGCGTCCTCGGCTTCCCGCTCCGTCATGGTCTCGCCCGCCGCCAGCCGCGCCAGGATCGGCTTGAGCGACATCATGCGGCGCTGGCTTCGTTGCGCGCGGGCAGCGTGACGCCGGACATGGTCAGGAAGTTCCGCAGGATGTCGTGCCCGTGCTGGCTGGCGATGCTTTCCGGGTGGAACTGAACGCCCCAGATGGGCAGCTCGCGGTGCGCCAGGCCCATGATCAGCCCGTCGGTGGTCCAGGACGTGGCTTCCAGCGCGTCCGGCAAGCCGTCCCGCCGCACGACCAGGGAGTGGTAGCGGGTGGCCTTGAACGGGTCCGGCAGGCCAGCGAACAGGTCGGTGTTCCGGTGCCGTATCTCCCACACCTTGCCGTGCACCGGGGTGGGCGCGCGCTCGACGATGCCGCCAAAGGCCTGGCCGATGGCCTGGTGGCCGAGGCAGACACCCATCAGCGGCACGCCGGCCTTGGCGGCGGCCGAGATCAGCGGCAGGCAGATGCCGGCCTCGTTCGGTGTGCAGGGGCCGGGGGAGAGCAGGATGGCCTCAGGCTTCAGCTCCAGCGCCTCCTCCACTCGCAGCGTGTCGTTGCGGCGGACCTCGATCTGGGCGCCGAGGTCACCCAGGAAGTGGTACAGGTTGAAGGTGAAGCTGTCGTAGTTGTCGATCAGCAGGATCATAGCGCTGCGTCCTTCAACGGCGGCCGGCGGCGAAGCGCACGGCTTCTTCCGCGGCGCGCACCAGGCCGCGCGCCTTGGCCCGCGTTTCCTCATACTCGGCCATCGGGTCCGAATCCGCCACCACGCCGCAGCCGGCCTGGACGTGCATGATGCCGTCCTTCACCAGCGCGGTGCGCAGCGCGATGCAAGTGTCCATGCCGCCATCGGCGCCGAAATAGCCGATGCCGCCCGCGTAGAGGCCGCGCCGGGAGGGTTCCAGCTCCTCGATGATCTGCATGGCCCGCACTTTTGGCGCGCCGGAGAGCGTGCCGGCGGGGAAGCCGGCGGAGAGGGCCTCCAGCGCCGTCAGCCCGCTGCGCAGCCGCCCGCGCACCTCGCTGGCGATGTGCATGACCTGGCTGTAGCGCTCGATGTTGAAGCTCTGCGTCACCTTCACCGTGCCGATCTCGGAGACGCGGCCGACATCGTTGCGGCCGAGGTCGAGCAGCATCAGGTGCTCGGCGCGCTCCTTCTCGTCGGCCAGCAATTCGCGCTCCAGGGCCAAATCCTGCTCCGGTGTCGCACCGCGCGGGCGCGTGCCGGCGAGGGGACGCACCGTCACTTCGCCATCGCGCAGCCGCACCAGGATCTCGGGGCTGGCGGCCACCGCCGCGTAGCCGCCGAAGTCGAAATACACCAGGAACGGCGCCGGGTTGATCCGCCGCAGCGCGCGGTACAGCGCGAAGGGCGGCAGCGCGAAGGGGATGGAGAAGCGCTGGCTGGGCACCACCTGGAACACATCGCCAGCGCGCACGTATTCCTTCGCGCGCTCGACGACATCCAGAAACTCCGCCTGGGTGAAGTTGCTGGAGGGTTCCGCCAGCGGCGGCAGGTCGGCCGGCGGCGCCGGGCACGGCACCGGGCGGTCGAGCGCCGCTTCGGCCTCGTCCAGGCGGGACTGCGCGGCGGCCCAGGCGGCATTCGGCTCGGCCTCGCCCGGCCAGACCGCGGTGCAGAGCGTCATCGTGTCCCGCACATGGTCGAAGACGATGACCAGGGTGGGGCGGATCATCACCGCGTCGGGGATGCCGAGCACGTCCGGCTTCAGGCTCGGCAATTGCTCCATGTGCCGGACCATGTCGTAGCCCAGGTAGCCGAACAGCCCGGCGCAGATGGGTGGCAGCCCGGCCGGCAGCGGCAAATGCGCGGCCTCGATCTGCTCCGCGAGGCTCTCCATCACCGGCTTGTCGATCGGCTGGAAGGCATGTGGGGCGGAGAGGGCGTGGCGGTTGATCTCGGCCTTGCCCTCCCGGCAGCGCCAGACCAGGTCCGGTGCCATGCCGATGGCGGAGTAGCGGCCGCGCGCGGCGCCGCCCTCCACGCTCTCGAACAGGAAGGCGTTGGGCTGGTTCTGCGCCAGCTTCAGGAAGACGCCGACAGGAGTATCCAGGTCCGCGACCCGCTCCCGCCAGAGCACCTGCCCTTCGCCGGCCAGCAGGCCAGCGGTGAAGGCGGCGAGATCCGGGCTGCGGAGAGCGTTCATCGGTTGGTGACCTGTCCCATCAGGGTCGGGTTGAAAGTAACGTTGGCGCTGCGACGCAGGGCTTCCAGGTACTGGGCCTCCAGGTCGTTCAGCATCGCCTGCTCGACTTCGGAGCGGACGCGGCCGAGCGCCAGCGGGTCGGCATCCGGGTTCACCCGCAGCACGTCCACCACCTGGCCGACGACGAAGCCGTCGGCGGCCTGGGCCATGGTGGCCTCGTTGGGGGCGGTGTCGAACAACGGTGCCAGCAGTTCCGGCGGCGGCGAGTTGCGACCGTCGCCCTGGGCATCCGGCTGACGGGCGAAGGGGCCGACGCGCCTCGTGGTGAGGCCGGCCTCCCGGGCGGCGTCCACCAGGGTCTTGCCGCCGCGCACGGCGCCGAGCAGGGCGGCGGCGCGCTCCTCCTGGCTGCGGCGGCGGGCATCGGCCAGATAGGCGGCGCGCACCTGGTCCTGCACCTGTTCGAAGGGCTTCAGCGCTGCGGGGATGACTTCCTGCAGGTCGAAGGCGAACAGCCCGACCTGGCCGGCTTCCGCCAGCCGCGGTGCGCCACCGGTCTCGGCGGCGAAGATGGCGCGCAGCGCGATGTCCCGCGCCCCGGCATCCAGGTGGATGTTGGCGGGCGTGCCGTCCTGCTGCGTGCCGCGCGCGTCGATGGTGACGGCGGCGACCGGCAGGGCGTAGCGCTGGCCAACTTCGGCCAGGGTGGCGCCACTGGCGAGCGCATCCTCGACCTCGTTGGCGCGCTGATAGGCGATGTCGGCGGCGCGCTCGTTCTTCAACTGCGCGGTCACTTCGGCGCGGGCGTCCTCGAAGCTGCGGGTCGTGCCGGCCTCGATATTGGTGACCTTGATGACGTGCCAGCCGAACGGCGTCTGCACCGGCGCGCTGACACCATCCGCCGGCAGGGCGAAGGCGGCCTCGGCCAGTTCCGGCACCGGCAGGGAGGCACGGTCCATCACGCCGAGTGACAGGGCCTGGCCGCCATCGGCCTGGGCCGCCGTCTCGATGGCGGCGAATTCGGCGCCGCCGCGCCATTCGGCGGCGATCTTGTCGGCGGCCTCCTGGCTCTGCATCACCGCCTGCTCCAGCGTGCGGCGCTCCGGCGTCTCGTAGGCGCCGCGATGGGCCTCGTAATAGGCGCGCAGGTCTTCCTCGCTCGGGTTGATCTCGGCGGCGACCGTGGCGGGGGAGAGGGTGGCGACCGTCACCTTGCGGTATTCGGGGGCGGAGAACTGGTTCGGGTTGTTCTCATGGTAGCGGCGCAGCTGCGCTTCCTCCGGCGCTGCCGGTTCCGGCGCATCGGCGAAGGGCAGGGTCACCAGCTCGGCCACGCGGCGCTCCTGCTGCCACATCAGCAGCGGCTTGATGATGCCGTCCGGCCCGGCGGCGCCGGAGCGCACCGCGCCCACCAGCTGCTGCCGCTCCAGGTCACCCTGCAGCAGGCGCAGGAATTCCTGCTCGGTCAGGCCGTTGCTGCGCAGGAAGCTCTCCAGCGCGATGCGGTTGAAGCGGCCATCCGCGCCCTGGAAGGCAGGGATGCCCCAGACATAGGCCTGCAGGGCCTGATCCGGCGCGATGACGCCGAGATTCGCGGCTTCCTGCCGCTGCACACGATCCATCACCAGGCTCTCCACCGCCTGGCGGGCGATGGCCTGCGACATCTGCGGCGTGATCTCGAAGGACCCGCCCAGCTGGCGCTGGATGCGGGTCGTCTCCCGCCGCGCGGCCATCTGGGCCTCGGGCAGCTCGATCCGGTCCTTGTTGACGCGGGCGAGCGAGGTGTCGGAGCCGAAGTTACGGACGATATCCTCGATGCCCCAGATGGCGAAGGACAGGATCAGCAGCAGGAAGAGGCCCTTGGCGAACCAGGTTCCGGCAAGGCGGCGCAGTGCAGTGAGCATCGTATTCCACAAGAAGAGGAAGCGGGGCGGACCATAGGGAAAAGGGGGACGGTTGCCAAACCCTGCCGTCACGGGTAGCGCCGGGGATACGGTTCGAATCACCCGGATACTTCGAGAGGAAGCCCGATGACCCCTGGCGTACGCCCCCTGATCGCCGGCAATTGGAAGATGCACGGGACCCTGGCCTCGGTGCGGGAACTGGCTGCCGGCGTCGCCGCCGGCCAGGCTTCCGGTGCCGACCTGCTGGTCTGCCCCGCCTTCGTCCACCTGTCGGCGGTGGCCGAAACGCTCGGTGGCGGCTCTGTCGCCCTTGGCGCGCAGGATTGCCATGCCAACCCGAAGGGTGCGCATACCGGCGATATCTCGGCCGCCATGCTGGCCGACCTGGGCATCCGCTTCGTCATCCTCGGCCATTCCGAGCGCCGGGCCGACCATGCGGAGAGCGACGCGGTGGTGCTGGCGAAGGCCGAGGCGGCGCTGACCAGCGGCCTGACCCCCATCGTCTGCGTCGGGGAGAGCGAGGCGCGGCGCGTCTCCGGCGAAGCGGAGGATGTCGTTGCCGCGCAGCTGGCCGGCAGCCTGCCCGAGGGATTCGCCGCGGCTGGCGGCGTGGTGGCCTACGAGCCGGTCTGGGCCATCGGCACCGGCCGCACGCCGACCGAAGCGGATATCGCCGCCATGCACGCCCGCATTCGCACGGAACTGGAGCAGCGTTTCGGCGCCGCCGGCAGCACGCTGCGGATTCTCTACGGTGGCTCGGTGAAGCCGGGGAATGCCAAGGCCATCCTGGCGCTGCCGCATGTCGATGGTGCGCTGGTGGGCGGCGCCAGCCTGGTGGCCGGCGACTTCCTGGGAATCGCCGCGGCGGCCTGAGACTACGGGGTCCGGGGCGGCCGATGCCGCCCCGGGAACCGGCGCCAGGTCTCTTGCCTGATGCCGCCAAGCGGCGCGACACTGCCGCCATCATGCCGAACGCACAGATCGAACAGGTCCTCGCCACGCTCGACGCGGCCCGGGCCGAGACCGAAGCCAGCCTCCTCCAATGGCTGCGCATCCCCAGCATCAGCGCCCAGTCGGCGCACGCGCCCGATTGCCGCGCCGCCGCCACCTGGATGGGCGAGCAACTGGCCGAGCTCGGCTTCGAGGTCGGGCTGCGGGAGACGCCGACGCACCCGGTGGTGATCGCCACCCATCCCGGCCCCCAGGGTGCCGATATGCCAGGTGCCGACGTGCCGCATGTGCTGATCTACGGCCATTACGACGTGCAGCCGCCGGAGCCCCTGGAGCTGTGGACCAGCCCGCCCTTCGAGCCGACGATCGTGGAAGGCCCGCATGGCCGCCGCGTGGTGGCGCGCGGCGCGGTGGACGACAAGGGCCAGTGCCTGACCTGGCTTGCCGCCCTGCGCGCCTGGAACACCGTGGCCGGCGGCCCGCCGGTGCGCCTGACCATCGTGGTAGAGGGCGAGGAGGAAGTCGGCAGCCCCAACCTGGACGCCGTGCTGCACGCCGAGAAGGATTTCCTGAAAGCCGACGTCGCGCTGATCAGCGACACCGGCATGTGGGAATTCGGCGTGCCGGCGCTGACCGTCAGCCTGCGCGGCATGGTGTATGTGCAGATCGACCTGCGCCTGGGCGCGCGGGACCTGCATTCCGGCTTGTTCGGCGGCTCCGCCGGCAATTCCCTGAACGTGCTGACCAAGCTGCTGGGCGAGTTGAAGGACGAGGATGGCTGCATCCAGATCCCGGGCTTCTACGACGGCGTGATCGAGCCCGGCGCCAACCAGCGCGCTGCCTGGGATGCGCTGGGATTTGACGAAGCGGCCTTCCTCGGCAGCCAGGGCCTGTCCGTGCCCAGTGGCGAGACGGGCCGCTCGGCGCCCGAGCGCATGTGGGCGCGGCCGACCGCCGACATCAACGGCATTTGGGGCGGCTACATGGGCGAGGGGTCCAAGACCGTCATCGCCTGCGAGGGCCATGCCAAGCTATCCTGCCGCCTGGTGCCGGGGCAGGAGCCGGCGAAGATCATCGAGGGTATCCGCCAGTTCGTGCAGGCGCGCATCCCGGCCGATGCCAGCTTCGAGTTGCAGGTCTTCGCCAGCACGCCGGGCCTATCCGTACCCACCGAATCGCCGTTCCTGGATGCGGCGCGGGCGGTGCTGGCGGAGGAGTTCGGCAAGCCGGCGGTACTCTCCGGCGGCGGCGGTTCCATTCCTGTGGTGGAGAGCCTGAAGCGCATCCTCGGGCTGGAAAGCCTGCTGATGGGCTTCGGTCTGCATGACGACCAGGTGCACAGCCCGAACGAGAAGTTCGAGTTGGCCTGCCTGCATTCCGGCGCGCGCAGCCACGCGCGGCTGCTGGCACGCCTGGGCGGCAAGGGCTGAATGCAGCCTGAGATGGACTGACGAGGAAGGGCTGGGGAAACACTTCCCCAGCCCTTCTTGCTCATCGACCAATGAAAGCGTTCAGCGCTTACGCTTTCGCTACTTCCGCACGAATCAAGCCGAGGGTCTCTTCGACCATCGCAGCCGTGACGTCCAGGTGCAGGCAGGCGCGGATACGGCCGCCCAGCATCGAGATCTGCACACCCTGGAGACGCAGCGCCTTCACCAGATCGGCGGAGGCGAGGCCGGTGCCGGTGGGGTCGAAGAACACCAGGTTGGTGTCGGGTTCTTCCACCGCGATACCGGGGATCTGGCGCAGGCCACGGGCGAGGGCCTTGGCATTGGCGTGGTCCTCCGCCAGCCGGTCGATGTGATGGTCCAGCGCATAGAGGCAGCCGGCGGCGCAGATGCCGGCCTGCCGCATCGCGCCACCCAGCCGCTGCTTCCAGCGCCAGGCTGTATCGATGAACTCGGAAGAACCGGCCAGCACGGCGCCGAGCGGCGCGCCGAGGCCCTTGGTGAAATCCAGCCACACCGAATCGAAGCCGGCCACCATCTCCTTCGCCGGGATGCCGGTGGCCACGACAGCGTTCATCAGCCGGGCGCCATCCATATGCGTGGCCCAGCCTTCACCCCGTGCCACAGCCACCACCGCATCCAGTTCCGCCTGCGGCCAGACGGCGCCGCCGCCGATATTGGCCGTCTGCTCCACTTCAAGCAGGCTTTGCGGCGGCGCGTGGCGGGTGCGGGGGCGGATGGCGGCGCGCAGTGTGTCAGCGCTGAACATGCCACGCGCGCCCTGCAACGGATGAATTTGCGTGCCGGCCAGCGCGGCATGCACGCCGCCTTCGCTAGAGAGGATATGCGCCGTCTCATGCGCCAGCACCTCATCGCCCGGGCGGCAATGGGTGACGATGGCGATGACGTTGCACATGGTGCCGGAGGGCAGGAAAATCGCGGCCTCCTTGCCCATCAACCCGGCCATGCGGTCGCATAGCGCAGTCACGGTCGGGTCGTCGCCAAACTGCTCGTCACCCACCTCAGCGGCCATCATCGCATCGCGCATCGCCGCGGTGGGGCGAGTCTGCGTATCCGAGTACAGGTTGATGCGAACAGGCGGCGCGCCGGCAGGCGGGCGGGCAGGGGCGTGGACCATGAATGCGATAACCCTCGTGGTGGAGGGCGGGGCTGGTCAGTCGGCCAGGGCCCGCCAGATTTTTCTACTCAATTGCCAGACGACCAGTATGCCGAAGACGATGGCAAGCAACTGTAACGCCCGTGCTAGGTAGGTCCAGACCACTTCATTAGGTTCAGGCGCCCAACTCAGCCATCCGACTCCGGCTCCCCGGAGTTCAAGAACAGCTGGCAAGCCCCAAAAGATGACTATGAGAAGGATAGTTAGGAAGATTAAGTTCTTGCGCATAAGAGCCCAGGTGTAACCGCTTCAAGACGCATCTATTTTTCACCTGCGCGTAGTGGAAACGCCGGTGGCAGCCGCGGTCGCAGGGACCGTGTTGCGGCCGTACAGCGCCATGGCACGTCGTTCGAAGCTACGGACCATCAGGCGGACCGCTTCGTTGAACACAACGCCAATGACGGCTTGCAGAAGAGCGCTTTTGAACTCGAAATCGACGAAGAAATCGACCTCGGTTCCACCTTCCACGGGTGTGAACTTCCACGTGTTGTTCAGGTAGCGGAACGGGCCGTTTTCGTACTGCACCCGGACTTCATGCTTCGGGCTGAGCTGCACGCGGGAGCGGAAGGTTTCCCGGAACATCTTGAAGCCGATGGTCAGGTCCGCCAGCAACTCGTTGTCCGTCTGGCTGACGATACGGGACCCGACGCACCAGGGCAGGAATTCCGGGTAGCGGCGCACATCCGCCACCAGGTCGTACATCTGTTCCGGCGTATAGCGAAGGATACGCTTCTCGGCGTGGGTGGGCATCAGGCCGCGCGCAGCTTGGCGTTCCGCGCATCGCGCAGCGCAGCGAAATCCCGGTCGGCGTGGTAGGAGGAACGGGTGAGGGGCGTGGCCGAGACCAGCAGGAAGCCCTTGCCGCGCGCCATGCGGGCGTAATCCTCGAACTCCGTCGGCTCCACGAAGCGGTCCACGGCGGCGTGCTTCACCGTCGGCTGCAGGTACTGGCCGATGGTGAGGAAATCGATGTCGGCGCTGCGCATGTCGTCCATGACCTGCAGTACCTCGATCCGCGTCTCGCCCAGCCCGACCATGACGCCGGACTTGGTGAAGATGGAGGGGTCCAGCTCCTTCACCCGGTCCAGCAAGCGGAGCGAGTGGAAGTACCGGGCACCGGGGCGGATGCTCGGGTAGAGCTTCGGCACCGTCTCAAGATTGTGGTTGAAGACGTCCGGCTTGGCCTCGACCACGACTTCCAGCGCGCCATCCTTGCGCAGGAAGTCGGGCGTCAGGATCTCGACCGTCGTCTCGGGCGCCGCCTTGCGGATGGCGGCGATGACCTGGGCGAAGTGCTGCGCCCCGCCATCCTTCAAATCATCCCGGTCCACGCTGGTGATGACGACGTGGCGCAGGCCGAGCTGGGCGACGGCATCGGCCACCCGGCGCGGCTCATCGGCATCCAGGTGCTTCGGCATACCGGTGGTGATGTTGCAGAACGAGCAGGCGCGCGTGCAGATCTCGCCCATGATCATCATGGTCGCGTGACGCTGGGACCAGCATTCGCCGATATTCGGGCAGGCGGCTTCCTCGCACACCGTGACGAGGTTGTTGTCGCGCATCAGCTTGCGCGTCTCGTGATAGATCGGATGCGTCGGCGCCTTGACGCGAATCCAGTCAGGCTTACGCTTGATCGGGTTGTCCGGCCGGTGCGCCTTCTCAGGGTGGCGTAGCTGCTTCCTAGCTTCCGGCTCCGCCGACATGGCAGCGTTGGCCGCCCGCAGGTGCGCGGGCAGCGCTGCGGAGGGCGAAACCTCTACCGGCTGCGGGACGCCGCCGGCGTTGGAAACCGCGCCACCAGCCCGGTGATCGATCAGGATACGCGTGGCCATTCGGAACCCCGGTACAATGCGGATGGCGGCGTCGAACTGAGCCCCATCCCTTCTATATGTGCAATCAAGGCCCGGATGCGAGGCGCATCCGGGCCCTGGCCGCCACCTTTAGATGTGGATGACCCGGCCGAAGGCATCAAGCACCGACTCATGCATGGCTTCCGAGACGGTGGGGTGGGGGAAGACGGTGTGGATCAGCTCCGCCTCCGTCGTCTCCAGCGTCCGGGCGATGGTGTAGCCCTGGATCATCTCGGTGACTTCCGGCCCGACCATATGGGCGCCGAGCAGCGCGCCGGTCTTGGCATCGAACACCGTCTTCACGAAGCCCTCGGGCTCGCCCATGGCGATGGCCTTGCCATTGCCGAAGAAGGGGAAGCGGCCGACCTTGACCTCGTGCCCGGCTTCCTTCGCCTTGGCTTCCGTCAGGCCAACGGACGCCACTTGCGGCCGGCAATAGGTGCAGCCCGGGATGTTGGAGACATCCATGGCATGCGGGTGCAAGCCGGCAATGGCCTCCACCACGATGATGCCCTCATGGCTCGCCTTGTGGGCCAGCCAGGGCGCACCTGTCAGGTCGCCGATGGCATAGACGCCTTCCTCTCCGGTCCGGCCGTATTCGTCGGTGACGATGTGGGTCTTCTCGACCTTAATCTTCGTGCCTTCGAGGCCCAGGTTTTCCACATTGCCAACGATGCCGACGGCGGAGATCAGGCGATCGGCGACGATCTCCTGCACCTTGCCGTCCACCTCGACGATGGCGGAGACGCTGTCGCCGTTCTTGCGGACGCCCTGCACCTTGGCGCCCACCAGGATCTTCATCTTCTGCTTCTCGAAGGACTTCTTCACGAAGGCCGAGACCTCCGCATCCTCGACCGGCAGCACGCGGTCCATCGCCTCGATCAGCGTGACCTCAGCGCCCATGTTGAGGAAGAACGAGGCGAACTCGCTGCCGATGGCGCCGGAGCCGATGACGATCAGCTTCTTCGGCATGATGTCGGGCGCCAGGGCCTCGCGGTAGGACCAGATCAGCTTGCCATCCGGCTCGATGCCCGGAATGACGCGGGCGCGCGCACCGGTGGCCAGGATGATGTTCTTGGCCTCGATCTCCGCGACCGGCTTGCCGTCCTTGGCGACCGAGAGCTTGCCCTTGCCGGCGAGCTTCGCGTGGCCGTCGAACACCGTGACCTTGTGCTTCTTCAGCAAGCCCTTGACGCCGGACGACAGCTGGCCGGCCACCTGGCGGGACCGCTTCACCACCTTGGCGAAGTCGTACTTGATGTTCTCGGCGGAGAAGCCGAACTGGTCCAAATTGTGCAGCAGGTGGTTGATTTCGCTGGCCCGCAGCAGCGCCTTGGTGGGGATGCAACCCCAGTTGAGGCAGATGCCGCCCAGGTGCTCGCGCTCCACCAGCGCGACCTTCATCTTGAGCTGCGATGCGCGAATGGCGGCGACGTAGCCGCCGGGGCCGCCACCCACCACCACCAGGTCGAACTGCTCGGCCATGTCTGTCTTGTCCTCGTCAGCCTTCGGCGGCCAGCGCGTGCAGCGCCTCGCCTGTCAGGCGTTGATCGGTCCATTCATCCTGCCCGACCGCGCCGATCCGCCGGTAGAAGGCGATGGCGGGGGCGTTCCAGTCGAGCACATTCCATTCAACCCGGGCATGGCCATCGGCCACCGCGCGCTTCGCGACTTCCTGGAAGAAGGCACGGCCGATGCCGAGGCGCCGGTGCTCCGGCGCCACGAACACATCCTCGATCCAGAGGCCGCCGCGGCCGGTGAAGGTGCTGAAGGTGTCGTACCAGAGGCAGAAGCCGATGGGTTCACCATCGGCTTCCGCGATCAGGCCTTTGACCTTCTTGCCGGCCAGAGCGCCGTAGAAATCCTGCGCCGTGGCCTTCACCTCGTGTCCCAGGTTCTCGTACTCCGCCAGGGCGGTGACGAGACGGTGGACCGTCTCGGCATCGCGCGGCCTGGCGTCGCGCAGCGAGAAACCGGGATGCCGGCTCACAGCATCAGGCTCAGCGGGTCCTCGACCACCGCCTTGAAGGCGGCGATCCACTCGGCGGCCAGCGCGCCATCGACGGCGCGGTGATCGACCGAGAGGGTGCAGGTCATCACCGTGGCGATGGCCAGCGCGCCGTTCTTCACCACCGGGCGCTGCTGCCCGGCGGAGACCGCCAGGATGCCGGCCTGGGGCGGGTTCACGATGGCGGCGAAGTCCTTCACGCCGAACATCCCCATGTTGGAGATGCTGAAGCCGCCGCCCTGGAACTCCTCGGGCTTCAGCTTGCCGGTCTTGGCGCGTGCCGCGAGGTCCTTCATCTCGTTGCTGATGGCAGCAAGGCCCTTCTGGTCGGCCTTACGCACGATCGGGGTGATCAGCCCATCGGGGATGGACACGGCCACCGAGATATCGACGTCGTGGTACTGGAGGATGGCTTCATCGGTCCAGGTCGCGTTCACCGCCGGCATCATGCGCAGCACGCGGGCTGCGGCCTTGATGACCAGGTCGTTGACCGAGAGCTTGAAGGCGCCCGGCCCGTCCTTCGGCGCGCGTGCGTTGAGGTCGGCGCGCAGCTTCAGCAGCGCATCGATCTCGATATCCATCGTCACGTAGAAATGCGGGACGGTGGCTTTGCTCTCGCTCAACCGGCGCGCGATGACCTTGCGCATGCTGCTGTTCGGCACAGCGGTATGCGGCGCGGTGATCGTGGGCGCGGCGGGCTTCGGCGCCGGCGCGGCAGACGGTGCCGGGGCAGCGGCCTGCGGCTGTGCCGCGGGCGCAGCCGCCTGCTTCGGCGCGCTGGAGGCACCTTCGACGTCAGCCTTCACGATCCGGCCGTTAGGGCCGGAACCCTGGATGCCGGACAGGTCGATGCCAGCCTGTTGGGCGATGCGGCGCGCCAGCGGGGAGGCGAAGACGCGGCCGCCCTGCTCGGCGGCCGGGGTCGGCTTGGCCTCGCCCTTGTTCTCGATGGCGGTGGCCGCCTTCGGCTCCTGCTCACCCGGGCCGGTCAGCGGCTTGCTGTCGGGCGACATTTCCTGCTTCGGCGCCGAACCGCTGTCCTGCTTGGGCGCTGCCTTGGGAGCGTCGCCGGAGGGAACGGCTTCGCCTTCCTCGACCAGGATGGCGATGGGGGCGTTAACCGCCACGCCCTCCGTCCCGTCCTTCACCAGGATCTTGCCGAGGATGCCTTCATCCACGGCTTCGACTTCCATGGTGGCCTTGTCGGTCTCGATCTCGGCGATCACGTCG
>Ga0308159_1002728_pt1 | contig 19542 bp, 17 predicted proteins | sample PhyCR1_FD_201040 | JGI IMG/M metagenome (GOLD analysis project Ga0308159, IMG submission 201040) | Phyllosphere microbial communities from UC Gill Tract Community Farm, Albany, California, United States - DLSLC.R1 | ecosystem: Host-associated > Plants > Phyllosphere > Unclassified | place: USA... | reverse complement strand
CGCCGTGGAAGCTCCGCTTGGGGGGGAATTGATCGGAGATCAAGGAGTTCCATCCTTGCCGGCCCGGGCGGGGAAACAGCATGCCGAAAACACTATCTCAGCCAGAATGGCGTCAGACCATGGCTATTTGTCAAAGACCTGCTAAAGATGGCCACGCTGATGTCGCCATCGACGGATATCGGGCCGCGTCAGCTGCTCCCTTTGTCCCTTAGTTGCTTCACGAAGCCGGGATGCGCCATGTTGGTGCATGCCCGTCAATACTCGGACAAGGAATCGGTCCATGATCACCGGAAAAGTCAAGTTCTTCAACGCCGACAAGGGTTATGGTTTCATCGCGCCGGAAGGCGGCGGGGACGATGCATTCGTGCACATCTCGGCCGTTGAGCGCGCTGGCATGCGCACGCTCGACAAGGAACAGCGCGTTTCCTACGAGCTGGAAACCGACCGTCGTGGCAAGACCTCGGCCGTCAACCTCCAGCCTGCCTGAACCCAGGTGACGAAAAGCAGCGCGTCCGGATGGGCGCGCTGTTTTTTCGTGCAACGACGATATTTGAGAGAATTAGGTAGCTTTTAATGGCAGGATACAAGGAACCCGGCATTCAGGACCGGGTCAAAGCGGCTGCTCAGGCCAAGGCCAAGGCCCTCGAGCTCCTGAAGAGCAAGGCTCCGATCGACCCGGCAGTCCAGGCAGAGCGTATCGCCAAGGCGCAGGAACGCGAAGCCGCACAGGCAGCCAAGCGCGAAGCAGCCAAGGCCGCACGCGAATCCAAGATCGCCGAAAAGGCCGCCAAGGCCGAGCAGGCGAAGCTGGATGCGATTGCCGCTGCACCGCCCCCCGAATTGACCGAAGCCGAACGCAAGGCTGCCCGTGACGCGCGCTACGCCGCACGCAAGGCACGCCGCAAGTAAGAGTTTCGGCCCACCCGAAAGGTGCCTTCATGATCGAGCCAGCAATCGACCCCGTGATCGAGGATGAGCTGATCGGCACCGCCCAGGTGCCCGACGGCGTGGAATTGCGGCTTTTGCGCAATGGCGACGAGTTCGCCATCGTCCTCGACGAAAACGACCTGATGAGCACCGAGATGAGCGCTTCGGAAGAAGCCCTCGCGACGATGACCTGCGAGCGCCTCGGCAACCGTTCGGCGCCGCAGTTGCTCATCGGCGGCTACGGCATGGGCTACACCCTGCGTGCCGCGCTGGCCGTTCTGGGCAAGGATGCCAGCGTAACGGTCGCCGAACTGGTCCCCGAGATCATCCAGTGGGCCCGCGGCCCGATGCGCGACCTGACGGCGGATTGCCTGGACGATCCGCGCGTCGTGCTCGTCAACGGCGACGTGGCGATGCTGATCGATGCTGCGCAGGACGCCTACGATGCGATCCTCCTCGACGTCGACAATGGCCCCGAGGGCCTGACCCGCAAGCTGAACGACCACCTCTATTCGGGCCACGGCCTGAATGCGGCGATGAACGCGCTGACGTCGGGAGGCATCCTGGCGATCTGGTCGGCAACGCCCGATCCGGAATTCACCACGCACATCGCCAAGATCGGCTTCGAGGTGTCCGAAGTGGAAGTGCCCGCGCGCTCAAACGGCAAGGGCGCCCGTCACGTGATCTGGTTCGCCCGCAAGGCCTGAGCCTTCTCCTCCGGCGGTTTCATGCCGGCCGGATGTTCGTGCACCTCTTCCAGCATTCAAATACCGCTCGAACCTGAGCCGAGGCCGCCTCTGGAACATGATCCAGGGCGGCCTTCGGTATATCTATCGAACAGACGGCTGCTGCGCCTGCGTCGTCACCTCATCGAGCCCGCCGCCCAGCGAGCGGTAGAGTTCGACGAGGTTGCCGGCCTGCGCCAGCCGGGTCGTGACCAGTTGCTGCTCGGCTGCATAGGCGGTGCGCTGGGCATCGAGCGACGTGAGGAACGAGTCCACCCCTGCGCGGAACCTTGCGTCGGAAAGCTTCGCGGCCACTTGCGCCGCCTCGGCCCTGGTGCCTTGTGCACGGACCTGATCGCCGATCTTGCCGCGCTGCGCGAGCGCATCCGCAACTTCGCGAAAAGCGGTCTGGATCGCCTTCTCATAAGTGGCGACCGCCGCCTGCTGCGAGGCCTTGGCATATTCGAGGTTGCCGGTACGCCGGCCGAAATCGAACAGCGGCAGCGAAGCGCTCGGGGCCGCGCTGTAAGTGAAGCTGCCATCCTTGAAGAGACCCGACAGCCCGGCACTGATCGTACCGATCGCGCCGGTGAGCGAGATCGTCGGGAAGAATGCCGCCCGTGCCGCGCCGATATTGGCGTTTTCGGCGATCAGCAGGTGCTCGGCCTGGAGCACGTCCGGCCGGCGCAGCAGCACGTCGGAGGAAACATCGCCCGGCAATGCGTCACGCGTGGCGGGATCGATGGCGAGGCCGGTCGGAAGCTGGTCCTGCGCCACGGTGGTGCCGACGAGCAGGTTCAGTGCGTTCTGGTCCAGCGCCACGCTGCTTTCCAGCGCCGCGATATCGCTGACCGCGCCCTGGTAATTGGTTTCGGCCTGACGCGCTTCGAGTTCGGAACCGACGCCGATGCGGAACTGCTCACGCGTCAGCCGCAGCGTGTCGTCGAACGCCTTGAGCGTTTCGCGCGAAATGCGCAGCTGTTCCTGGTCCGACGCCATGGTCAGCCAGGCAGTGGCGATCTCGGCGATCAGGCTGATGCGAGTGGAGCGCTGCGCCTCTTCGCTGGCGAAGAACTGCTCCTGCGCGGCGCGCGACAGGTTGCGCACACGGCCGAACAGATCCAGCTCGAACGCCGAGAGACCTACCGTGCCCTGGTAGATGTCGACATCCTGCAGGCCACCGCCCCCGGACGTGACATTGTTGGTATACGTCGCGGACGCCCCCGCATTGATCGTGGGCAGCAGGTCGGCGCGCTGCACCTTTGCCAGCGCCCTTGCCTGAAGAACGTTGGCGGCGGCTACGCGCAGGTCCCGGTTGTTGGCCAGTCCCGTCTCGATCACCTGCCGCAAACGCGGGTCGATGAAAAAGTCGCGCCAGCCGATGCGCGAGACATCGACGGCATCGGTCGCGGCGGCGGGATAGACCCCGCCCTGCGGCAAGGTTGCCGGAATGGCTCCGGCGGGCCGCTCGTACTTGGGGGCGAGGTTGCACCCTGCCAGCAGCGCGGTGCTGACCAGCAGGGAGATGATCGACTTGTTCATATTCAGTATCCCTGCGGCTCGGCGCCGTCGTCGGATGAGCGTTCATCGGCCTTGGATGGATTGTTCCTGTCGGTCTGGCCGTGCTTGAAGAGACGGCTGACGACCACGAAGAACATCGGCACGAAGAAGATCGCGAAGATCGTCGCGGTAAGCATGCCGCCGACGACCGCACGGCCGATGGCGTTCTGGCCACCGGCACCGGCGCCGGTCGACAGGGCCAGCGGCAGCACGCCGAACACGAACGCCAACGACGTCATCAGGATCGGTCGCAGACGCAGCCGCGCCGCTTCCATCGCCGCGTCGAAGGCATTCATGCCCGATTGCACGCGCTCCTCGGCGAATTCCACGATCAGGATCGCATTCTTCGCAGAGACGCCGATCGTCGTGATCAGGCCCACCTGCAGGTAGATGTCGTTGTTGAGCCCGGTCAGCTTCGCAGCCAGCACCGCGCCGATCACGCCGAGGGGGACCACCAGCATGACCGCGATCGGCACCGACCAACTCTCGTACAGAGCCGCAAGGCAAAGGAACACGACGACAAGCGACAGCGCATAGACCGCAGGCGCCTGTCCGCCGCTGAGACGTTCTTCATAGGACAGGCCGGTCCATTCGAGGCCAATCCCGGGCGGCAGCTTCTTGTGCAGTTCGGTGATGGCCTCCATCGCGCCGCCAGTGCTCAGACCTGCGCCCGGGGCACCCTGTAGTTCCATGGCGGGCTGGCCATTGTAGCGCGTCAGGATCACCGGCGCCGTCTTCCAAGACAGCGTCGAGAAAGCGCCGAACGGAGCCATCTCGCCGCCCGTGCCGCGAACATAGAAGTTCTCGAGCCCCTCGGGCGAGGAACGATAGGCCTGCTCCGACTGGAGATAGACGCGCTTGGTGCGTCCGCGGTCCAGGAAGTCGTTGACGTAGGCGCCGCCCCAGGCCGTCGAGATTTCCGAGTTGATCGCACTGACGTCGAGGCCGAGTGCGCCGGCCTTGTCCTGGTCGATGGTCACGTCAAGCTGCGGGGCGTCGTCGAGGGTGATCGGCCTGACCTGGGCCACGCGGCTGTCACCGGCCGCCATCCCGAGCAACTGGTTGCGCGCGGCAAGCAGCTTCTCGTGGCCCATGTTGGTCTCGTCGACCAGCCACAGGTCGAATCCGGTCGCATTGCCCAGTTCCTGGACGGCAGGCGGAATGAGGGCGAAGATCGAAGCGTCGCGATATTTCGAGAAGACGCCCATGGCGCGCCCGACCACCGATTGGGCGCGGTTTTCGGCACCCTTGCGATCGGCCCAGTCCTTGAGCTTGACAAACGCCATGCCGGCGTTCTGCCCCTGCCCGTTGAACGAGAAGCCACTGATGGTGAAGACCGAAGCGACGGTCGCCTTTTCCTCGTTGAGGAAGTGGTTGCGCACCACGTCCAGCGCGCGCTGGGTGCGGGGAAGCGTGGCGCCCGGGGGCGCCTGGACCACGGCGATGACGGTCCCCTGGTCCTCTTCAGGAAGGAAGCCGCCCGGAAGGCGCATGAACAAGATCGCCATCGCCGCCACGATCAGCAGGTAGACGAGGCCCGAACGCTTCCAGCCGGTGGCCGTGCGGCGAACACCGCCGCGATACTTTTCCGTGCCGCGATCGAAGGCATGGTTGAACCAGCGGAAAAAGCGCGCCAGCAAGCCATTGCCTTCGTTCTTGTTCGGATCGTGCGGGCGCAGGATCGTCGCGCAGAGCGCGGGGGTAAGGATCAGCGCGACGAGCACCGAAAGCGCCATCGACGAGACGATGGTGATCGAGAACTGGCGATAGATCACGCCGGTGGAACCGCCGAAGAACGCCATCGGCAGGAACACCGCCGACAACACCATGCCGATGCCGATCAGCGCGCCGCTGATCTCGTCCATGGATTTTCGTGCGGCTTCCTTGGGTGACAGATGCTCGTCCTGGATCAGTCGCTCGACGTTTTCCACGACCACGATGGCGTCGTCGACCAGCAGGCCGATGGCCAGCACCATGCCAAACAAGGTCAAGGTGTTGATCGAATATCCCAGGACGGACATCACCCCGAACGTGCCGAGCAGCACGACGGGAACGGCGATCGTGGGAATGATCGTCGCGCGCCAGTTCTGCAGGAACAGGAACATGACGAGGAACACGAGGACGATCGCCTCGATGAGCGTGTGGACCACCTGCTCCACCGAAAGGCGGACGAAGGGGGTGGAATCGTAGGGGAAGGCGACCTTGACGTCGGACGGAAAGTTCTGGGCGATGCGCTGGACGGTCGCCTTGACGTCGTCGACCGTGTCGAGCGCATTGGCGCCCGATGCCAGCCTGACGCCGAAACCGGATGCCGGCTTGCCGTTGTACTGCGTATCAAAACCATAGATTTCCGCGCCAAGCTCGACGCGGGCCACATCGCGCAGACGCACGATGGCACCGCCGGCTGCGGTCCGCAGGCGGATGTTGCCGAACTGCTCAGGCGTCTGAAGGCGCGACTGGACCGAAACGGTGGCGTTGAGCTCCTGCTCCTGCGAGGCGGGCAGCTGACCGATCTGACCGGCCGAAACCTGGGCGTTCTGCGCCGTTACCGCCGTGCTGATGTCGGCGATCGTGAGGTTGTAGCTGCGCAGCTTCAGCGGGTCGACCCAGATGCGCATGGCATACTGGGTACCGAAGATCTGCAGTTCGCCCACGCCGTTGACGCGGCTGACGGGATCCTGGACCTGGCTGACGAGGTAGTCCGAAAGGTCGTTTGCCGTGTGGCTCCCGTCTTCGGAATAGATAGCCGTCACAAGCAGGAAGCTCGCCGCCGACTTGGCAACGGTCACGCCCTGGCGCTGAACGTCCTGCGGCAGCAGCGAGGTCGCCGCCTGAAGCTTGTTCTGCACCTGGACCTGGGCGATGTCGGGATCGGTTCCCTGCTCGAAGGTCAGGGTGATCGTCACCCGCCCGGCAGAGGAGGACTGCGCCGAGAAATAGCGCAGGTTGTCGATGCCCTTGAGCTGCTGCTCGATGATCTGCGTCGTCGTGCGCTCAAGCGTCTCGGCATCGGCGCCCGGATAGGTCGCGCTGATGGTGACGGTGGGCGGTGCGATCTCGGGAAACTGCGAGATCGGCAAACTGCGGATGGCAATGGCGCCGGCCATCATCAGTACGATCGCGATGACCCATGCGAAGATGGGCCTGTCGATGAAATAACGGGACATGAGCGGTTACTGTCCCTTTGCCTGCTGGCCGGCGCCCGAAGCCTGGGAGGCCGATGCCTTGGCGCCATTGGCCTGAGCCGGCACGGCCTTGACCGTCGCGCCCGGGCGCAGGTTTTGGCCGCCCTCGACGATTACCTTGTCGCCGACCTTGAGCCCGCTGGTCACGAGCCAGGACGTGCCGACCGTGCGCGGTGCGGTGAGCTTGCGCGTTTCCACCTTGCCCTGCGCGCCTACGACGAGGACGGTGGGAGCACCGCGCTCATCGCGCGAAACGGCGCCCTGCGGCACGAGAATGCCGTTGCTCCTGGTCCCCTCGACCATTTCGGCCCGCACATACATGCCCGGAAGCAAAAGCCCGCCGGTATTGGGGAACTGCGCGCGCACGATCTGGCTTCCCGTGGTGGGATCGACGGTGACGTCGGTGAACTTGAGCACGCCCTCCTCGGCGAACGTGCTGCCGTCCTCCAGCTTCAGGCGCACGCGGGCGGCACCGCCCTCACGCGAGATTTCGCCCGAAAGCAGCTGCTGGCGCAGCCGCAGGACGTCCGAACTGGACTGCTGGATGTCCACGAAGATGGGATCGAGGCGCTGGATGGTGGTGAGCGGGTCCGCCTGCGAGGCCGAAACCAGAGCGCCGGTGGTATAGGTCGAGCGCCCGATACGACCTGAAATCGGCGCGCGGATGGTGGTGCGCGCAAGATCGATCTGCGCAGTGCGCAAGGCCGCCTGCTGCGCCGCCACGTCGGCTCGGGCCTGCTGGGCGCCGACAACCGCATTCTCGGCTTCCTGGCGCGAAATCGCGTTGATCTTGACCAGTTCGCCGTAACGCCGCGCAAGAGCCTCGGTCGAGGCGATCGCCGCACGCGAACGCGCAAGCGCGGCGCGGGCGCTGGCAACCTGTGCCTCGTAGGGCGCAGGGTCGATTCGATAGAGCGCCTGGCCGGCACGAACCGGCTCGCCTTCGACGAACAGGCGCTGCAGGATCAGGCCATTGACCTGCGGACGGACGTCCGAAGTCTCGTAGGCGCTGGTGCGGCCCGGCAGCTCGCTGCTGAGTACGACCGATTCCTGCTTCACGGTGACGACCCCGACCTCAGGCGGGCCTGCGGGTGCGGCTTGCTGCCCTCCGCCCCCACATGCGGTCAGAAGCAGCACCAGGGCCGGGGTGACTTTTTTCATGGAGTATATCCGCCAAGAGAGTTAAAGCGTGAGTGAGTGTTCACTCATGAATTGCGCGCTCTTTATTGCGTCGCAGCATTCATTGCAAGCGAGGAGGTGAGATGACAAACGACGGCACAATCGATCGGCCACGGGCGGTCCGGTCGGCGGCGCGCCGGAAACACCTTCTGGACACTGCCCGTAACCTTTTTGTCGAGAAAGGGTTCCATCAGACCGGAATGGCGCAGATCGCCAATGCTTCCGGCATCGCGGTGGGCCAGATTTACAGGGATTTCGCGAACAAGGAGGCGATCGTCGCCGCCATCTGCGAGGCCGACCTCAGCAACTGGCTGGAGGAGGAAAAGCTGGAAGCAGCGGTCGCGGCGGGAGACTGCGGAGAAATCCGCGCGTGGATCGAGCGAATCGCCACCGAAGAGCCAAGCGAGGAAGATCGCCGCCTGATGTGCGAACTCCTCGCGGAAGTCGGCCGTAACCCGATCATCGCCGAGATGAACCGCAAGGTGGATGCGCGGTTTCGGACGAGCCTTGAAGCGGCGCTGGTATCCCTGGCGCCTGGAGCCTCGCCCAGGAACCTCGGGATGATGGTGAACTTCATCATCGCGCTGTCATGGGGCCTGGTCGCCGGAATGGAGTTGTTTCCCTACCGCGACCACGACGAACTTCGCAGATATGTCACTTCCCTGCTCCACCGGGAGATCGCCGGAATGGGAGCCTGAATTCGCCGCAACCGCTGTTTCATACATGGTCGTTCCCATACCGGAATGAGCGGTGCCGTTATGGTACGGACAGTTTTTGCATTCGTTTGCGCAAGCTCTGGACAATCCTCCCTTGCCGTATCATCCTCCCGTAATGCAGGCCGAAAATACGGTCGCTTTCTCATGGGATGTCAGCATATGATCGAGACCAGTGAAGTGGATTCAGGCGACAAGGCGATGATCATCCTGCAGAGCCTGATCTGCTACTTGCGAGAGAAGAACGTCCTGTCCCGCGCCGATATCGAGGAACTGCGCGACCGTGTCGAGGCGCGGATGGCTACACCGGACATGCCCTGCGTTCCCACCATCGCCGCGGCAGCCGCGACTGAAATGCGTGATCTCGACGACTACTGCGGGCGCAAATATGGCGGCAAGCACCGTCGCCGGGCCAACTGACCGCGATGATGGGCCTCGCCTCGGGCTCATGACATCCCCGGCGAGGCTACCGTTTCGTCACGCCCTGGCGGCGATGACGATGATCTCCACCTTGTAGCCGGCAGCGGCCAGCTTCGATTCGCCGGTGGCGCGCGCCGGTGCCGGGTGTCCAGCGATCCAGGCGTCCCACACGGCGTTCATGGCCTCGAAGTCGGCGATGTCGGCCAGCCAGATCGTGGCCATGAGCAGGTGGTCCTTGTCGCTGCCGGTCTTCGCCAGCAGGGCTTCGATCTCGGCCAGCGCCGTCCTGGTCTGCGCGGCCACGTCGTCGCCGATCTCGCCGACCTGTCCGGCGAGGTAGATGGTGTCGCCGTGGATCACGGCTTCGCTCATGCGCTCGCCCTGGTCGATGCGGGTAATGGTCATGCTCGGTCCTCTGGTGGAAATTATGGAATAGGCGCGCCGCTCAGTAGCGGCTGATCGCCAGGTCGGCAGCCTCGATCGCCGGTTTCTTTCCGCCGATGATGTCGGCGATGACGTGCGCCGATCCGCAGGCCATCGTCCAGCCCAGCGTGCCGTGCCCGGTGTTGAGGAAGAGGTTGGGGATCGCGGTCGGCCCGATGACCGGCGTGCTGTCTGGCGTCATGGGCCGCAGTCCGCACCAGAACGAGGCGGCGGCCATGTCCCCGGCCCCGGGGAACAGCGAGCCCGCCGAATGCTCCAGCGTGGCGCGGCGTGCCGGCGGCAGGTCCTTGGTGAAGCCCGAAATCTCGGCCATGCCGCCAACGCGGATGCGGTCTCCCAGGCGGGTGATCGCCACTTTGTAGCTTTCGTCCAGCAGGGTCGAGACCGGCGCGCGGGCTTCATCGACGATCGGCACGGTTATCGAGTAGCCCTTTACCGGGTAGACCGGCAGGCGAATGCCCAGCGGCGCCAGCAGGCCGGGCGAATAGCTGCCCATAGCCACCAGGTATGCATCGGCGACGAGCCTGCCCGGGCCGGTTTCGGGATGGTCGGTCTCGACGTGGGTGATGCGCCCGCCTTCGCTGGCGAGGCGGGTGATCGTGGTTTGGTTGAGGAAACACACGCTGTGCGCCTTGGCCATGTCGGCGAGGGCGTTGGTGAATTTGAAGCAGTCCCCGGTCTCGTCGCCGGGCAGGCGCAGGCCGCCGGCGAGCGGCACTTCGGTGTGGGCGAGCCCGGGTTCCGCTGCCATGCAGCCGGCCGGATCGAGGACTTCGAACGGCACCCCGTCCGCCTTCAAAACATTGATATCTTTGTATATTCCGTCAAGTTGCTTTTGCTCGCGGAAGAGCTGCAAGGTGCCCTGACTGCGCTCGTCGTAGCTTATGCCCGTATCGCGGCGCAGGTCGATGAGGCGGTCGCGGCTGAATTCGGCGAGGCGCACCATGCGGCTTTTGTTGATGGCATAGTCGCGGGCGTTGCAATTGCCCAGCATCGCCACCAGCCAGCGCAGCATCGCCATGTCGGCATGCGGGCGCAGGATCAGCGGGGCATGGCGCATCATGAGCCAGCGCACCGCCTTCATCGGAATGCCGGGCGCCGCCCATGGCGAGGCGTAGCCGGGCGAAATCTCGCCGGCGTTGGCGAAGCTGGTTTCCAGCGCGGGGCCGGCCTGGCGGTCGACGACGACCACTTCGTGCCCCGCCTGCGCGAGATACCATGCCGAGGTGACGCCGATGACGCCGCTGCCGAGGATCGCGATCTTCATGGAACGAGGCTCCGGTCCTGAACCTTGGCAAGCGCGGGAAGATGCACCCGTTCGTACCTCCGGCTGAGCTGGGTGAGGATTTCGTAGGATATCGTACCCGCATCCGCCGCGACCGCGTCGAGGCTCTGGTGCGGCCCGATCAGTTCCACCGGCGCGCCCGGATAGAGCGCGGCATCGGGCACGTCGGTCACGTCGAGGGTGATGCTGTCCATCGAGACCCGGCCGACCACCGGCACCCGCACGCCCGCGACATAGGCGCTGCCCCGGTTGCCCAGGCACCGGGGCCAGCCGTCCGCATAGCCGACCGGGATGGTGGCGATCCGGCTTTCCCGGTCCACGCGGTGGGTCAGGCCATAGCCGACGCCGGTGCCGGCGGGGATAGTGCGCAGCTGCGCGATGCGGGCTTCCAGCGCGATGACGGGATGCATCGGATTGGGGCCCTCGCCCGGCGCGCCGCCGTACATCGCGATGCCCGCGCGCACGATGTCGAAATGGCCGCGCGGCAGGAATGCGCCGCCGCTGTTGTCGAGCGCGCGCGGAACATCGGGGAACCGCGCGGCAATGTCTTCGAAGAGCCGCGCCTGCGCGGCGTTGGCGGGGTCGGCGGGATCGTCGGCGCAGGCGAGATGGCTCATGATCAGGCGCAGGTCGATCCCCTCCAGCAGCGCCGGGTCGGCCAGCAGCGCCGCGACCTCGTCGCCGGGCAGGCCCATCCGCGACATGCCGGTATCGACCTGCAGCACGCCGGGCAGGACGATGCTCCGCTCCGCCGCGAGAGCCGCCCAGCGCGCGATCTGGTCGAGCGAATTGAGCACGGGAATGGCTCCGAGAGCCGCGCACTCGGCCTCTGCCCCCGGCATCAGTCCATTGAGCACGTAGAGCGGGATATCGCCGGGCAACTGCGGCTTGAGCACCCTCGCCTCGCCCAGCAGCGCCACGAAAAGGTGACGGCAGCCCTGCCCGATCAGCGTCTGCGCGACCCGCGCCGCGCCGAGGCCATAGCCATCGGCCTTGACCACGCCGGCCACCTGCGCCGGAGCCACCTGCCGGCACAGCAATCGGTAATTGGCTGCCAAGGCCTCGAAATCTATGGTCAGGAGTGCACCGGCAGTCACGAACGTCTCCGCGTAGATCCCGACGATCGCCGGTGGCCCGATGATATCGTATGTTTCGCCGAATTTCCTGCCGGATAGCAGAATGATCCGCTATATCCAGCCTATCGGCGCAACATCATGCGGGTATCAAGCACTATCATGTCATGGACACCGGACAACATCGATCGCTCCATCCTGCGCCTGCTGCGCGTGGACGGGCGGCGGCCCAACTCCGAGATCGCGCAGGAGGTCGGCCTTTCGCCTTCCGCCTGCCTGCGCCGGATCAAGATGATGGAGGATCGCGGGGTGATCCGGGGCTACACCGTCGTCACCGGCCCGCAGGACGAGGACGAGCGCGGGGTCGACGTGGTCGTCCAGGTCACGCTCGACCGGCAGACCGAGGACTATCTATCGCGCTTCGAGCACGCGGTGCGCCAGTGCCCGGAAGTGCGCGAGTGCTTCCTGATGACCGGCGACGTCGACTACTGGCTGCGCCTGCGCACCGAAAGCGTCGCCGCCTACGAGGCGATCCACGGCGAAGTGCTGTCGCGCCTGCCCGGCGTCACGCGCATCAGTTCGAGCTTCGCGATGCGCGATGCGCTGCGCCCCCGCCGCGCCCGGCGGTGACGCAGACGCTCGCTTCTGCGCCCGCTCCGGTCTAAGCCGCCGCTTCCAGCGACGAGGCGCCGTCCTGGCCGCGACGGTCCGCCTGCGGTGCGGGCGCATCGGCGATGACGCTGCAGTTGCGGCCGTTCGCCTTGGCGGCATAGAGCGCCGCGTCGGCGCGGGCGACGATGGATTCGAGGCTGCGTTCACCCGGCGCCGCCGCGGCGACGCCCGCGCTGAAGCGCAGCGGGCGCTCCAGCGCCGCGGCCGCCGCGCGGATGCGGGCGACCACCTCGACCGCCTCGCCCGGCGCGATACCGGGCAGGATGATCGCGAACTCCTCCCCGCCCCAGCGGCCGACGATGTCGGACTGGCGCGTTCCCGATTTCAGGATCGCGGCGAGCGTCTTCAGGGCCTCGTCGCCGGAGGCATGGCCCTCGACGTCGTTGATCTGCTTGAAGTGATCGATGTCGAGCAGCGCGACCGAGACCGGCGCGCGGGCATCGGCAGCGCGTGCCAATGCCTCGGCGCCTCGCTCGGTGGCGTTCCGGCGGTTGGCGATGCCGGTCAGCCCGTCGGTCGACGCCAGCCGTTCCAGCGCCCGCTGGTGCCGGCGGCTATGCCACAGGAACAGGCCGAGCAGGATGAGCAGCGTCGCCGCCGCGCCCGCGATCAGCCCCACCTGCCGGCGTTCGTAGCGGGCGCGTTCGCTCTGGAATGCAAGTTCGCGGCTCAGCGTGCGGTTGCGGTCGACCTGCCGGTCGATCTCCACCTGCGTGCGCAGCGACGCGGTCTCGCGCGTTTTCGAGGCTTCGGTTTCCTTGCGGAAGCGCTCGGAAAATTCGCGCATATCCGCATAGGCCTCCTCGTAGCGGCCGAGGCCCGCATAGGCCTTCGCGCGCGTGAGGTAGGGCGTGGTGCCGCCCATCGAGCGGGTGGCGGGACCGTCCAGAAGCTGCGAGGCGAGCGCCGCCGCCTCGTCGTAGTGCTTCAGCCCGAGCGCGATGCGCGAACGGAACGCGACCAGGCGGGGCAGCGCCATCTTCTCGTCGCCGAACAGGCGCTCGGCATCGTCGCAGGCGCGGCGGGCTTCCTCGAAACGGTCAAGCGAGACATACGACTGGCAGTTCGACATCGCCGCGAAGGCCGCGAAGTGATCGTTGCCGATCGACCGGCTGAGCCGGTAGGCGCGGTCGAAATAGGGGATCGTGGCGGCATAGTCCTTCTTGCCGGTCAGGATCATGCCGGTGCGAAACGCGATCGAGGCCCTCTGGAAGGTGAGCCCGTTGCTGTCCGCCCAGCGCCCGCCCTCGTCGATGAGTTCCTGCGCCTGGTCGTAGTCGCCGGCCTGCATCAGCAGTCCCGCGAGGTCGATGGCGATCTCGGCGCGCTGCGCTTCCAGCCCCTGCTGCATCGCCATGCGGTAGGCGGCGCTCATTTCGCGCAGCGCCTCCGCCGGCTCCTCGCTGAGATAACCCACGGTCGCGCGCGAACAGATGTCGGCGACGGAATTCGGCTGGACGAAGCGGCGCGCGGCCGCGATCCGCTGCCTGAGCGGGGCGAGCGCGGCCGGATCGGCCTGCCCGAACGCGGACTGCGCCAGCAGTTCGAGATGCGGCGCGTCCTTCGGGCTCGGCGCCAGGCGCAGCCCGGCCTGCGCGGCGCGCACTTCCTCGGCGTTCATTTCGAGCGTGCTGTAGGCCAGCGCCTGAGCCGCATAGAGCCACGCCCGGTCGATCCGGCCCAGTTTCGGTTGACCCAGTTCCTGCTGGCCCAGCCGCTTGTCGATCTGCTTCAGCGCCTTGGCCGGATCGTCCAGCACCTGTCGCTGCAGGTCAGCCACGATCGGGGCCGAGCCGGCGCTGCACAGGGCATGCGCGGGCGCCGCACAGAGCCCCAAAAGACCTGCCCCGACAAAGCCTTGAAACGAAATCCTCAGAAACGCGCTGCGCATGATAGATACCCCCCTGTTGCACGCGGAGGAATACTTAGAGGATGCTTAACGAAAGGTAATCAGAAATTCCCGGCCCGCCGTCAGGCGAGCGGGAAGACGATCGTGACCCGCAACCCCGGGGCGGCGTCGCTCAGTTCGATCGCCGCGCCCAGCCGCTCGACCACGGCCTTGACGATGGCGAGGCCCAGCCCGCTTCCGGCCGGTCCCTGCTCGCCCTGCAGCCGCGCGAAGCGCGACAGGGCGTGTTCGCGGGACAGCGCGGGAATGCCGGGCCCGTCGTCGCCGACGACCAGCACCACGCCGCGCGCGCGCACCTCCAGCCCGATCGTCGCAGTGCCCCCGCGCCGGTTGTAGCGGATCGCGTTGTCGACGAGGTTCGAGAGCATCTCGAACACCAGCGTCCGGTGCCCGTCGATGACGAAAGGCCCCTCGCCCTCGCAGTCGAGGCGCAGTTCCACGTCGGCGTCGATGGCCTGGCGGATGCGGCGCGAGATCACCGCCTGGCTCACTTCGCGAAGGTCGATCCGCTCGAACGGGGGCTGCTTGCCGGCCTCGTCCGCGCGGGCGAGCGCCAGGAGCTGGGTCAGCAGGCGCTCCAGCCGGTCGGTCGCTTCCTCGATCTCGTGCAGGGCTTCGTCGCGCAGGGCCTTGTCCGAGCCGCGCCGCGCCAGCGCGATCTGCACCTTGAGCACCGACAGCGGCGTGCGCATCTGGTGCGAGGCGTCGGCGGTGAACCGGCGCATGCCGGTGGTGGCATAGTCCAGCCGTGCCAGCAGCCGGTCGAACGAGCGCGACAGCGGCTGCAATTCGGTCGGCAAGGGCCCGGTGTGCAGCGGCGAGAGGTCGGGCGCGGCGCGGGTGTCGCGCGCTTCGATCACGGTGCGCAGCTCCGCCAGCGGCCGCAGGCTCCACCCCAGCGCCGGGCGGATCAGCAGCAGGACGATGCCGACCAGCACGAATTCGCCGATCAGCAGCGCGGTCATCAGCCCGCGTTCCAGCGCGCGGCGGTTGTCGAGCGTTTCGGCCACCTGCACCACCACCGGCGCGGCGATCCGGGGCAGGTCGCGGCGGATCTCGGCGATGCGGATCGGCTGGCCGCGATAGCGCGCGAAGCGAAAGCGCGGCGCGTCCGGCGAAAGCGCGGCGACGTCGGGCGCCGGCAGGTCGGCATAGCCGGTGAGCATCCGGTCGCCCACGGCGATGCGGTAGTAGACGTTGTCGCGCTCGCCGTTCTCCAGCATGCCGAAGGCGGCGGGCGGCAGGTCGAGCGTGACTTCGCCGCGCTCCACCTGCACGGTCTCGGCGATGGCGCCCAGCGCGCCGCCCAGCACGCGGTCGTTGGTGCGGCGCACGACGTCAGAGATCAGCACCCAGCCGATCAGGCCGAGCACGAGCGCGGGGATCACCAGCGGCCCCATCATCGCGGTCAGCAGCCGGCGGCGCAGCGATGTCGCGCGCTTGGGTTCGGTGGCGTTCGGCTTTGGGGTGCCGGTCATGAATGCCCCGGGGATCGAAGGGTCACGCCCGGTCCAGCATGTATCCCACCCCGCGCACGGTGCGGATCGCGGGGCCATCGGGCGCGAGCCTGCTGCGCAGGCGGGTGACGTTCACTTCCAGCGCATTGGAGCCGACCGGGTCGTCGAACCCGAAGACCTCGGCCTGCAGCGTCTCGCGCGAGACGATCTGGCCGGCCCGCGCGGCCAGCGCCTCCAGCACCGACCATTCGCGCCGGCGCAGGTCGACGGGCCGCCCCGCCACCTCGACGCGCCCCGTGGAGCGGTTGATCGTCATCGTCCCGATGCGCACCTCGGGCGCGGCATCGCCGCCCCGGCGGCGTCCGAGCGCCCGCACCCGCGCCTCCAGTTCCTCCACCTCGAAGGGTTTGCGCAAGTAATCGTCGGCGCCCAGGTCCAGCCCGCGCACGCGGTCGTCCAGGCCGTCGCGCGCGGTCAGCATCAGGACCTGCGCCTGATCGCCGCGGACACGCAGGCGGGCGAGCACGTCAAAACCGTCGATGTCGGGCAGGCCGACGTCGAGGATGACCAGCGAATAGGGCTCGCTCGCCATGACCGAAAGCGCCTCCTCGCCGAAGCCGACGTGGTCGACCGCGTGCCCGGCCGCGCGCAGCAGCGAGATGATTCCCCGCGCCAGGGCGGCGTCATCCTCGACGATCAATATGCGCATGGGCGGGATTCGCTTCTGGAGAAACCGTGAAAGGTGAATGACAGCTTGCGCTCGTAGGACATCCCCGCAGCTTATCCGACATCCGAGGCGGAAAGCGAGAGGAACCGGAAAATGCGCATCTTCATCCCGATACTGGCACTGGCGGCACTGCTTGCAGTCCCCGCCTCCGCGCAGAAACCGGGCGTGGCCGCGCCGCGGCCGGCGGGGTACCCGCGTTCCTACGACGCGACCATCGACGCCGCCCGCGTGGAAGGCCGCGTGCGCATCTACGCCAATGCCGACCGCGCCGAACTGGTGCCCGTCGTGGCCGCATTCAAGCACGCCTTCCCGGGCATCCAGGTGTTCTACGCCGACCTCGGCTCGACCGAGATGTACCGCCGCTTCGTCAGCGAGACGCAGGCGCGCCGCTATTCGGCCGACATCGTCTGGTCATCGGCGATGGACCAGCAGGTCAAGCTCATCAACGACGGCTACGCGCAGCAGTACGCCAGCCCGGAAAAACCCGCGCTGCCCGGCACGGCCGTGTGGAAGAACATGGGCTACGGCGTCACCGCCGAGCCGATCGGCTTCGTCTACAACCGCCGGCTGGTGCCCGCCGCGCAGGTCCCGCGCAGCCATCAGGAGCTGGAAAACCTCCTGAGAATGCGCCGCGCGGACTTCGCCGGCAAAGTGGCCACGTTCGACCCGGCCCGTTCGAACACCGGGTATCTCTATCTCTCGCAGGATTTCCAGACGACGCGCGACACCCGCAGCCTGATGGAAGCCATCGCCGCGACGGGGCCCATGCTGGAAACCACCACCGCACCGATGCTGGCGGGCGTGGCATCGGGCAGGCTGGCGATCGCCTACAACGTGATCGGCTCGTATGCGCTGGAGCAGGCGCGCCGCAACCCCGACCTCGGCGTCGTCTTCCCGCGCGACTATACGCTGGTGACGTCGCGCATCGCCTTCATATCGCGCGAGGCGCGCCACCCGGCGGCCGCGCGCCTGTTCCTCGACTTTCTCCTTTCCCGCGCCGGGCAGGCCCAGCTTGCCCGGCACAGCCTCTGGCCGGTGCGCTCGGACGTTCCCGCGCGCCGCCTTCCCGCCGGACAGGCGCGCGTGGTGCGCGTCGGCCCGCAGCTTCTCGTCAACCTCGATCGCCTGACCCGCGAGCGCTTCCTGCGCGACTGGAACACGATCCTCGCCTCCGGAAAAACCAATCCATGACACGTACCCTGCAGATCGGCACCGCGCTCGGCGTGCTGATCGCCGCGACACCCGCGCTCGCCCAGACGCCGAGCCGCGACGACCTTGCCGACCTCGTGCGCGCGCAGGCCGCCGAGATCGCCTCGCTGCGCCAGCGCGTGGACCGGCTGGAAGCCGAACGCACCGTGGCGGCGGCGAGCCAGCAGCAGGCGGCTCCCCAGCAGCAGGCCCCGGTCCTCGCCGCTGCCGAGCCGGCACCGCCCGCGACGATCGTGACGCAGCCCTACGCCTCGCAGCTGCTCCCCCCCGGCCCGGCCGAGCGTGACGTCGAGCGCATCCGCGCCGCGGCGGTCGCGGCGGCCGGCGGCAGCACCGAATGGGGACAGGGCCTGCCGGTGTTCCACTCGGCGGACGGCATGTTCAGCTTCAAGCCGCGCGGACGCATCATCACCGACGTCAGCACGTCGATGGGATCGAAATCGGACGGCCGCAACCTCACCACCACCGGCATGCGCGCGCTGCGCATGGGCCTGGAAGGCACCGTGGGCACGCACTTCTTCTACCAGTTCGAGAGCGACTTCTCCGAGAACACGGTCGATGTCGTCACCGCCTTCATGGGCTGGCGCAACCGGATCTCGCCGGGCCTCGACTACGACGTGCGCATCGGCCACCTGTTCAACGACCGGGGCTTCGAAGGCTCGACCGGCTCGGATTCGACGCCGTTCCTGGAACGCACCGTGGTCGCCACCGCGATCATCCCGCAGCGCGCCTTCTATGGCCTGGGCGTCATGCCGCGCCTGTTCTGGAAGACCGGCCACGCCTCGCTCACCGTGACCGGCGATCGCATCGACGGCGACCAGTCGACGTCCGACAACCGCACCGTGCTGGGCCGCGCGCACTGGAATCCGATCAAGTCCGATCGCCAGGTGCTGCACCTCGGCATCTGGGGCTTCGACGAGATGCTGCATCCCGGCAAGAACACCCTCACCCGCAACACCGTCATCGGTGGCCGTTTCAACGGGGCCCTGCGACTGTCGACCGGCGAACTGACCGGCGGCACCGGCACCACCGGCTACGGCGCCGAACTGGGCGGCTATTCCGGCCCGGTGTGGATGATGGCCGAGGCCGGCGAGCGCCATGCCCGGCTCGACAACGGCCGTCCCGATTTCGTGACCAGGGCCTGGAGCGTGAGCGGCGGCTGGTTCATCACCGGCGACCTGCCGCCCTACAACCCGCGCCTCGGCAGCTTCGGCCAGCCCAAGGTCAAGCGCTCGATCTTCGAGGGCGGGCCCGGCGCGATCGAGATCACCGCGCGCTACGAAAACCTCGAATTCGACGACATCGCCACCCCCGCCGACGGCTGGGCCGCGACGCTCGGCGTGAACTGGTATCTCAACAGCTTCACGCGCTTCCAGGTCAATGCGATCCAGTGGAGCACGAACAACGCCGCCGGTGCCTACACCGGCCAGGACGACGGCCAGACGCTTTCCGCCCGCGTCGGCGTCACCTTCTGACCGTCACGTTCCGACCCCTTTTTCAGATACCTAAAGGACAATCATGAGCCTTGCCCTGATCGGCTTCCTGATGGTGGCCACATTCATGACCTTGATCATGACCAAGCGGATGACGCCGCTGGTCGCGCTGATCGTCGTGCCCACGCTTTTCGCGCTTCTCGCCGGCTTCCACGCCGGGCTTGGCGACATGATGATCGACGGCCTCAAGAAGCTCGCGCCCACCGGCGTCATGCTGCTGTTCGCCATCCTGTTCTTCAGCACCATGACCGACACCGGCCTGTTCGACCCGCTGGTCGGCAAGCTGATCCGGCTGGTCCACGGCGACCCGATGCTGATCCTGATCGGCTCGGTGGTGCTGTGCGCGCTGGTCAGCCTCGATGGTGACGGGTCGACCACCTACATCATCACGATGGCCGCCATGCTGCCGCTCTACAAGCGCTTCGACATGAACCGGCTGTACCTCGTCTGCCTGCTGATGGTGACGAGCGGGGTGATGAACCTCACCCCCTGGGGCGGCCCCACCGCGCGCGCCGCCAGCGCGCTCAAGCTCGACCCGGCGACGCTGTTCGTGCCGCTGATCCC
>Ga0308159_1002727_pt1 | contig 19548 bp, 15 predicted proteins | sample PhyCR1_FD_201040 | JGI IMG/M metagenome (GOLD analysis project Ga0308159, IMG submission 201040) | Phyllosphere microbial communities from UC Gill Tract Community Farm, Albany, California, United States - DLSLC.R1 | ecosystem: Host-associated > Plants > Phyllosphere > Unclassified | place: USA... | reverse complement strand
CCCCTTCCTCTTTCCCTGAAAATGTTGAGCTTCGCCGAACTCGCCCTCGGCGTGTTTCCCCGGGGAAACACCGCAGATGACCCGCGCCCGCAAGACTACGGTGAGCGAGCAGTTCGACCTGTTCCTCCCCTACATCGCCGACCTTCCCTTGCGCGATCAGCGCGAGATGATGGAGCGGCCGTTCTTCTCCCTCGCCAAGTCCAAGCGGGTGAAGCCGATCGACTACACCAGCCCCGACGGCAAGGTGCACGTCCACGTCAGCGCCAGCCCCGAATACGGCATGGCGACGATCTGGGACGCGGACATCCTGATCTACTGCGCCAGCGTGCTGGCCGACATGGCGCGCCGGGGGCTCAACGACGTGCCGCGCAAGTTGCACCTGATGCCGTATGACCTGCTGCGCGCGATCGGGCGGCCGACCACGGGGCGCGCCTACGAGCTGCTCGGGCAGTCGCTGGACCGGCTAGTCGCCACCACGATCAAGACCAACCTGCGTGCGGAGAACCGGCGCGAGGCGACGTTCTCGTGGCTCGATGGCTGGACGCAGCTGGTGGACGAGAAGACCGAGCGTTCGCGCGGGATGACGATCGAGCTGTCGAACTGGTTCTGGGAAGGCGTGATGATGAAGGGCGGCGTGCTGTCCATCGACCGCGCCTATTTCGACATCACCGGCGGGCGCGAACGCTGGCTGTACCGCGTGGCGAGGAAGCACGCCGGCGGGGCAGGGGAGGGCGGCTTCGCGATCACGATGCCGGTGCTGTTCGAGAAGTCCGGCGCGGAAGGGCAGTACCGCCGCTTCAAGTTCGAGATGCTCAAGCTGGCGGAGAAGGACGACCTTCCCGGCTATGCCCTGAGCGTCGAGACGGCGAAGGACGGCGAGCCGATGATCCGCATGAAGCGGGTCGACGGGAAGGGCGGGGCGGAAGGTGCACTGCCTGCGGCGCCCAAGGGGGAAGGGGAAGAATGCGAGGAGCCCCCTGTAGCTGTTTTGGGCCCCTCGCGCTCCCTGGAATGTCCACCTCAGGATAGCCAGCAGCCTCACCCTAAAGACGCAGCGGCGCGCCGGGAGACCGCGAACACCAGCCATGCGCACGCCGAGATGTCTGCACGCGCAACGTCGACGGTAAAGGGGTCTGGGGCGATGGCCCCAGGTCTTCCCTCGACTGAAAATGTTTCCCCGGGGAAACACACCGAAGTCGTCGATGTCCGCAAGCTCATCCGCTCGACCGTCGCCGGCCTGTCAGACAACGCCACGCGGGGTTTCATGACCGACGAGACGATCGAGCGCCTGCGCCGCGAGTGTCCGGGCTGGGACCTCTACGCCCTCCACGCCGAGTTCGAGCGCTGGGTCCGCGCCGATCAGGACCGCACCCCGGCCGACTGGCAGCGCGCCTTCATCGGTTGGGTGAAGCGCCACCACGCGAAGCACAGCCACCAGCTGCGCGGCTGAACGGTTGCGGGGAGGGCGTTCCCGAAGTGTCGCGTGTGAATTGGCGGTTTTGCAGAACGATGCCGCTGGCGTTCGAGTTTGAACGTCCTCTCGGGCGGTACCACGCAAAGTGATTCAAAAAACGCCGCTTGATTGGTGCTCTCGACATTCCGGGAACGCCTGGGGCACAGGCTTCGGCCCTTCGGGAACGCAGGGACGACCTTTCGGGAACGGCATCTCCGACACTTCGGGAACGAAGCCACGACACTTCGAGAACGCCTCCACCCCGCGACTCGGTGCAAAAGGGGCGGCGGGAAGACCGCGGGGCAGCTCTAACCTTTTTAACAGAATCCGATAAAGCTCTCTAACCGTTCAGGAAGCCTTTGGCATTTTCTGAAAAAAGGGGGAGGGCGCAAGCGGCGAGCGAAGCGCCACTGCGAATACAAACGCGGGAACAGCACATCGAGCATGCTCGCTGGAAACCGCAGCGAAACCGGGCCCTTTGGGCGTTTCGGAGGCGAGCAGGCCGGCGTTGGTCAGTTGCTTCAGCACTCGCCGCGCAGCAGGCCTTCCTCCAGCGCGACATGGCGTTCGATGCGCTTCGACAAGGTCGCAAGGTCGAACAGTTCGGACATGTAAGTGACCTGGTCGAGGCACACCGACAGGAACCACGCCGCGAACGTCTCCAGCCCCTCGAGCGAGAGATTGCCGCGCCCATCGCGGTCGCCCTGGTGCGGGGCGTCGGCATGGGCCATGAGCCGCTTGTACTGGGCGCGGCCATCGGCATCCCCCGAAATTCCTCGAGCGAGGCCCCGTGAGACCGACCACAGCCCATGCGCGCCGATCCCCGCCGCCTGCGCCATGGCATGGCTCATCAGACGGTTGACGCGGCCATTGCCGTCGGGGAAGGGGTGGATCCAGTTGAAGGTGGTGCTAGGTCGCCATCGCCAGGATGCGCTTGCCGCGCCTGGGCCCCACCGCCGTCATGCGCATTCCCGACGCCGGATCGAACGCGAAGCGGGAATGGAAATAGGCCATGAAATCGGGCACCTGGTCGGAGGACGGCGGCAGATGCCGCCCGACCTGCACGTCCTGCCGGCTACCGCTGCGCCATTCGCCCGGCGTCATGACGAAGCGGTGGCCGGCGCCTTCGATCGCCAGCATGGCTCCCGAGGCATCCGCGTAGAAATCGCGGTGCAGGGCGCGGATGAACTCCGGGTCGGCGGGGTCGGGGAGGGTGCCTTCCTGCGCGGCGCGGTCGATCGCCTCCTGCACGCGGTAGTGGGCGACCGCCTCGGTCAGGAGGTCGCGCTTGTCCTCGTCGGTCTGGTCCTCGTCCTTCTGGCCCGCCAGCGCCCGCTCGATGTCGCGGGGACGGGTGTTGTGGCCCTCGATGAGGTTGCTGTAATACGTATTCATGATCCGCACGAGATCGGCCAGGTTCGCCGCCGCGCGCGGATGCAGCGCCTTGCCCATTACTTCGGCCTTCGCCGAAAGCTCGGCGACAAGATCGGGCAGGTCCCCGGTCAGCGCCTCGATGCGTGCAGGCTCGATCTGGTTGGGGGATTCGGGGTTCTGCGCCACGGGTTTGGCCGATGTCTTGGCCGATGTCTTGGCCGATCTTCTGGCCGGTCACACGGCCGCTTTTCGCGTTGTCCGGATTGCGCTGCCGCGCTATTCGATCGCATTGCTTGCGGGGCCGTTCGGGCAGTCCGACCGTAATTGTCGCAGCGCCTTTCCAACAGCGACGCCATGACACAGCACCGTCCCCGCCAGCACGGCCTTTCCAAATCCCGCATCACCGCGTTCGAGCAGTGCCCGCGCCGCTTGTGGCTGGCGGTGCACCGCCCCGATCTCGGCGAACAGGACGAAGGCGCCCAGGCGCGCTTCGACATTGGCCACAAGGTGGGCGAAATGGCCTGCGCGATCCACCCGGACGGGGTGATGATCGAGGCCGCGCCGAACCTCGCCGCCGCGCTCGAGCAGACCGAACAGCTGATCGCCGAAAACCACCCCGGCCCGCTGTTCGAGGCGACTTTCCAGCACGACGGGGTGCTGGTGCGCGCCGACATTCTCGCGCGAGACGGGGCAGGGGGCTGGTCGCTCGCCGAAGTGAAAAGTTCGACGCGCGCGAAGGACTATCACCTGGGCGATATCGCCACGCAGGTCTGGGTCATGGAGCAGGCGGGGATCGCGCTGTCGGGCGCGGCGGTGCGCCGCATCGACACTCGCTTCGTCCTGGAGCGCGAGGGGGACTACGCGGGCCTGTTCGTCGACGACGAGCTGCTCGCCCCCGCGCGCAAGATCGCCGCCACACGTCCTGCCGTGGTGGCACAGGCGCGCGCGGTGCTCGCCGGCGCGGAGCCGCTGCACGAGCCGGGCGCGCACTGCGACGACCCTTTCCCCTGCGAATTCGCCGGCCACTGCACGCAAGGGGTTCCGCAGGGGCCGGAGTGGCCGGTCACGATCCTGCCCAACGGCGCGTGGAAGAAGTGGGCGAGGCAGGGCGTCACCGATCTTCTCGCGCTCGACGAGGCGACGATGGCCAAGCCGCGCGAGGCGATGATCGTCGCCGCCACTCGATCCGGGCAGCCGTTCCACGACGTAGCGGGTGCGCGCAAGGCGATGGCCGAGTGGTCCTTCCCCCGCGCCTGGCTCGATTTCGAGACCGTCTCGCCCGCGGTGCCGCTGTGGGTGGGGACCCGGCCGTACAGCCAGGTGCCCTTCCAGTTCTCGCTCCATCTCGAGCAGGCGGACGGCACGATCACTCACCACGAATTCCTGTGCTGCGACGGCGCCGACCCGCGCCCCGGCTGCGCGTTGGCGCTGGTAGAGGCGATCCCCGAAGGTGCGACGGTGATCGCCTACAACGCCGGCTTCGAGCGCGGCGTGCTGCGCGCGCTGGCCGAGCAGATGCCGCAGTATCGCGCCGCGCTGACGGCGATGGCCGAGCGCACGGTGGACCTGCTGCCGGTGGCGCGGGCCCACTGGTATCATCGCGACCAGCGCGGATCGTGGTCGATCAAGGCGGTGCTGCCGACCGTGGCCGATCTCGACTATGCAGGGCTGGAAGTGAAGGACGGCGGCATGGCGCAGGAGAGCTTCCTGGAGGCCGTCGATCCTGCCACCACGCCCGATCGCCGCTGGGCGCTGGAAGAAGCGCTCAAGGCCTACTGCATGCGTGATACCTGGGCGATGGTGGCGCTGGCGAGGAGGCTGGCGGGGGAGGGGTGATGCGCCCAATTGGACACGCCTGATATTGGCCCTCCGAGCTTGAGCCCTAACGTAGTCAGCGGACCAGATTGGACGGAGGAAGGCTATGAGTGAAGTGCTGGACAAGGCTGAAGATTATCTCCGGGACACGAAGCTGATCGATAGACCCGGTGCAGTTCTCTATTCGGCAGCGGATACACTGCGGCCCGGTCCGGTCTACGTGATCGGCCTCAATCCGGGAGGGACAGAAGGCGCGACGCTGGGAGACAGCATCACCGCCTCGAGACGGGGCAACAATGCCTATCTCGATGAGGAATGGGCGCCGGGAGGACATGTCCAACCGCGAGGGCAGTCCACGTTGCAGCGGCGGGTCCAGGGGCTGTGCCGGGCGATGGGCGTGGATACCCGCGATACTCCGGCCTCGAACCTTGCCTTCACGCGCTCCACCGGACTGGCCACCCATTCCGATTACAGGGGTGCGGTGGCAATGTGCGCGCCGGTACACCAGCTTTTCATGAATGCCATCAGACCCCGTTTCGTGATGACTTTCGGCAACCTCGACCATTTTGCCTTGGGCGTCAGGGTCTTGTCCGTTGAAAGCCTGGATGCCCGGCATGGCGGGTGGAAGGCCCATCGCGGACGGGCGTTGGCCTTCGGGCATGAAGTGGAATTCGGGAATGTCCCGCACATGTCGTTGTGGGCCAGCGACAAGCGCGAAGACGTGGTGAACTGGGTGATCGAACGCCGCTGAACGACCGGAATTGTCATCGCCAGACGCTTCTTGTGGATTGAACGACAGGGAGCGAATCGAAATGGCGATGAAAGACGACGGAAGTCGCGATCTGGCATCGTCGCTCGCCCTTTTGCGCGGTACCAGGGCCGGTGGCGGCTGTCCGCAGTGTGCTGCGCTGATCGGGGAGGAGCAGGAATGCTGGCGTTGATAGGATTGGCTTTCGCGCTGCTGGCGGGGCTGGCAATAATCGGGATGGTCCTGGCGATCATCGTCGCGGTGGTGCGGTTTGTAGCAATGGTGGGGCTGGCAGGCGCGATAGCGACGGGTGTGGGGCTGGGCTTCCGCCTTGCCGGGGCCGATGTGGGGCCGGCGGTGCTGATCGGCCTGCTGGCGTTTCCCTTCGCGATATGGCTGCTGCTGCGTCGGCGGCGCAGGACGCGATCGCCGGTACATTCGGAGCCGGACGTCGGGCCGGCGCCCGCCTATTCCGGACCTGCCGAGAGCGCTGCCGATGCCGTGATCGGTGTGGCATGGGAGGAACTGGCGGACATGGTGCCGCGCGCCCACACCATCGCGCTGTTCGAGACGCGGGCGGCCTGCGCGGAGGTGCTGCGCCTGGCAGGGTCGACCGCCATCGACCTCGACCTCGTCGCGTGCGCCGCCTTCATCCGCCGGAACGTGCCCGAACTGGCGGTGCGCAACGCCCGGCTTTGGGCCTGCGATGACGCGGCCGGGCGCGTGGTGCTGTCGCAGGGCATAGTCGAGGACGTGGCGCGCCTGGGCGCCTATGCCCGCCGCGAACTGGACCGCGCCACATTACAGGATCGCCGTGCCGACCGCGATGGGCTCACCGCGCTGCGGCTTCACATCGCCGCAAGGGCGGACGGGTGAGGGGCGCATTCGCCGTCGCGATCGGTTAACGACCGGCCCGAGACGACAGAGGCGAGCCGATATGCAAGACACCCCCCGCGCCATCGCGTTGCCAGCCCGCGCCCTGGGCGCGCCTGCATCGATCAGCCCCGAAGCCCGCGCCGCGCTCGATCGCATGGTCGGCGCCGATGGCGTGCCGCTCAACGCGCTGCATGTCATGCCCGATCCGGCGGACTTCGCAGGCTGGATGCGCCTCAAGGCCGCCGCGGACGCGCATTATGCCGCCGCCGTGGCAGGGCTTGCCGGTACCCTCGCCGCCCAGGTGGAAGCGGTGGAGGTCGGGGCGGCGAGGGTCCATGTCGCAACGCCCGATACGCTGACGCACGCCGACTGCGCCTATATCGACCTGCACGGCGGCGCGCTGGTGCTGGGTGGCGGTGCGGCCTGCCAGGTGGGGGCGCAGATGCAGGCGGGCCATCACGGCGTGCGCTGTTACGGCATCGACTACCGTATGCCGCCGGAGCATCCCTACCCGGCCGCGCTGGACGATTGCCTGACCGTCTACGCGCATGTGCTGGAAAATTTTGCCCCCGCGAACATCGTCATCGGCGGCCGGTCGGCAGGCGGCAACCTCGCCGCTGCGATGCTGCTGCGCGCGCGGGACGAAGGGCTGCCGATGCCGGGCGGCCTCGTGCTGCTCTCGCCCCAGGTCGATCTGACCGAGACGGGCGACAGCTTCACGCTCAATGCCCTGGCGGACGTGGTGCTGCCGGGATCGCTGATGGCCAACCACCTGCTCTATGCAGCCGGCGCGGAACTGGCGCACCCCTATCTGTCGCCGCTGTTCGGGGACCTGAGCGGCTTCCCGCCGACGTTGCTGCAGACCGGAACGCGGGACCTGTTCCTCTCCAACACCGTGCGCATGCACCGCGCCCTGCTGCGCGCCGGGGTGGAGGCCCAGCTGCACGTGTTCGAGGCCATGCCGCACGGCGGCTTCATGGGCGGCACCCCGGAAGACGCGGAACTCGCGGCGGAGGTGGCGCGCTTCGTCAGCGGGCGCTGGCCGCAGGGCTGACGGGCTGGCTTTCTGGCAAAGACTTCCGCAATGGAGCGTGGGCGGACATTGACCGGCCGGCCATAAGGCAACATCGTGGTCCCATGGTTCGTGCCATCGCTCTTCTGTCGCTCCTGTGTTTCGGCTGCGCCGTCAAAGAGCAACCCCAGTGGGCGAAGACCGTCGCTGCATACGAGGTTCCACTCCCGACGGCGGGCGATAAAGCGCGCTTCGTGAGGCTTTTGAAGGAACAGGCGGCGGCAAGTGGCCTGCATGTCGACACGGCCAGTCAAAACGAACTGAAAACGCTGTCCGAGGTTTCGCCGATCACGTTCAGCGCAGGCGTCTGGCAGGGAAAGGATGACGACGAATCCATAGCCTCGGCGATGGATTTCAAGGATCACCTCGGTCGCGTCTGGCTGACATTTCCGCTGGGCAAACACCCGCAGCGTACGGCAGGTTTCAGAGACAAGCTCGTGCCGCTGATCCAGAGGGCCTGGCCGGGCACGGCATCACTGCCGATCATGCCCAATGGCGCGATCCCCCTCGTCGAAGACCTGACGCCTACGCCGACCGGGTACGTCGTCAAACCTTCCGCAGCAGCCAAGTATCGGGATACGTCAGACTAGCGAGCCGTCCTTACGACAGTTCCGGTCGCAACCGAATGTCGGGCGTTTACCTTGCCGCTCAAGTCGTTCTACGTATCGGTTCATGGCCCACCAGTATCCGCCGCAGGACCCGCTCCGCCCTGAGAACCTCAAGACCAAGCAGCGCGCCCTGCGCGCGGGGTTTCCCAAGCCGCTGACCCTGCGCGTCCACCGTGCGCTGTCTTGGCTGCGCCGCGCCGCGGACGAGGGCGAGAACGGGCACGAAGATGGCGACGTGCGCTTCATCCTGTTGTGGATCGGCTTCAACGCCGCCTACGCGGGCGATGTGGCGCAGGCATCCGGGCAGGACGGACGGCGCGAGCGGGATGCCTTCCTCGACTTCTTCCGCACGCTCGTCAGCTTCGATGCGCGCCATCGCATCTACGACATGGTGTGGAGCCGCTTCCCCCAGGAAATCCGGCTGCTGCTCGACAACCGCTATGTCTTCGCGCCGTTCTGGCTGCATCACAACGGCGTGGCCGGCTACACCAACTGGGGGGAGCGCCTGGAAGGTGCGCGCCGGCAAGTGAACCGGGCGCTGGCGGAGCACTACACCGCTACGCTGCTCTCGCTGCTGTTCGACCGGCTCTACGTCCTGCGCAACCAGCTGGTCCATGGTGGCGGCACCTGGAACAGCACTGTCAACCGCGCGCAGGTGCGCGACGGCGCGGCGCTGCTGGGATGCCTGCTGCCGATCTTCGTGGATCTGATGATGGACAATCCGGCGCATGGCTGGACCATGCCGCATTATCCGGTGGTGGAGTGAGGGTAAGGTGGCGAGGATCGGCAAACTCGAAAAGGCATTTTGCAAAGATCACGGCATTCCCGATACGCGGATTTTCGACGCCACGGGATTATCCAAATCTGAATGCTACGAGACAATGAAAAGTCTGGAAAAATGGGTGGCTTTCGGTGTTCCACCTTGTCCAAATGGACACGAACTAAAAAACAAGCGCTGGAAAAATTGCCTGGTATGCGCACCGGCATCATTGGCTTGGATATTTCGATCCGAAGCCCCCGGCTACCTATATATCGCCCAGAGCCTATCGATCGACCTTTTCAAGGTCGGTTTTTCCAACGATCCGCGCAAGCGTTTGGTGAGCGCCAATTGTGAGGGTTGGGGCGGCGCATCGGACTGGCGTCTGATCACCAGGGCCTGGGACGACAAAGCGGGCATCAAGGAGTTCGATTTGCATAAGCGACTTGCGGTTTATCGCTCGGCGCGATCATGGCTGCGTAAAGGTCGACTTATCCAGACGCGGGAGGCCTATGCTTGCACCCTCGACCAGGCGATCGAAGCTCTGGTGTATACGGCAGATGGGTTCCCCCAGTCCGGCTGACCTACTGTAGCTAGGCCCGCTTACTCCCCAGCAGTTGTGCGACGGTCGCGCCGATATGCCCGGACATCAAAGCTAGGTCGATAGTGCTCAGCGCCAGCACCTCCCGCCCGCCATGCACCCCGAACCGCCGCATCTCGCCGCTTCCGGTGCCGGGCGCTGCGGGATAGAGCAGCATCAGCCGGTCGCATTCGTAGAGCCGCGCATAGGCCATCATCTGGTAGATGTCGGCCTGGCGGACGCCGTGCTTGCGGTCGAGCGGGTCGGCGGAGAGGCGCTTCCACTTGGTGTCGATTACGGCGATCACCTTGCCGCGCCGTTTCAGCAGCAGGTCGGGGCGGGTCTGGAACACGTCGCCCTCGCAAGGACCATCCTCGCGCCATTCGCCGAGGCAATGGCGCAGGCCGCCTTGCGCCACCACCTCGATTCCGCTGCCCGCCAGCGCGCGGCGCAGGAGGGTGGCTACGGCGTCTTCGAACAGGCGCTCCATCGGAAACAGCAGGCTGGTGCCGGCGTGGCCCTTCGCGTCGTGGCCGGTCGCCTGCCATTCGCGGCCCATCAGCAGGCGGGCGAGGCGGAACAGGCTTTCCCAGCTGCGGTTGGTGCGGTCGATCCGCACCGCGCTCCAGGGCAGGGCGGAGGGTGGCAGCAGCGTCACGTCGGCCAGCACGAAGCGCAGTTCGTCGAGCAGGCGGCGGGTCGCCGGCGCGCGGGTGCGTTTCCCCAGGGAAACGACGGTCGCGGCCATCACCTGCATCAGCGCGATGTCGTGGCTGAGCACGTCGAAACGGCAGGCGAGGCGATCGGGCCGCACCGCGTTGACAGTGAACTGGCGGGTCACGTCGAGGCGGCCGCGCAGGGCGGGCAGGTCGTCCTCGCAAGCCAGGTACTGGCGCGGCAGGCCCCGGCGGGTCTGGGCGAGCAGCCGCTGCGCGAACGGGCGGATCAGCACTTCGAGCAGGCTCGGCGCCCCGTGCGCCATCGCCGCCGCGCCGCCGTCGCCGATGTCGAGGCCGAGCGCGAGGTCGATCAGCGAGACGAGGCGGCGGCGCACCGTGGGGGCGTCCTCGTCCGGTGCCTCGGGGTCGACCTTGGGCAGGATTTCGAGGCTGCAGCCGGGCGCGGCGAGGACGCCGACCATCTGCTTCGCGCGCAGATGGTGGCGGTGATCGGCGAGGATTGCGCCGCCGTCCGTGCCGCCCAGCGGGTGGGCGCTGGCGGCGGCCATCAGCGCCCGTGCCTGGGCTTCGGTGAAGCCATCAGGCCCGCCTACCGGAACCTTGCCCCATTCGCAGACGGCGCGGTGGGTCACTCGCCCGGGGCTTCCGCGCCGTCCTGCGCGACAACTTCGGAACCGCGCAGGAGCAGGTCGTAGGCGTCGGGCGCGAAGGGGGTGCGGACCGACCAGGTGTCGATGTCCTCCAGGCCCTTCATGCCCGGCGGGGCCTTGAGCGTGCGCCTGGCGATGAAGCCGGGGCCGACGACGGCGGCGATCCTGCTCCAGTCCTCGAAGAAGTATTCCTGCAGCAGCGGGATCACCTTGTCGCGCATGACCGCGTCGATATCGGCGCGGGTTTCGCAGTGGATGAAGAAGGCATGGCCGATGCGGTGCTCGCGATCGACGAGGTATTCGATGCGCTCGTTGATGGCGGTGAGCACGGCGGGCAGGGCGATGCCCTCGACCGTTTCCAGCAGCGCGGGATCGGGCGCCATCTCGCGGAAGGTGAAGCGGCGGCGCAGCGCGGTGTCGAGCAGCGCGATCGAGCGGTCGGCGGTGTTCATCGTGCCGATGATGTGGAGGTTGGCGGGGACGCCGAACTCGGTCTTGGAATAAGGCAGCCGCACCGTCAGCGCATTGGGCATGCCGAGGCGCTTGTCGGGCTCCAACAGGGTGATCAGCTCGCCGAAGACCTTGGAGATGTTGGCGCGGTTGATCTCGTCGATGATGAGGACGTGGGGCAACGACGGCAGGTGCGAGGTATGGGCGACTCCGCCGTTCAGCAGCCTGTCCAGTGCGGCGAAGTTGACGTCTTCACGCCGCAGACGGCTGATCGTGTTGATGCCGAATTGTCGGTCGCGCAGGATCGAGACGGGCAGTCCCTCGCGGTCGTGCCAGATCCAGCGGACCTTGCGGCGATGGCTGTATCCGGGCTCGCCCCTCGGGGCGAACTCGTAATCACCTTCGACCACACCGATGGCGCGGAATTTGGAGCGTCCCTTTGAGACTACGATGATGTCGCCGTGCTGCACGACATTTCGGAACAGGTGCGTGGATTCGACCGCGCCGCTGCCGGGCTTGTAGTCCTTGTCGGGGAAACGGCGCTGGAGTTCGCCAAGAATTTCGGCAGGATCATCGAACCGCGAGGGCGACCAATCGACATCCACGAAGCTGAACAGCGCGTAGCCATGTGCGATCGACTGGTCGAAGACCCAACTCCAGCGCGGGTCGGCGGCATCGCCCAGCGACATTCTGAACAGGGCTGCCTCGTCCGGCAGCAGTCCGGTGTCCGCCGGTTCGACGAGCACCTGTCCGGCCACGACCGGCAGGCTTGCCAGGCTCGCCATCTGCTTGAAGATGCCGTCCTGCGCCTCGAGGCTGAAGCCGGCGCCTTCACCGGCCGCCGAGACCGGCCGCAGGCCTTCCACGAAGTCCTCGTAGGCGAAGTTCTGGTGGAAGGTGACGAAGCCGATGCGGCCCTTGTGCTGGAGCGAGCGATAGAGTGCCATCAGTTCGTTCCGGTCTTCAGGCACCGCTTCACCGCACAGGCGCACGGCCTCGCGCGCGGAGGTGTAGGTCTTGCCCGTGCCCGGCGGGCCGTAGAGGATGAGGTTGGTGGGAGAGGGCATGGGCGTCAGGCCTTGTGCGTGTTCGGTGCCGAACCACTGATCGAGGAAGTAGGCGTAGTCCTGCTCCGCGCCGTTCAGCAGGAACGCGCGCAGCCGGTCGGCGAGGGGGCTTTGACCGGGTTCTTTGAGCCACCAGACAGGGTCGTTCTGAGTGTAGAAATACCAGGTCCTCGGCTCGGCCAGCGGCTCGTCCCAGGCGACCCCGACCGAGAGGCCGTTATCGTGCTGCTCGGTGACGGTGCCCATCGCGCGGATGCGGATCGCCGAGATACGTTGGCCGTTCGCGTCGAAGGGCAAGTCCTGGGTCTGGTGGAAGTAGTCGCGCAGGACGATGCGGTCGCCCGGCTGCATGTCGCGGACGCGGCGGTTGTTGGGGCTGTCCGTGTCCGTCAGCAGGCTCCACTCGCCGCGATCGACGAAGCGCTGCAGGCCATCCTCCTCGCCCCAGCGGGCAGTGACGATCCAGATGGGGGTGGGGTCGAGGGCCGTCTCGATTTCATTGACGCCCTCGTCCGGCCAAAGCCCCTGTCGCGCATCGCTGAACGGACGCCACCGGGCGATGTCCTGCGCCCGCTCCTGAAGGACAGCGACAAGGCGCTCGGCGCTTTCTGCATCGATCGTGAACGCAGGCAGACCCAGATCCAGCGCGATCGCAGGGTCGTTGAAAGAGATGTTGCGGATTTTGGGATTGTGAAAGCCCTGTACGGCCTTTGCGCGCGCGGTATCCCGGGTCTTGCGACCGAAACGGATCGGCGAATCCGAATTGTTGACCGCCCACCAGTCCATTCCGCTCTCGTGCACGGCAAGGGCGATCCTGCGGAATGCATCCCGCTGTTCCGCGCTCCATTCCGCTACGGCCCTGGCGAAGAAGGGGCTGATGCGGAAGCGTTCGATGACGTCAGTTTCCGCTGTGCCTGGAGCTGAAAGCGAGTAGCCCAGCGCAGTCAGGCAGGAAAAGGCCTCGCTTTCACCATAACTGCCGAAGAAGGTCTTCGCCGTAAGCTCCAACCCGTCAGGCAGGAAAGAGACTGCGGCCATGACAATGGCCTTCGCCGGATACCTGCGCTCCGGGCCGTCCAAGACGAGCCAGCGCTGTGGAGGGCGGCAACCCCGGTTTGCCAGAAAAGCCTCCAGGCCCTCGTCGTCGCACAGTTCAATGGCGGCGTCGATCTCGGTGCGGGTCAAGGCATCGACCCTTTGTTGCAGCTGGGTATTCTGCCGGGCGGTGCTGTCAGAAGATCCGTCAAGAAACTGGCCGTACTGCGCGAGCCACGAACGCCAGCTGGCAAGCCTGTTATCCGGCTTTTCCGATTGTGGCATGAGGATGCGATATTCGGTTCCACCTGCGCGGAAGTCTTGCTGAATGTCTTTCAAGCGCTGGCGCAGCGCGTTGAACCGATCATCCTGCCACGCCGCATCGAGATCGGCATGAGGGGACCCCAGTGCAGCCAAGTTATTCTCGATTGTTCGTACTGCGTAACTGCGGGTGTTGCGCCCGGCTTGCGTGTTCGCGCCCCGCTCCGCCAACCAAGCCCTGAACTCGTCTTCCCGCACGTTACTTCCCCTCCCCGGCAATCCACGCCAGCGTATTCACAAGCCGCAGATGCTCAACCGATTTCGCGTCGAGTTCCAATAATTTAGGGTTCGCCAGCACCACCGCCAGCGTCCTTGCGCGGCTGATCGCCACGTTCAGGCGGTTCTTCGAGTAGAAGAAATCGACGTGGCGCGGCAGGTCGTCCGGGCTGGAGGTGGCGAGGCTGACGATGACGACTTCGGCCTCCTGGCCCTGGAACTTGTCCACCGTGCCCACCCGCGCGGCCGGGGGCAGGGCTTCGGTCAGGGCGATCACCTGCATGTTGTAGGGGGCGACGATCAGCACGTTGTCCCAGCCCAGCTTGCCCGTCCGTCCGGCGCGGTCGGTGAAGGGGGTGCCGATCAGTTTGGCGCACAGGTCCGCGACGCGGGCGACTTCCTCGTCGCTGCGCTGGGCGCGGCCTTCGTGGTCCATCGCCGCGAAGCGGATGCCGTGGCTGGCCAGCGCGGGGTCGTGCGTTTCGGGCAGGTGGAGGGTCTGGCGCGCGCAGTCGGGGTGGGCGTGCAGGCGCCCGTCGTAGACCGCGTCCGAGATGAAGCGGCAGATGTCGGGGTGCATGCGCCAGCTGGTGTCGAGCAGGATGCCGCGATCGGGGGCGACGGTCGCCTCGCCCTGCAGCAGGTAATCGAGCGCGGACAGGCCGCTCTCGCCCGGGTGCGAGCCCTGGATGGGCTGGCCCAGCTGCATCTGGTCGCCCACCAGCACGAGGTTGCGCGCCGCCGCGCCCATCGCGACGAGGTGGCCGAGCGAGACCTGCCCCGCCTCGTCCACGAACAGGTAATCGAGCCCCTGGTCGATCGCCTCGTCGGCGAACAGCCAGGCGGTGCCGCCGATGAGGTCCGGGGCATAGTCGAAGGCGTCGCCGTTCGATTCCACGTCGGTGATGATCTGGCCGTCCAGATAGCTGCCGGGGTCGGTCTTGCTGGCCTTCTTGACGCCGACGAAGGACACGCCCTGCGCGATGGCGATCTCCTCCACCTTGTGCAGCAGGTTGTTGACCGCCTTGTGGCTGTTGGACGAGACGCCCACCTTCTTGCCCGCCGCCATCAGCGCGACGATGACATGGGCGCTGGTGTAGGTCTTGCCGGTGCCCGGCGGGCCCTGGATGAACAGCGCGGTGTCGTCCATGGCGAGGCAGCGCAGCGTGGCGGCCTCGACGAGGGTTTCGCCCTCGCGCACCATCGCGCCGCCGTTCCATCCGTGGAGGCGGGGCGGGGTGCGTTCGATCAGGTCGATGAGGGCGCGGTAGCCCTCGCCGCCTGCCGCCCAGTGCGCGGCGACGCGGTGCACCGCCTTGACCAGCGGGCGGCTGTTCACCGTCGGCTCCGGGATCAGCGAGCCGGCCACCGGGAACGCCTCGCCGGCCTTCAGCTGGCGCTTGAGGGTGAGCGTGCCGGCGCGCGCGTCGATGGCGTCGATCTTGCCCAGCTTCGCCAGCGTGGGCGCGTGGAGCACGGACGAGCCCTTGCGCAGCTTGGTGTCCTGCGGCTCGAAGCGGTAGCGCGCAAGCGTGCTGCGCTTGTCCTGCCACTGCCACGCGCCTTCCGCGTCGGGCAGAGGGGCGATGCCGGCGATGCAATCGCCGTCGTCGGCAAGCTCCTCGACCTCGCGTTCGCAGCGGTCGAACATCGCCCAGAAGGCGGGCTTGTCGGCGCGGCGGTGGAACTGGGTGAGGTGGCCGACCAGCGCGCGGCCTTCCTCGCTGGGCGGCAGCGGCCCGGCGGCGATCGCGGCCATCAGCGCGGCGGCGGCTTCCTCGGCTTCGGCGCGCGCCTCGGCCTTTTCGTCCGCCACGACGGCGGCGGCGCCGACCGTGCGCCAGGGCAGGTCGTCCATGCGCAGCGATACCAGCCAGTCGCGCAGGGCCTCGGTATTCTCGCAGTCCACCTTGTTGTATTCGAGGATGTCGTCGAGGATCTTGTGCTCCTGCGTGTCCTGCCACGACTTGTATTCGATGATCGAGTCCCCGGCATTCGTCACCGCCTGGTCGCGCTTTTTGGCGAAGAACACCTCCATCGTCTTGAGCGACAGGTTCGGCTCCGAAGTGCGGATCGACTGGCGCAGCACGCCGTACAGGTCGACCAGCTTCCTTTCGCGCAGGAGCGTGTCGATGGCGTCCTCGCGGCTCGCGTGGAGGGTGGAGAGGCGGCGCAGCGCCGTCACCTCGTAAGGCGCGTAATGGTAGACGTGGGCGCCCGGATTGGCGGCGAGGTGCGCGGCGATCCAGTCCACCGTGCCCTCGAAGGCGACGCGCTCGGCCGCGCGGTCGTGGCCCCAGCGGAAGCGGAACTGCGGCTCGCCGTCCGCGACGTAGTGCACGCCCCACAGGTAATCCAGGCCGCCCTCGGTCAGCGGATCGCCTTCGAGATCGAAGAACAGGTCGGCCGGATGCGGCGCGGGCAGAGTGGCGAAACCGCGCCCCGGCTCGATGGGCAGCGGCACGACGACGGGCTCCCCGCCTTCGCGCCGGGCCAGTTGCAGTCCCGCCTGCGCGCGCAATTTGGCGAAAGTGGCCGCGCCCATGCGCGGGACCTTGGTGTCCTCGCCGGCCCCCGCCAGCGCGGCGAGAGTGGCGATCCCGGCATCCTCCAGCTTGCGCCGCTGCGGCTTGCCGAGGCCCGCCACGCGGCTGAGGTGGTCTGCGGCGTCCAGCTGCGCGCCGCAATGCTCGCGCCATCCGCACAGGGAACAGGCGGAGCACGGCTCGGGCTTCGATTGCGGCGCGCCGTCACCGATGAAATCGAGATAGCGCGCCTTGGCGGCATCCAGCGTGCGGGCGAACTCGGCAAGGCGAAAACTCTCCTCCCTGCCGCTGCCCAAGGCGACATGAACGCGGCGCGGCATCGTGCCCTGCACCCGCGCGATCATGTCGGCATAAAGCCCCAGCTGGACGATGTACGAAGCCTTCACCGACTTTGCGAGCTTGGTGTCCACCGGCTCGTAGGACCATGCGCCGAGGTCCGATGGCTCCTCCACCCGCCGCAGGAAGTCGGCGAACCCGTGCCACGGCGCATCGAGGAACGCGGCCTGGAAGATCACCTGCGCCCCGCTGCGCATCGCTTCGATCGTCTCTTGCGCACGGCGGCGCAGCGAGCCGGTGGTGGCGATCTCCACCAGCCCGCCCTCGGCCTCGAGACGCGCGCGATAGGCGTCCTCGTGGGCGAGGCCGGACTGCTGCACCAGCTGCGCCATCGCATCGTCCTGCGCCCGCTCGGGCAGCGCCCCGGGATCGACGAGGCGCAAGTGGTTCAGCGACACCGCATGCGCGCAGCCGAGGAACGTCACGAGATCGGACGGGGAATGGAGCAGCTGGTCTTCGTATGTGCGCAAGGGGCGGGTCCTTGGTGGATGGCGGTGAATTCGTTGTAGAGGGCAGTGCGACAATAACGGTCGTGCGACAAAGCGAAGGTACGAGACGACCATCACATGGACAGGTGTCGATGTTGCAATGAAAGAATTTTAATTCCTCTGTTCGATCCGCATGTTGCAAAATCGCCGGCCTCGTGCTGATTACGGCACGCACCGCTTGGGGAAGCGGCTATTCGTGTTTCGGGGGAAACCATGTTTTTTCGGTATTGTCTTGCAGCGGCGCTGTCGCTGACCATCGTCGTGCCTGCGGCCGCTCAGGAGCGAACGGCGCTCAAGAATGGTTTCGACCCGCTCGACGCAAGGGGCAAGACCGTCTTGGTGATGCGGCCATCGGTCCGGGTTGGCAGCCAATCCACCGGGGGCATGTTCGAACCCAACGGCGACTGGACCGATCAGTCGAAAAAGAACATCGACGCCGCCCTTGCGAAAATCCAGGCGAAGCTGGGCAACAAGGTGGTGGTCGCACCCGAAGCCTTCGGTGAAGACGCGCGGTTGACCGACGAATATGCGGCGCTTTTCGCCGCAGTGTCGCAGTCGGTGATTACGTACCAGTTCTTCCCGGGGAATCGGTTGCCGACCAAGAAGCGCGAAAACAAGGCGGACATCTTCGACTGGTCGCTGGGGTCCGGGGTCGCCGATCTTCCGGGGGCGAAGGATGCCGATTACGCGTTGTTCATCTACAACAAGGACGCTTACGGCTCGACCGGCCGCAAGCTGTTGCAGGCGTTCGCGATGCTGGGGCCGGGCCTCGCGGTCAAATCAGGCGAACACGCGGGCTATGCGGGCCTGATCGATCTGCGGACCGGCGACATCCTCTGGCTCAATGCCGACGGCGCGATGGGCGGTGACGTGCGCACATCCGAAGGGGCCGACAAACGCGTCGGACAGCTGCTCGAAGGTTTCCCCGGCAGCCAACTGGAAAAGGCAACGGTGGCGTCGGCAACTGCGCCATGAAGCACCGGCTCATGGCTTTGGCGCTGACGGGGTGGCTTGCGCCGATCCTCGCGTGCGCCGCCCCCGCATCGATCAAACAGGCACCCCCGCCTCCACCTTACGCCGGGGTCTACCAGCCTCATGGCGTCGACGAGATCGGCCTGTGGCACGACGACGACGAGGACGAGCGGCGCCTTGCCGGCTCTCCGCTCGTCATTCGCGACGAAGCCTTGAACCATTACCTCAAGGACCTGCTGTGCCGGACAGTGGGGACGGATCGCTGCCAGGCGGCGCGCATCTATGTCCTGCGCACGCCGGTCTTCAACGCCAGCATGTCGCCGAACGGCACCATGCGGGTATTCACCGGACTGCTGCTGCGCATGCACAGCGAGGCGGAACTGGCCGCGATCCTGGGGCACGAGTTCGGCCATTTCGAACGCCGGCACACTTTGAGCAGGTTCAAGGCCAATCGCAGCGGCACCGACCTGCTCAGCTGGGCGGCGGTGCTCACCGCGATGGCGGGCAGCTATCAGGCCTATTCGAACTTCGACGATCTCCAGACCTCGGTCTACGGCGGCTTGTATCACTATCAGCGGGATAACGAACGCGAGGCGGACCTGCTGGGCCTGGGGTACCTGAACGCCAGCGCGCTTCCGCCCCAGGCGGCGGCCCGGGTGTGGCAGAACGCGATGGCCGAAGCGGAAGCCTCGGCGGTGGTGCGCGGGCTCAGGAAGCCGCGCTTCGATGCCGTTGCGTTCACGGCATCGCACCCACCCGACGCAGAGCGCGCCGCATACCTCGGCGCGCTCGCATCGCCGGAAGGTGCGAGCCGGGACGCCGGGGAGGAGCGCTATGCGGCGGCCATGGCGCCGTGGCTGCCGCAGTTCCTGGACGATCAGATCAAGCTCAACGACTTCGGCGCCAGCGAGTACATCATAACCTCGCTGGCGGAAGGCGGGTGGAGCGCATGCTTGTGGAACGCGCGGGGCGATCTGTATCGCCTGCGCGGCACCCAGCGTGATCTGGTCAACGCCGCCGCGTTCTACGGCGATGCCGTCCGGCTCGATCCGAGGCTTGCGGACGCGCATCGCGGGCTCGGCCTCGCGCTTGTGAAGACGGGGCGGCGCGAAGAAGGCCTCGCTGCGCTTCGCCGATACCTGATGCTCAAACCGAATGCCCCCGATGCCGCGATGATCGGCATGCTGACGATGAAGGAAACCCCGTGAAGCGTCCCATCAAGAGCCATGCCCTGATCATCGCGCTCGCGGTGACCGCCGCCGCGCTACCCGGCGCCGCCGTGGCCAATTCCTATCGCGAAAAGGGCAAGCCGGTGGTGATCGCCGGCACCGCGCTGGGCGTCACCCCCCCGCGCGACTGGAACCGGCTGAGCTTCTCGCCCGGCAAGAAGACCGAGACATGGACGCTCGACGGCGAGGAATTGAACGACGTCACGTTCTTCGCGGGCATCGCCGCAGGCAGCCCGTTGGTGCGCGAAGTCAGCAAGAAGCACAAGCCGCTGCCG
>Ga0308159_1002726_pt1 | contig 19548 bp, 14 predicted proteins | sample PhyCR1_FD_201040 | JGI IMG/M metagenome (GOLD analysis project Ga0308159, IMG submission 201040) | Phyllosphere microbial communities from UC Gill Tract Community Farm, Albany, California, United States - DLSLC.R1 | ecosystem: Host-associated > Plants > Phyllosphere > Unclassified | place: USA... | reverse complement strand
GCGCCAAACGTCGCGGCCGGCATAGGCGACAGATCCGGTAGTTGGCGTCAGCTGCCGCGCAAGTATTTTGAGGAGACTGGATTTGCCTGAACCATTGTGGCCGACAAGGGCCACCACTTCGCCTTCCAGGAAATCGAGGCTTACATCCGAGAGGATGGCATTGCCGTCGATTACAAGAGTGACCCCGTCGACTGCGAAGGCTTTCTGCGTATCAGGCGCGTCCTGCGCGCTTTCTATCATGACCATCTCGCCTGTTCCTCTTGTCACGAATTCGGACGCCGGAAGGCGATGCCAATGGCGCGGTTGACCGCGGGTCCGACCACGGACATATGGGTCTCGCCGGCGAAAAGCTCGAATTGCGTCCGGATGCCGTCCGCCGCTCCATCCAGCCGATCGGCCATTTCCTGCGCCAGCGCGACCGTTCTTTCGGCTTTCTTCCGAACCAGGCGGACGGCGGCATCCTCGTTCAAATACTGGAACGGCGCGAGTTCCTCCCCCTCATATTCTCCCGCGGAAAGATGCAGCATCACCTCGTTGCCAGCGACCGTTTGGCGGAGCGCCTCGTTTTTGAGGATCTCGCTGCCTTCCCAGTAAATGGTCGGGCTCGCTGCAATCCAGTTGGCAAACAGGTCCGGCTTTTCAAACAGGGCGTAGAGCGTGAAGAGGCCGCCGAAGGAATGCCCGAAGAGCGACCGCCGTGTCGCATCGAGCAGAACCAGTTCGGCGAGCCGCGGCAGCAATTGCTTGTCGATGAAAGCAAGCAACTCACCTGATCCGCCGATGCGCACAGGAGGTCCCCCCTCGACATAGGGCGGATAGGATTTGACCGGCGGGGGCCCAAGATCCCACGCCCGTCGCATGGTATCATAGGGGTCGTCGGTCGGATAACCGATCGCCGCGATGACGCCCCAGTCGACCCCGGTGCCCGATGGATAAGGCGCCTGCGTCACCAGGCTTGCAAAAGCGAAGGGAAAGTTTGCGTTGCCGTCGGTCATGACCAGAAGCGGCCAGCCCCCGACGGGCGCCTCGACAGCCGGCCTGAACAGGAAAATGCGATAAGGATCGCCGCCGGTCTCTGGCGCCAGGTCGAAATAAGTCGTGCCGGGCAGGCAATAGGCCTGTTCAGTCATGCTAATCTCGCAAATTGTATGACGCTTGCAGGCCGGGGAACGCATTGCCCGGCTCTGACGGATAGTCCGCGGACCGACCCGCGCAGGCTGCCCTGACCTCTCGAGAGCAACGAGGAGACCCTGAGCGGTTTGGTCGGGTCGTATCTGACGCCGATCACCATTTGTACTTCAACGAACCCACCACCGTTCGCCCCTGACCGAAGTAGCAATAACCGCCATTGCACACCTGCTCCTCGCGGTTGGCAAGGTTCGTTGCGCTGACCATGAGCGAGAGCCCCTTCAGGTCCGGCGACTTGGCACCGAAGTCGTAAGAAAGTGAAGCATCCAGGTAGCCAACGCCCCCATTCTTAGCCGTGTTGTAGTCGTCGGTGTAAGACGTACTGACGGCACGAACACCCCCGCCGATGCTGAGGCCGCCGATGACGGAATCTTCCGGCACATCATAATTCACCCAAAGCGAGGCCGTATGCCGCGGTGTTGTCGTCGGCGTGTTGCCGATGAGCGAACCATCGAGATTGTCGGTGATTTCCCCGTGGGTATACGTGTAGGCGGCAATCACGCTGATACCATTGTCGAACGCCCTCCGGCCCTCGACCTCGAACCCGGTATAGGTATTTTCGCCCGAGTTCTCGTAGACATAGAGCGGGCCGGAGACGCCGGCATACTGGGGTTGGCCGGTTTCAACGAGGTGATAGACAGCGCTGCTGAGCGAGAAATTCCCGCCGTCCGGCTGGTATTTTATACCGGCTTCGACCTGGCGGCCTTCCGTCGGATCAAGCACACCACCCCCGGCGGAGCGCTGGGTCGAGGGCACAAAGGAAGTTCCGTAGCTCACGTAAGGGGCAAGACCATTGTCGAAGAGATAAAGGAGCCCGACCTGGCCGGACAGTGCACCTTCACTTTTCTCGGCACCCGTACCCGCCACTTTGTCCGTGGTCTCCTGATGCAGCCAGTCGTAACGCAGACCTCCCACGAAGCGCCAGTTTCCGATCTCGGCTTGCTCCTGCGCGTAGATCCCTGTCTGGCGAAGGTCGTTGCCGGTAAAGCCGGTCAGAGCCGGAGACGGTGCGCTGGTTATATCCTCCGGTAGCGTGGATCCATATCCATCGGCAAAGTCGGAAGTGACGCCCGTGTAATCCAGTCCCCCAAGAACAGTATGGGACACAGCACCAGTGTCGAACTTGGCCTGTAGTTGGTTGTCGATTTGGTAGGCCCGCACATCTTCAGTCACCGCGGCGGTGCCCCAAGGCGCGGCCGGCGCGCTGAACATCGTCGTACGGTCAACATAGCGCGCTTCGAGGTCGAGGTCGCTCACGCGTGCGTTCTGCCGAAACGTCAGACCGTTTTCGAACTCATGTTCAAACTGGTAGCCAAGCTGGTACTGGCGAACCTTTTGATAATCGTAATCCGGATCGCTTACGCGGAAGATCTTGCCGTCGTTTTTGAAGGTCCAGGCACTGGCCTCTCCCTCGCTTTTCTGCGCCAGTCCGTAAACCGTCAGCTTCGTGCTGTCGGTTGGCGCCCAGGAAAAGGACGGCTGGAGCAGGTAGCGGTCGTCCGCGATTTCATTATTGGTTTCTCCCTCACGGGCCAGCCCAACGACGCGGTAGAACAGATCGTCACTTTCGCCAACCGGACCGCCAAAATCGAAGGCGGCTTGCTTGCGACCAACCGTGCCGTATTGCACCTCGACCTCGTGATGGGCTTCCTCAAGCGGCAATTTGGAAATCTTGTTGACGATGCCCGCCGCGCTTGCGGCTCCATACATGACGGATACCGGACCTTTGAGCACTTCTACTCGATCGAGCGTATAGATTTCGGTTGTGAACGTGCCGTAGGTCATCACCGGCTGGCGCAGGCCGTCACGGAAATCGCCGCTCGTGGTCGTCTCGATACCACGAATATAGACCTGATCGAACCGCGGATCGAAACCGAATCCACCCGTGTTTACGCCGGAACTGTAGCGCGTTGCCTGGATCAAATCGGTTGCGCCACGTTGTTCGATTTCCTCGCGGGTCACCACCGAAATCGAGCGGGGTGTTTCGACGAGCGGCGTATCTGTCTTCAAGGCAGACATCGCACGCGTCGGTACGATCGTATCATTGTCTTCGCTGATGGTTTGCCCAGCGCCTGTAATGACAATTGGGGCGAGGGTCGTATTAACAGGAGTATCTTGCGCAAGAGCCGCACTCGGTGCCCATACAGCCACCAAACCGAAAAAGGCAGTAGAGTGTTGGAGCATGCGGCAAAAAGGATGCCGAGTGAACAAGAACGCCATTGCCTGACCCTTTGTCTGAAAACTGAAAACTTTCGCAGCGACCCAAGAGGTTGCGGATTTGAAGGCGTCGCGAAGACAGCACTACGCTGCCAGGGGTGACACCTATAAAAGCCAGATTTCGCGCAATCAATAAATGTGGAGAACAATTGTCATGTATTGTGGGATCGTTGTCAAAATTGCAACAGGCCTCCGCAGATCGTATTGCGTCTGAGATCCGCTCACTGACAACGGACTTTCAGCCAGTGTCGTCGTAATCGAAAATAGCTGGTCAGCTCGCAGATCTCGAAAAGATTTGAACTACCAAACCAATATCTCTGGCACTAGGAGATGACGGCGAACAATGCCACTTAGCTTTCGAGCAAGCGGTATGAGCCGAAGCGCCTCAAGCTGGCTGAAGATCTCTAAGTTAACTCTGCCGTATATCGCTCCGCAGTATCGCTCATTCATTCCGAGCCTACTGGACGTGGCATGGCCTATTCACCAACGCTCAGTCCCAGGCGGACCTTTGAACGGGCCAGCAACGCCTGAGGTGATCCATCCGCCGTAGAACGTCCCGGCCTGGGGCACTACGGCCTCGCCGTCTACGAGGCACAAGTCCATGGCCTGCGGATAGAAGGCAATGAAATCATTAATCAGGGCAAAGGATGGCCTGGGATGCGGAATAGGCCCAGGCCGCGCTTCGCCTCCTTGTAACCTGATTGAATATCGAAATAGCGCGCCTGTCCTTTCCACACGCAGATCGACCTGCTGCTGCCCTCACGGAGCATAGAGAGATCTACGTCGGCGGGCGGAAAATAATAGGTCGGCGGGTGGCTTGTTTCGATCGTGCGCACTGCGGCCGTGGTCTCCGCGAGAAATTGGCCGTTGTAGATGATCTTCAAATAATTGCGCACCGGCTGGGCGATGCTCGGCCTCGGGAAGGACCAACACTCTCCTGTCCGGGCAGGTTGGGTCTGGAACCGGATGAGTAAGCCTTACCATGATGTCCTCCAGTCCGAGCCAGCATGCGGTAGCAGCGGTTAACTGCAAGGCTAGAACAGCTTCGCAGAATGGCTATATTTCTCGTTCTCATGCCTCGCCGTCGCAACAAGACGCCTTGAACCAATTCGAACCGCGGACCCGTTGCTCTTTGCCGTGACGACAAATTTTAGCTCGTTGGCAAAGTGTCTGGCCATTCCTGCGCTCCATGAAGGACGCGAAGGATACGGACCACGGTTTCGGAAATTTCATATGCCGCGACGTACGGCGTCCCCTTAATGACAAGTTCGCGGGTGCCGGCAATTCTGCCAACACGACCGCTCGCGGGAAATTCCCCCAACCGGCTGACGGCGGCAACGATCCGCTCATCGACCAGAATGGCCGTTGACGGATTTTCTAATTCTATATACGTAAAGATGGCGTCGCGATCGGATAACGCGAACGCAGACCAGGTAAGCTTCACGCTTTGCGCTCACCCGCGTTGAGACGGGCTGCTGCTCGGCGTTTAGCGAAATGCAACTCGACTTCATCGTCCGAAACGTCCGGTCGCGCATCGTTTAGCGCTTCAAGTACCTTGGTGCGAAACCAAGCGTCATGCGCCTCACTGCAAGAAAGAAGTTCCAGCGGCAGCGCACCCTCGTTGGCCGTCCGGGTGAGTAATATACGGACCGCGTCCGAGACGGTCAGTCCCATATTTCCAAGCACCGCTGAGGCACGATCCCGGACCTCGGCGTCAATACGAGTTTGTACCAGTGCTTTTGCCGCCATAACCAATCTCCACTTTGGCCAAGATCATAATTCATATGAATGACAAATGCCATAGCTAGTAGGGCTGCCGTCGCCAGTTCTCGTTTCACTCACTGCTCTTGAGCACCTGGCCCCAGATGCTTGCAGCTGTGGCAAAACCGTTTGTTAATTATCCGCTCCTATTCCCGCCCGCCCTTGGCACTGGTGCCAAGAAAAAATGGAATAAGAGCATGGCAAAAAACAATCTTTCAACTCATCACTTTCAACGAAAAATCTCTGATTTCTGCGAAGTGCGCCTAGCGCCAATCGCGTCGAAGCGGATGCTGGAATGTATTCGGCCCTATTTCATACGTCTCGTCGTCCACCGCCAGCCGCCCCCGATCGTGAACGGCCGCATTGACTGGACGGTCATTGGCCAGGCATGCGGGATTGAAGGCGAATTGACGGCTGAGTTGAAGAAGGCGCTCCGTCCGGGCCTGGACGCGATTATCCGCTGGCTCGGAGCGCCACCTGCCGCTGCGGACATACGGTCCACAAGACAACGTGCGAAATCGAACAATGCTGTTCGGCGCAAGCTGGAAACTGCGACGTGCTCCAAACCACGACAGATCCTCTCCGATACGCCCACCGTTCAATCTTCGTCGTTGCCCAGAGGGCCAGAACCGAAGCCGATCAGTCCCTTCCCTGGGCCTTTGTTCGAGGCGACCAATGATCCGGCCAGCTTTCACGATGCGCTCATTTATCAGATGCGCCGATTCGGGGAGAGTTATTGGCAACTCTATCGCGCCGTGGTTCGATTGGGCGAGACCTTCGATGAAAAGACGCTACTGTCCTGGATACAGGGCAAGCGAGTACCGCGATCTTTGACAAGCTTCGAGATCCTGTCCCGCATCGAACGGCGTTATCGGCTGGCGCAAGGCTATTTCAAAGCGAAGTTGCCGCACCAATCCCGCTCCCTGTATGGCCATGATATGGGTGACATCAGCGCTGCGGAACGTCGACGGCTTGCATGGCATCTTCCGGACGATTTCAGCAGCCTGCCGTTCTCCAAGCGGGAGGAGATCATCGAGTGGGTGCGCAGGGTCATCATCTCGGGCTCAACAGACTATCGCCGCTATCAGGCGGCGGCGAGTAAGCAGCGTTATGCAATTCGGTTCCCAGGCGTGACCTATGGCGGAGGAGCTCTGTCCCCACGATCGCAAATCAATCCAAACAGCACGGGCCACAATTCGGAAACCTTTGAAGATCCAGATCTCCTGTCAGGCGTCGTCGATGCGCCACCACGGCTGGCTATGGAGATGGCCGATCTGATCCGCTTCAAGACATCGACGCTGACAGCTATCGGCTTTCAACGAAATGGAGTTTGGGGAGAGGAAACCGCGTCTCAGAAGGTCGAGCATCTCGGCCTCATGTTCGGCGCGCTCGCCGCCTCGCCTGCCGGCGTCGTCAAAGGGCGCGGCGTGCCCCTCAGCCAACTGACCTTTGGACTGCTGATCTTCCCAGGCGTCTGGGATTGGTACCTGCAATGGCGCGAGCAGCGGCGTGGCTTTTATACAAAATGGGAAGAAGACATGTTGATGGTGGCAATGGCACTGACCCGTGCCGAAGTCGGCTGGATACGACAGCATCCGGAACTTTTGAAGAAAGTTCAGCCAATCGAAGGGCTGATCGCGTCCGAGGAGATAGAGTTTGCGGCGCGCGACTGGCACGGCGCATGCGATGCATTCCATCGGCACGCCGCCAATCGCTCGAAGGAAATTCAGCGGGTCATGCGTGTGCATCGCGACCCGTTCGAGCCGATCATGGTGATCCTAGAGGCGGACAGCCCGCTGGCAGAATATCGCAAGATCACAGACGAGATCCTGAAGCGAATGCCGGACGAAAACCGCTATCCTCGGCCGGCCGCAGAGGCCGTACGATCGTTCCTGTTGCTCCGTCTCGGCCTGCATCTGGGACTTCGGCAAAAGAACCTTCGACAGCTTCGCTTGTGCCCGCGCGGGCATTTTCCTACATCAGAGCGACGGCTGGAAGACATGAAATGCGGTGAGCTACGCTGGAGCGATCGAGAGAACGGATGGGAGGTACTCATTCCATCGGTCGCCTTCAAGAACTCAGGCTCATCCTTCTTCGGACAAAAGCCGTTTCGGCTGATCCTGCCGGATCTGCTCGACCTCTACAAATACCTCGAGGCGTATATCGACAGGCACCGCGGCGTACTGCTGGGCAGCGCCAAGGATCCTGGCACCCTGTTCGTGAAAACGGTGAAGACGACAAGCATCGACGCGGCGTACGACTCGACGAAATTCTACGAGGCTTGGCGAACCGTGATCCAACGTTATGGGATTTACAACCCCTACACCGACCGCGGCGCCATAAAGGGCCTGCTGCCGCACGGACCGCATAACCTTAGAGATATTCTAGCAACGCATATCCTCAAACAGACCGGATCCTACGAGCAGGCCAGTTATGCCATACAGGACACACCGGATGTCGTTCAGCAGCACTACGGTCGCTTCCTACCCCAAGACAAGGCGGCACTTGCGGCGAAAATTCTCAATCAGGTTTGGGAAGCTGCATAACTAGTAAGTTGAATAGCTGAACCACATCGCCCAGGCAGATGCGGAAACGATCTCCGCGTCTGCCTGGGCGTCAGTCGTCTTCGCCTTGATGAGGTTCGAAGTTTTGGGAGCCGCGTTATGATGTTCGAACCGTTCCGACGCGTTGAACGGCTCTGACCCCATGACCGGTCGATTGGACTGCTCATCTAGATCAACAAACCAGTATCTACTGTAACTTCAGCTTCCTCCCAGATCTGCGTGCTGCTAGGACAGTCGGAACGACTTTTGACTGCTGTGCAATCTTGACGTCGACTTCTGTCTGCATGATCAAGCGCTGGTGAAGAGCTCGCCGGTGTAGAACTTCTCCGGCGCCAGCGGGTCCTTGACCGTGCCGAAATCCTGGAACATCTTGTTGAAATCAGCCAGCCATCTGTTGACCGTGCCGTCCTTGGTAAAGCCTTCAAGTTCCTTGGATGTCAGCATCTTGCGGCTGCGGGCAACCTTGTCGGTTGCTTCCTTCGGTGCGTTGAGAAACGCCGTGGTGATCTCGATCGAGTGATCGAGATTGGCGACGCGGTAATCCATCGCCTTCTTCATCACCCGCAGGAATTTCTTCACCAAGTCCGGGTTCTGTTCGACGATTTCGTTGCGTGCCACAAACGTGTTGATGAAGGACGTCTGCGGATAGAAGTCCTGGTTAGAGGCTAGTTCCTTCATGTCGGGCACGCGCGGCTTGATCGTGTCGATCAGCGGGTACCAGATGCCTGCGCCATCGATTTGTTTCGACGTGAATGCCGCGACAACCGTCGACGGGTCCATCGGCACCGTCTGGATGTCGGCGATCGTCATGCCGGCTTTTGTCAGCGCCATGCGCAAGATCATATCGCCAGACGTTCCCTGAGGAACGCCGACCTTCTTGCCCTTGAGATCGGCCATCGACGCGATACCGGCCTGGGCGATAACGCGGTCAGAAAAGCCGATATCGTTGACGCCAACCACCTTTGCGCGGCCACTCGCTGGCAACCAGAGGGCGCCGGGGCCGATCGTCCCGAAATTGAGACTGCCCGCACCCATCGCTTGGATCTGGATCGGACCATTGGTAAAGACCTTCACCGTTGGCTCGAGACCTTCTGCCTCCCACAGCTTCTGGTCCTTGGCGATTGCCAGCACACTGGCATTCGGGAAATCGGCGATATAACCGATCGTCATCTCGGCGGACTGGGCACGGGCCCGGCCGCCGATGGAAAACGCGCTGGCGCCGGCAAGTGCGGCGCTCGTTACCATAAGATGTCGTCTCGTCAGCATGGTCATTCCTCCTTTGACGGGCTGCAATTTTTTTTGGCAAGGATCAGGCGGCTGCGGCAGGGTGATACACTGCCCGCCAGACTTCGTTGCGCAATTCGGAAAATTCAGACGAAAGCCGCATGTCCTCGGTGCGAGGATAGGGCAGGTCGACATTGACAATCTTGTGAAGCCGGCCCGGCCGGGCTGCCATGACAACGACACGGCTTGCGAGATAGACGGCCTCGTCGACATCATGGGTTATGAACACCACCGTGCGCCGTTCCTTGCTCCACATCGTCAGCAACTGATCCTGAAGCTGCACGCGGGTCAAAGCATCGAGCGCTCCAAACGGCTCGTCCATGAGCAAGATCTTCGGATTGACCGCATAGGCACGGGCAATCGCGCAGCGTTGCTTCATGCCGCCAGACAGAGTCTTCGGCAGTGAATTCGCAAAGTCGGTCAGCCCGACAAGGGCGATGAAATGATCGGCGATCCGCCGCCGCTCATCCCGTTTGTGGCCGGCAATCTTCAGGCCGAACTCAACATTCTGCCGCACAGTCAGCCACGGGAAAAGCGCATATTGCTGAAAGATCACGCCGCGTTCCGGTCCCGGCCCACTGACTGGCGTGTCATCGATCAGAACCTGTCCGGAAGACGGCGCGGTGAGGCCGGCTGCAATATTCATCGCCGTCGACTTGCCACACCCGGAGGGTCCGACGACTGTGATGAACTCGCCGTCCTCGATATCGAGGTTCAGCCCTTCGAGCGCCGTAAACGCTGTCCGGCCGGCAATATCGAACGTCTTGCGGACGTCTCTGAACGATATTTTCGGGGTCATAGCTTCTCCTGCCAGGCAGTCAGCACACTGTCGATCGCCATGACGATGCGATCCATGATCAGTCCAAGAATGCCGATCGAGATAAGGCTGACGAAAATGGTCGCCAGGTCGTAGTAGAGTTGTGCCTGCTGCATCCGGAAACCGAGGCCCGACTGTGCTGCGATCAGCTCGGCAGCCACCACGGTCGACCACGAAGAACCAAGACCGATACGCACCCCCACCATGATATAAGGCAGCGAAGCCGGCACAATGACGCGTCGGAAGATGGTAAAATCGTTGGCGCCCAGCACACGCGCCGCGTTGATCATGGTCCGGTCGACGCTGATGACGCCCTGATAGGTGGCGACGACGGAAGACAGGAAGGATGCGAGGAAGATGACGAAGATCTTCGGCGTCTCGTCGATGCCCATCGTCACGATTGCCAGTGGAATGATGGCAAGCGGCGGAATGGTGCGAAAGAACTGGACGTAGGGCTCGATGATGGCGCGGGCGACTTTGTACCAGCCCATCAGGAAGCCGACTGGAATGGCAACGAGAATGCCAAGCGCGAAACCGGTAAAGACGCGGCCGAGGCTTGCAATCGCGTCGGACCATAGAAGGCCGCTTTGCGCCTGGATTACAGCCTGTCTGGCGACCGCCAGCGGGGTCGGAAGTCCGACCACGCCATAGGATGTCACTAGGGCCCACATCGAAATACCGAAAACAACGGCAACGATGTTGATCCCCAGCATGGCGAGGGGACCCGTCGGCAAAGGTATACCCCTTGCTTTATCCGATGTATTTTCACTTTCCATAACTGCCAAGACCACTCCTCCCGAGCATTCGGCCAGTCCGTCATCCGGTCAGCGCGCCGCCGCCATAACATCCCGAGTCTTGAAATTTGATTCGATCAGCCAGTCGCGCATCACGTCCAAAAGCTCGCGCTTGCGATCCTGATAGTCTGAATCGCTCCAGAGGTTTCTAACCTCCTTCGGATCATTCTCGAGGTCGAACAACTGTCCGTCGGTCGAGCCCTTGAAATGAACCAGTTTCCATCTGTCGCTGCGCACACCGGTCATAAATTCGACGCCGCCGGCCATTGCCACGTCCCCGATCTGCTCGCAGAAGACGTGCGTGCGGGGCGTCCAGTCCCTGCCTTCCAATGCAGGCCGCAGGCTTTTCGCCTCAAAAGTCTCGGGCGGCGTGATGCCGGCATAGTCGAGAATGGTCGGCCCCAGGTCGAAAAGCTGGCAGAGCCCGTCCACGGTTCGGCCGCCCTCGAACCGGCCGGCAGTCGACCAGACGACCGTCGGAACGCGGGTCACGATGTCGTACATCGACCATTTCTGGATCAGCCCATGTTCGCCAAGGCACTCCCCATGATCCGAGGTGAAGATGACGATCGCGTCCTCGAGATATCCACGCTCGTTCAATGAGGCGAGCAGTTCGCCGACCTTTTCGTCGATCAGCGTCACATTGCCGAGATAGTGAGCCCACAGCCGCTGCATCTGGTCTTCGCTCGGATCCAGGCTCCAGACGACGGAATCATGGTCAACCTCGACATCGTGCTGACGCTTGTCCTTCAGCTCCTGATGCAGGCCTTCGAGTTCCTCTTTCGTCGGCTTCGGCAGCGGCAGATCGTTGCGCTTCAAATAACGCTCGGTATAGCGCGCCGGCGGATCGAACGGTGGATGGGGGCCGGGGAAGCCGACCTGCAAGAACAATGGCTCTGTCGGCGGATAGGTCTCGACCCACCACTTCGCCATGTCGCCGACGAAGGCATCGGAATGCATGTTTTCTGGAAGCTCCCAGTCAAAACATCCAAGCCGCTCTCGATAGTCCGCACGCTCGCGGTAGAATTCGCGCTGCTGCTTGACGAGACCTTGAGCGGCGAGCGCCTTGTCCCACTCGTCAAAGTACCAACGTCCTTCCATGTAGCGGTCCTTGTTTTCCACGACGTAACGCTCGTGGAACCCGCTGTCCGAGTTATAGGGAATGGTGTGCATCTTGCCGACATTGACGCAGCGATAACCGGCATCGCGCAGGCTTTCCACCCAGGTCCGCTGCCATTTCTGGCCGTTGGCGAGAACGCCAGTCGTATGCGGGTAATAGCCGGTAAACAGGCTTGCGCGTGATGGCACGCAACTCGGCGCGGTAATGTGGCAGTTGGTCAGCGCCACGCCTTTTTCGATCATCGCATCGATATTCGGCGTATGGGCGTAAGGGTAACCGAGCGCCGAAATGGAATCGTAGCGCTGTTGGTCGGTCATGATCAAAATGATGTTCGGCCTGTCAGCCATCAACAGCTCCTCCCCGCTGCAGCGACACCGCGCGGCGGACATTTCCGGCAAGCGAAGGATCCTTCTCCCTCTTTCGCTTGCCTCCCGAAGCAATGGATGACACAAAGTTATCGATAACGCAACGATCACTATCGCTGCTCGAACGACGTTAGTTGGCAGGTTTTGGACCTATGACGATCAGTACGAACGCCAGGGACGGGGACGACGACCGAAGTGCGAGTGAGAGGAAGGACCGCCCTGCCCCAACGCTCGCCTCGATCGCCGAACGGGTGGGCGTTTCCGTCAACACCGTATCACGCGCACTTCGGGCACCCAATACGGTAAGGGTCGAACTGCGCAAACGCATCAACGTGGCGATGGAAGAACTTAATTACGTTCCGAACCGCCTGGCCGGTGGCCTGTCCGGCGCGCGCACCGACATCGTCGGCGTCGTGGTGACCTCGCTGTATTATTCGGAATTTGCCAGCATCATCGATACGCTGCAGTCATCCCTGCTCGAACACGACCTTCAGGTCATGCTTGCCAATACCCGCTACAATCCCGACCAGGAGTTGAAACTGGTCCGCTCGATCCTGAGCTGGCGGCCGGCGGCCGTGGCAATCATCGGCATCGACCATCCGCCAAAAGTGGTCGAGCTCCTGAAGTCCTCCGGCATTCCGATCATAGAGATGTGGGATACCAGCGGCCCGGTAATCGACACGGCGATCGGTTTCGACCACCAGGTGGTGGGGGCAGCCCAGGCCCGCCATCTGATCGATCGCGGCTACCGAAAACTCGCCTTCGTCGGCAGCCTGCGTGAAAACGACCGGCGCGCGCGAAAACGTCTTTTCGGCCTCGAAACTGAAGCGGTCAAAGCCGGGATTGCACCAGTCGTCACCTGCACAGAACCGATAGGTGGCAGCCCCGATCTCGGCGAAAAGCTGGCGCTTGACCTGCTCCAGACCCATCCCGGCATCGATGCCATCGTCTGCAACAGCGACGTCGTTGCTTTCGGCGTGATGCGCGGCCTGAGAAAGCTTGGCAAACGCGTGCCCGAGGACATCGGCGTGATCGCCTTCGGCGACAACGAAGCCGCCGCCTGCATCACTCCGCCGCTGAGCACCATCCGTCCCGATCGCGAACGGATCGGTCGCCTGACCGCCGATGCCATCGTCGCCCGCATCAACGGCGGCGAACCGCAGACGACGATCGTCGACTGGAAACTGGTTGCTCGCCAAAGCACGCAACGCGATACGGTGGAACCGACGGACGTGGGCTAGGCTCCTTCCTGCCGCGACTTGCTTTCCGGCGTGCGGCTGGAACTGGCGCCAAGGCGCACACTCGCAAGCGTCCACCCTTGCGTCTTCAGCGAGCTTTCGATGCGCCAAGCCAAGATCGCGTTGATCAGTTCCTGCTTCACGGCCTGGTGCGCTGGGTTGGACCAGAGATTGTTGACCTCCGTCGGATCGTCGTCCATGTCGAACAACTGGCCTTCGTCGCTGTCGACGAAATGCACGAGCTTGTGGCGCCGACTGCGGATCATCGTCATGAACGTCGTTCCGCTGAATATGCGGTCGCCGGCATGTTCGGAAAAGACGTATCGTCGGGGCTCGCACTCCTCACCGCGCAGATAAGGCATCAGCGACTGTGCCTCCATCCAATCCGGCACCGGCACGCCAGCCATGTCCAGAACAGTCGGAGCAAAGTCAAAGAGCGAGACGAGATCGTCGACCACCCTGCCCTCGGCCACCCGCCCCGGCGCCCAGACAATTGCCGGCACGCGGACACTGTGCTCGTACATCGACCATTTCTGGCTGTGTCCGTGATCGTTTAGGCTGTCGCCGTGGTCCGACGTGAAGATGATGATCGTGTCGTCCAGTACGCCGCGCCGCTCGACGGCCTCAAACAGTTTGCCCATCTGCGCGTCGATCATAGAAACATTGGCGAAATAGTGCTGCCGCTGGCGGCGCGTCTGTTCCCTTGTCGGCTCGGCTAGATGCACGACGGCATCGTGGTCGACCGCCAGATGCTGATCGCGCAGCACTTTCAGCGCCGCCGGCTGCGCGGCGATGTCATCCTTGCTGAGAATAGGTTCCGGCAGCTCGGCATCCGCATAGATGTCGAGAAATTCCTGGGTCGGATCATAGGGCGGGTGCGGCCCGGGGATACCGATCTGCAGAAAGAAAGGTTCATTGCCGGTGTAGGTATCGAGCCACATCTGGGCGAGCGCCGAGACGAAGTTGTCGGAATGCAGGTCCTCGGGCAGGTTCCAGACGAAGGCGCCGAGCGACGAGCGGTAATCCTCCCGCCGACGATAGGTGACACGGCTCGGCTTTTCAAAGCCGCGCGTCCAGATCGCCTTGTCCCACTGGTCGAGGAAAAACGGGAGCCGCGGCGTGGCACGGTCTTTGTTTTCCACTACGTGCCGCTCGTGAAACCCGAACGAATCCTCGAAGGGAGACGTGTGCATCTTGCCGACGTTGACGCAGCGGTATCCCGCCTCGGCCATCAGTTGCACCCAGCTGAACGCCCACGGCTCGTCATTGCGGAACACGCCGTTGGTATGCGGATACACACCTGTAAACAGGCTTGCGCGCGACGGCGCGCAGGAGGGCGAGGTGACATAGGTCTGGCGGAAGTAGGTGCCTTCCCTGACCATCCGGTCGAGATTGGGCGTCTTCATATAGGGAAAGCCGCCGGCAGCAATTGTGTCGAACCGCTGCTGGTCGGTGATGACAAAGATGATGTTCGGCTTTTTCTTCTCGTTTGACATGATGTTTCTCCCAGTCCGACACCCGCTTACAGCCCGAGCGACCGCAAGCTTTTCACTCTCAACAAGCAGCTGTTCTCATCTGCCGAAAACTCTAGTACCAAATATGATGCTGCGCCCGATGCGGACGCAAGCAATGCCGGCGAGCAGGAGGAGGACCAATGGCGACCGTTCTGATCACCGGCTGCGATCGCGGGCTTGGCGAGGAATTCGCGCTTCAATACGCGGCCAAAGGCGATCGTGTCATCGCCACTTGCCTCGATCCCGACGCTTTTAGCAAACGGCACAAACATCTCCGCACTATAGAAACCGTCAAGCTCGACGTGACCGATGAAACATCCGTCCTGCGCCTCGCTGCGGAGCTGAACGGCGTTGCGATCGACGTGCTGGTCAACAATGCCGGCATTCCCGGCCCGCATCCGGGCCTGCAAGAAACAGACCTGACGCTCTGGCGAAACATGTTGGAAGTCAATCTGATCGCGCCTTTCGTCGTCACAAGGGCTCTTACCGAGCACGTAGCCAGTAGCGAGCGGAGGGTGATCGCGTTCATAACAAGTCGCATGGGGTCGATCGGGCTCAACAATACCGCCAGCTCCTATGCCTATCGATCCAGCAAGGCAGGCCTCAACATGGTCATGAAGAGCCTCGCCATCGATCTCGGTCCCCGCCAGATCTGCGTGCTTGGCCTTCACCCCGGCAAAGTCGCCCGTCAAGGGGACGGCGGACTGAGCATATCCGAGAGCATCGTGCGGATGCGCGAGGTCATCGATCATTCCGGCCCGCACCAGACAGGCAGCTTCTACAATTACAATGGCCAGATCCTCCCTTGGTAAAAGTCACGGTTACGGCAGCACGTCATAGGCGACACGGAAACCCGTATTGCTCGAAGCACTGTCGGCCGATAGGCCCATGCGGGCAGCTATTCGATAGCGATAGCAGTAGCTCTTGTGGCACAAGAAAGAGCCACCTTTCAGAACCTTGTCAGCGGACTTTTTCGCCTGGTCGTTGCGAAGCTTCGCAGCCTTGGAGAGCGACCGCACTTTGAAGGCATCCGCGGTCCATTCCCAGACGTTACCGGAAAGGTTGTAGAAACCTGCTTCTGATGGTTCGAAGCTGCGTGCCGGCGCCGTGCCGAAGTAGCCGTCAACCATCGTATTGTGGTTCGGAAACCGGCCCTGCCAGATATTGCAGAAACTCAGATCGTCGCTCGGCTCAATGTCGCCCCAGGGATACCGGCGCCTCCGGTTGCCGCCGCGTGCGGCATGTTCCCATTCGGCTTCGGTAGGCAGTCGGCCACCTACCCATGCGGCAAATGCCATCGCATCATGCCAGGAGACGTGCGTTACTGGATGATCCAGACGGTCCTCGATCGAGCTGCCTGGCCCTTCTGGTTGATTCCAGGTCGCGCCGTCGACGCGTGTCCACCAGGGGGTGTTGACGACATCTCCAGTAGCGAGGGACTGGTTTTTGAGGAGTGGGGAGAACACCGCCGACATGCCGAACCGCTCCGATTCCGTCACATGGCCCGTCGCCTCGATGAAGTCGGAAAACCGGGCGAGCGTGACGGTTTCGACCTCAAGATGGAAATCCTGCAGCAAGACCCTCCGCTCCGGACCTTCACCATCAGCGGCGATGACGGGATCATGGGTACCGACGAAGCTCTCTGCTCCCTTCACCGCAATCGTCTGGCCAGGGCAACCTCGAACCGTGAAACTTTTGGCTCCTGCCGCCGCCTGGCCGTCCCCGGCTCGCGCCGCTACCGAACAACATCCACTCATGTGTCCCTCCTAGAAAGCGGTTCGACCCGCCTTAAACTGCGAAACCTGTATCAGCCCTTGAGGCCGACAGCGCAATACTCATCCAGAGCTGGCTCGGGCAGTTTGCATAGCCGGGAAAAGTGGAATGTCTGCCTGTCCTCGCCCTAAATGCCGGGAACAGGACATATCGATACGAGACGACCGCGCGGGGACCATAGCCCGGCTTTCAAGGCAAAGATGGCGCTCGCTGCGATCCGTGGCGAGCAGACGCTGGTGGAATTGTCCCAGCAGTTTGACGTGCATGCGAACCTAATCAAGCAATGGAAAGACCAGACTGCGCGAAGAGATCACCAGCACCATCGTCACAGCAGGAAAGCAAAAGATCAGCTTTACCACCAGCGTTGGGTGCAAATTGGGGACCACTTCAGCACGCGCTTTGGAGGATGTCATCCATCGTGCAGATACTGCTCTATACGAGGCAAAGACAAGCGAGCGCAACTGTGTGACAATGGACGGCGTTGCTGCCGAAAGCCAACGAACGGCCGCTTGAGATCATTGCACCTCATTATCGGTGTGAAAATAGTGACTTAATTTCGGGTGGACCGCCACCCTTCCAGCGTAGTGAACATTCACGATTGCAGTGCGAGGGCGTGGCGTCACCCAAAAGGCAGGCCTCTTGCCGCGCCCGCTGACCTGCTCATCTTGAATTGCGAGCCTGTTTTGGTTTGTCAGATGGCGATGCCTGTAAAGTTGCTTCGAATAGCGGCGAAAGTGCCGCCCAGAACGAAGCGTCGTTGGTTATTGCCGTTCGGACAGCCTGCGTCATCCTGTGTGTGCCAGTTCCCTGACGCATCACCCCCCCGACTGAGAGACACCATGCAATTGACTCACCAACGTCCGGTGAAAAAATTGTTTCTAGTGGAACGTGACAGACCTTCTCGCCTTGAGGGGGTTCGACCCACGACCCTCTTATTTGAATATAGCTGACGCGCTGAACTTCCACAGCGGGACCGTCGTTTGTCTTAAAAGGGTCGGCGGATATGGGGCCGCAAGCGTACTGTCCGATGATGGGTGCCGAACGGCGAAAACCGGACATCTACGTAAGCGGTGATGTGTTCCGCGTTTGGCCCAAAGCGGACATTGCGCATGATAAATACGCTATATCATTGATAAAATCTCGGAGACACATTCAACCGGCGAGGAACGGTACACCGGCGATGGTGTTTGTTTCTCGAAGCCTGGAACTTCCCACCGTCCAAAAAGACGGTGATCTTCCAGCGTTGTTAAGGTGGTGCGGATCGGCACCATTGCTCAAATGCAGCGCTACGATTTCAAAAGATGGTTCCGCGGCGATCGCCAGGCTTGCCTATCTGCTCGCAGTCCATAATGGACCGTTTCCACGTCGGTCCACGGCATTGACCTCCGCATGTGCCGCGATAAACCTTCTCACAATCTCAAGGTGGCCGTTTTGAGCGGCAACGTGCAGAGTGGTAAACCCATCTTGGTCTGAGGCGGAAGGGCTGTCAGCACAACGCAACTCGGCGTGTAACGCTTCATAGTTCCCCTCGGTAGCGTGATGCCAGAGGGCATTTCTACCATACTCATCGACGTTAGCCCGTGCTTTTCTCCACGGCCAGATCGCCATTTTTACCTCTAAAATACATTCATGTGGAGTGTGCACATTGCGTCGCGACTGTGGCCCATAAAGTATCAGCAATCCTCCACTAAGCAGGCGGCTGCATTAGCTCTATGGTGATACCATCCGGGCCGGAGACGTACGCGACCATTGTTCCGCATCGGGGGCCGGCTGGTATCGGCTGCGGCGAACCGATCATTGCCCACCCCGCCGTCTCAACCCGCGCGATCGCCGTGCGGATATCCTTAACCGTGAAGGCGATATGAGCGGCGCCGATCGCACCCGCGCTATGAGCTGTCTGGCCCAGCGTACGGCCTGTCGAATACTCGAGAAGCTCGATAGGGTAGCCATTTGGAGCCGTCACCAGCGCCATTCGGCAACGGGGGTCGTCAACCCCCGTAGCCTCCCGTAGAAACTCCCCACCCATCTCTCCTCGGCGAGCAAGGTCGAAACCCATCGCCTCAGTCCAGAACTGGATCGCCTCCTCCAACGAGGCGACCGAGAATCCCGTGTGGTCCACAGCTATTACGCCGGCATCTTCGGCCATCTTTAATCCTCACATATCTACCAGTTACGTCTGCCCGATCTAGCGACGGCTCGATAGCCTTGCGAACTTTCTTTCGTCTCTCGACACCGTTCGGAGCATCACTTCACGTCAAATAATTCAGCCAACTGAAGATAATAAGTCGCATGTTCCGCCTACCATCGAATTGAGAATTAACCCAGCCAGCAAAAGCAGGGACGGAGTATCCACCGGAGGGCTTTGGCGGGAATTCGTTATGCCAGGCCCAAAAACTACTCCTTTTGTCCTTCAGCAGGTCCAAATTTCTTTCTTCGGTGAAAGGCGGAAGATATCGTTCTTTTTGACGAGCGAAACTCTGATGTTCCCGCTCAGCCTTGTGCAGGCACCATCGTATCAGTGGTGGCTTTCTCTTTCCTCTGCTGCGTATCCAAACACCAGAACACACGACTATCTGTGCGACGACCTTGCAAATTAATGAATATCGAACGGTCCCGTTGGATAGCCGCGAGTTTCGTAGACACCCTCCGGTTACGTTTTCTGCTGCTTTTCGAACTCGACGGGCGACAGCATCCCGTTTCTGACATGTTTGCGCTTCGGGTTGTAGAACATCTCGATATAGTCGAACACGTCCTGCCTGGCTTCGTCTCTTGAGCGATAGACCTTCCGGCGTATCCGCTCCCGCTTCAACAGATTGAAGAAGCTCTCAGCGACGGCATTGTCATGGCAGTTGCCCCGTCGGCTCATCGAATGAACCAGATTGTGGTGCTTCAGGAACGCTGCCCAGTCCATAC
>Ga0308159_1002725_pt1 | contig 19550 bp, 19 predicted proteins | sample PhyCR1_FD_201040 | JGI IMG/M metagenome (GOLD analysis project Ga0308159, IMG submission 201040) | Phyllosphere microbial communities from UC Gill Tract Community Farm, Albany, California, United States - DLSLC.R1 | ecosystem: Host-associated > Plants > Phyllosphere > Unclassified | place: USA... | reverse complement strand
TTGTCCTCGGAAGTGGGCACCTACCTGCAGTGCAGTGCCAACCTGATCCCGGGGCTGGGCTGCGTGGCGGCGAACAATTCGGTGCCGGCCGCCAGCGCCACATCGCTGCTGACCGGCGGCGCCTTCACCGCCGTTCCCTATTCCAGCTGGTATCGTAACGAAGGCCGCAACCAGACCTGGTCGATGTTCGGCGACGTGACGTGGAAGCCCGCGCCCGACCTGGAAGTGACCGCCGGCGCGCGCGTGCTGATCGAGAAGCGCCAGTCGGGCTACGCCGCCTACCAGCCCAATGCGCCGGTCTACGGCCAGCCGCTGCTGCCCATGTTCGACACCGGCGACGAGACCTTCCACGCCCGCAAGTCCTACGCCGCCGTGCTGCCGCGCGTGAACGTGCTCTATCACCTGACACCCGCGCTCAACCTCTATGCGACGATTTCGGAAGGCCGCCGCTCGCCGGTGGTGCAGCTGTCTTCGGCGGCTGGCGGCGTGGCGGCGCTCAGCCTGATAAAGTCCGAGACGGTGTGGAACTACGAGGCCGGCATCAAGGGCGCGGTCGGCATGTTCTCGGGCTCGCTGGGGGTCTATTACGACAAATACGACAACTTCCAGGTCTCTGTCATCGAGGACGGCCGCGCGGTGACGCGCAGCGCCGGTTCGGCCTCCAATCTCGGCGTCGAGGGCGAACTGGAAGCGCGCCTGACCCGGTGGCTGAGCGCCTTCGGCAATGTCGGCTTCATCAGCGGCGGCATCGACGACAAGGCCGCGAACGGCGCCTATGCGGGCGACCAGTTCCGCCTCCAGCCCAAGTGGCAATGGGCGGCGGGCTTCAACCTCAACGCCCCGCTCACCGAGACGGTGAGCCTGTTCGCGACGCCCAGCATCACGTACCGCAGCAAGATCTACTTCGAAATCCCCAACAGCGAAGTCACCAGCCAGGGCCCGGTCACGCTGGTCAACTTGCGCGCCGGCGTCTCGCTGATGGACGGCAAGTTCCAGATCGCCGGCTATGCGCGGAACCTGACCGACAGGAAGTACCTGCTCGATGCGGGCAATACCGGCGGTTCTTTCGGCTATCCGACGTTCATCCCGGCCGAGCCGCGCACCTACGGCATCGAACTCACGGCCCGCTACTGAAGGCCGCTACTGACGGCCTCCACTGACGCATCCAGCACAGGACAAACCCATGACTTTCGTTCTCGACCGTCGCCTGCTGCTCAAGGCGGGCACTTTTGGCCTTGCCGCGCTGTCCACGCCCGGCGTCGCGCAGATCCTCACCGCCCGCGGGTTCACGCACGGCGTCGCCAGCGGAGAGCCGGCCGCGCATTCGGTGCTGCTGTGGACCCGCTATGTCGGCGCCAGCGAGACGAAGCTGCGCTGCGAGGTTGCCGAGGACGAAACCTTCCGCAAGGTGGCGGGCGGCGGCGAGATCGTCGCCTCGCCCGCGCATGACGACTGTGCCAAGCTGACCGTCGCCGGCCTCGCGCCGGGCAAGTGGTACTTCTACCGCTTCATCGCGCCCGACGGCACGCAGAGCGAGGTCGGTCGCACCCGCACGCTGCCGGTGGGCGAGGTCGACCGTTTCGGCGTGGCGCTGTTCTCCTGCGCCAACCTGCCGTTCGGCTGGTTCAACGCCTATGCCCATGCCGCGGCACGCAAGGACCTCGATCTGATCGTCCATGTCGGCGATTACTACTACGAGTACGATTACGGCCACTATCCGGACAAGCCGATGCCGGGGCGTCCGATCGAGCCGCTGAACGAGACGGTAACTCTCGCCGACTACCGCCTGCGCCTTGCCAGCTATCGCCTCGATCCGGACTTGCGCGCGCTGCACCGCAACTTCCCGATGGTGGCGCAGTGGGACGATCACGAAAGCGCCAACGATTCCTACAAGGACGGCGCCGAGAACCATTCGCCGGACACCGAAGGCGCGTGGTCGGTGCGCAAGGCCGCTTCCGAAAAGGCCTATCGCGAATGGATGCCGGTATCCGATGCACCTTACGAAAGCTACCAGATCGGCTTGCTCGCCACGATGTTCCGGCCCGAAACCCGCCTGACCGGCCGTAGCCGGCAGCTCGACATCGGCGCCGCGATCAAAGGCAAGGGCGATCTGATGAAGGCGCTTGCCGAGTTCCGCGACGGTCCGTGGATGGCTGCCGACCGCACGCTGATGGGTGCGGCGCAGGAAGGCCGCCTCCATGCCGACATGGCCGCGTCGGCCAAGGCTGGAACGCGCTGGCAGGTGCTGGCGCAGCAAGTGGTGATGGGCTCACTCAAGGCCCCGCCGCAGATCGCGGAGCTTTCCACCAGCGGCGGCGATCCCAAGGTCGCGGCGGCGCTGATGGCGATCGCGGCGGCTTCGAAGGCGGGTCTGCCGTTCAACATGGATTCGTGGGACGGCTATCCCGCCGCACGCGACCGCCTTTTGCGCGCCGCGCGCGAGGCGGACTGCAATCTCGTGGTCCTGTCCGGCGACAGTCACAACGCCTGGGGCAACGACCTGTCCGTCGAAGGACGCCCGGTCGGCGTCGAGTACGCGGGCCAGTCGATCACCTCTCCGGGCTACGAAGAGTACCTGCCCGCCGTTCCGCCGGCCGATCTGGGCAAGGCGATGCAATCCGCCAACCCGGGCCTCGCCTTCGTCGACACTAGCCGCCGCGGCTACGTCTCGATGCAGATGACGCCCGAGGCGATAAAGGGCGAGTGGCACTTCATGCCCACGATCGCGCAGAAAACCACCGCCGGGGTCATCAGCGAAGCGCGGTCGGTAAAGTGGGGTGAACGGCACTTTAGTGCCTAGCGACCACTTTCTGCCGTCCCTTGATTCCTGTCAGACGACGCGGGATATCGGTTTCGCACAGAACCTGTTCAGGTGTTCAGCCCTTGGTGCGAGCGCTCCATGGCACGCTTGTAGGCGTCGCGGCCGGTGGTGCGGGCGAGATAAGCCTGTTCAGCGTCGCCCAGGGTAATGCCGCAGTTCCGCTGGCCCAGGTTCAAAGCGTAGGTCACCGAGATGTCCGCGGCAGTGAAAGCCTCGCCCGCCAGATAGGGCGAGCCAGCAAGCCGTTGGCTGACCAACTTCAGCCGTTTCTGAAACGACTGCAGACACCAGGTCGCGCCCCAATTCTCCCGCTCGGCTTCGGGCGCGATGAAGCGGCTGACGACCACGGGCATCATCAGGGTCGCGAGGCCGGCTTCCCCCAGATGCAGAAACTGCTGGTAGGCGGCGAAGTTCGGATCGTGCGGCGCGAGCGCCAACGGCGTCGGCCCGTAACGGGCCATCAGATATTCCATGATCGCGATCGACTCGACCATGACGACGTCGCCGTCCTGGATCGCCGGGATGTAATCGGCAGGGTTGATCGCCAGGAACTCGGGATCCTGCTCGGCGGCCAGCATATCCACCTGCCGCACGCGATAGGACAGGCCCATCTCTTCCAGCACCCAGACGACCCGGATGGATCGTGAAGTCTGCCCGCCCCATACGGTAATCATGCGCCGGCCCTTCCCTTCTGTGGCTGAGGATCGAGTGAAGCGAACCTTGTATGGCACTTTAGGCCCATGAAGCTTAGCGTCAGCGAGGTCCACTATCCACCCATCCTTTCACGCACATCGGCGCGTCAGGTGCTCGGCTACCGCCCACGATGTCGACCCATGTCGGTGGGCTTGCCGCCCAGTTTTCCGGCATCCTCTCCAAGATGGCCTTTCCGAATGCATCCAGCAAAGCTCCGGCGGAGATGGCGACCTCGAAGCGATTTAAAATATTTTGCGCATGCTGATCAGGGGCGTGGGCGACGCCGAGTTCGATGCCATGTCCGCTTTGGTCGCTTTGCTGATGAACAGCTTGGGACGTCCTATCCGCAGCTTTTGTCTGCTAGCGGCGGCCGGTTACGAGTGGGGTGCTATTGCGATGGCCGAATGGTCTATAGTTGGCTCCACCGGAAAGCCTGCTTCTTTACGCTCGGAATAGCGGTCGACTAGCTGCACCGCATGGGGGCGCATCACCACAGTGAAGCGGACCAGTTCCTCCATCACATCGACGATGCGCTCGTAATAGCTCGACGCCCGCATCCGGCCGTGCTCGTCGAACTCCTTGTAGGCCACTGGCACCGAGGACTGGTTGGGAATCGTGAACATGCGCATCCAGCGGCCCAACAGGCGTAGCGAGTTGACGGCATTAAACGATTGCGAACCACCGGACACCTGCATGACTGCAAGCGTCCGCCCTTGCGTCGGCCGCATCCCGCGCATCTGGAGCGGCAGATGATCAATCTGCGTCTTCATGATGCCGCTGATCTGGCCGTGCCGCTCCGGGCTGCACCAGACCATGCCCTCCGACCACAACGCGTGCTCGCGCAGTTCATGGACGGCCGGGTGATCGTCTCCCGCCACCTGGTCGGGCAGCGGCAGGTCGCTGGGATCGAAAATCCGCGTCTCGGCGCCGAAGAACTGCAGCAGGCGGGCCGCTTCTTCCACGGCGAGGCGCGAAAACGAGCGCTCCCGCAGCGAGCCGTAGAGCAGCAGAATGCGAGGAGGCGGTTGGTCAGGGCCAAGGCCGGCGGCGGGACGAGCCAGTGCGAAAGCCTTGTCCAAGGCCGGAAGATTATCGGGTGTGACCAGTTCGCGCAGTCTCATGCGGAAATACCTTTCTCGTACCAGGGGCGGGTCCGCTTCACCAAGGCGACGATCGACAGCATCACCGGTACTTCGACCAGCACGCCAACGACCGTCGCCAGCGCGGCGCCGGAACTGAGGCCGAAGAGGCTGATGGCGGCGGCCACAGCCAGTTCGAAGAAGTTGGAGGCACCGATCAGGGCGGAAGGACCGGCGACGCACCATGCCACGCCGAAACGACGGCTGAGCCAATAGGCGATGCCAGCATTGAGATAGACCTGAAACAGGATTGGCACGGCAATCAGCGCTATTACCAGCGGCTGCCGGATGATCTGCTCACCCTGGAAGCCGAACAGCAGCACCAATGTCAGGAGCAGGCTCGCAAGGCTGATTGGGCCGATTGCGGACAGGAAGCGCTGAAGCCGCTCCTCGCCGCCGCGAAGGAGCGCGCGGCGGAGCAGTTGCGAGATGACCACCGGGACGACGATGTAGAGCCCCACCGACAGCGCCAACGTGCTCCAGGGCACGGTGATCGATGCCACGCCGAGCAACAGCCCTACGAGCGGCGCGAAGGCAAAGACCATGATCAGGTCGTTCAGCGCCACCTGGCTCAAGGTGTAGTTCGGCTCGCCATCGACGAGGTTGGACCAGACGAAGACCATCGCGGTGCACGGCGCCGCAGCCAGCAGGATCAGTCCGGCGATGTAGGAAGACGATGCGCCTGACGGCAGCAGCGGTGCGAACAGGTAGCCGAGGAAGAAGGTGCCGAGCAGTGCCATGGAGAATGGCTTGATCGCCCAGTTCACCACGAGGGTAACGCCAATGCCGCGCCAGTGCTGCCGAAGGCTATGGAGCGCTCCGAGATCGACTCGCAGCAGCATCGGGATGATCATCAGCCAGATCAGGCTCGCCGCCACGAGGTTGACGTTGGCGACCTCCAGCGCCGCGATCGCCTCGAAGGCACCGGGGAGCAAATGGCCGAGACCGATCCCGATCATGATGCACAAGGCCACCCACAGCGAGAGGTAGCGTTCGAACAGGGACATGGGCGTCAGACCTTCCCGGAAGCGGTGGGCGCGGTCTCGATACCGCCGCCCAAGGCGATCTGCATGTAAACCGTGTCGAGCCATCTTCCGGCCTTCCACCCCATGCCGGTCAATCGTCCAACATGTTCAAAACCGCAGGAAGCGTGAAGGGCCACCGAGGCAGGTTCACCCCCGCCGATGACTGCGACCATCTGCCGGAAGCCATAGGCTTCAGCGGCTTCGAGCAAGGCCTTGAGCAGCACCTTGCCGACGCCGCCACCGCGCCGGTCGTGCGCGACGTAGATGCTGTTCTCGCAGGCATAGGCGTAGGCAGGCCGATCGCGAAACTGTGTGGCGTAAGCATAGCCGGCCACTTGGCCGCCATCGCAGGCAACAAGGAACGGCCAATTCCTGCCCGCTACCGTTCGCATCTTGGCTTCGGTCTCGCTCTCGGTCGGCGGCACGACCTCGTAGGTCGCCGTCCCGTGCACCACATGATGGGCGTAGATGGCGGCAATGGCCCCAGCATCGCCGATCGCCACGCTGCGAACGGAAATGGTCATCGCCGTTGCTTCGACAACTTCGCCGCCTTCCTTGACGAAAGTGTTGCGTTGCTCCGCCGGCAGCAGATCCAACACCTCTTCGGAAGGCCGGCAGAGCTTCACGCCCATCGGAGAAACCACCAACGGTCGGTTGATGAGGATGGGATGCTCCATCATCGCGTCGATCAGGGCTTCGTCCGTCAAGGTTTCGTCGCCGAGGCCCAATTCGGCATAAGGCGTACCCTTCTCGCGCAGCAGAGCGCGCGGGGTGATGCCGGCCCGCTCGATGAGCCCGACCAGCAGCGCGCGGCTTGGCGGCGTCTTCAAGTACTCGACAACATGAGGCTCGATGCCGGCATTGCGGATCATGGCCAGGGCATTACGAGAAGTCCCGCAAAGCGGGTTATGGTAGATCACGATATCGGTCATTGTCGTCTCTTCAGCAGCAGGTAAGTTCGGCCAGAAGCGGCTCGCACAGCTCGGGGTGCCCCTGGCAGCAATCCTTGGCCAAATAGACCATCAGTCCGCGCAGCGCATCGAGGTTGGCGTGCTGGATTTGTTGGCGGCCACGCTTCTCGGAAAGCACCAGCCCGGCCTTCACCATCACAGCCAGGTGCGTCGAGAACGTGCTCTGGGTCAGCCCCGATGCCTCGACCAGTTCGCCGGTCGACAGGCCATCAGGCTCGCGCCGGATCAGCAGCCGAAACGCATCAAGCCGCGTCGGATGGCCGAGAGCCGATAGAACCGAGAGTGCTTCGCTGATATCCATGCATCGTAATTACCCGATACATTTAGCCTCATCAAGGATGTATCGTATATTTCCGATCAATTTGCCGGTTATCCTACGTTGACGGTTTGGCGCAGCTTCTGAATTGATGCTGCCATTCTGAAAACGGCCCCTCTCTGGCAGCCGAATGATGAAAGCGGATCGACCGGACTTGGGAACGGAAAATCGAGAGCTGAGCCTCTTGGAAGGGGTCGTGCCTCCACTGAAGAGTTCTGCCTATGGCCGTCAGGGCACAGGAGATGTGTCATGGGATTATCAGAGTTTGATCCCGCCGCTCGCGAGCGGGTATCGTCGGTGTGCTGCCGATCGCGGCCATCACCCTCGACAAATGCTGGAAGCTTTTCGAACCTCCCAAGCCCGCGGCTCTGGCGAAATTGCGCATGGGTGCGAAACCACCGCAGCGAAGTTTTCGCTACATCATTCCAGATTGTCCGATGCGAAAGCGAGCCTTGTCGCCGCCTCGCCCCTGGCATGGCGAAGCCCGCGCCCGTGAAACATCACGCAAAGGTAGCAGCGAAGGACCTGACGAAGTCTGGACAGACCTCTACCATGCTAATCAGTAATGTCCTGAGCAACCTCGAAGATGGCCGGAGGATGTTAACACAACTTGCCAACATCCTCCGGCCATGCGCGACCAATTTTACTTAGAATGAGTCCGCCAACGCATTCAGCTTTTCGAAAGCCGTATCGGGAAGTACGATATGCGCCACCTCCAGGTTTTGATGCAGATGCTTGACCTGCGATGTGCCGGGTATCAGCAGCACGTTCGGCGAGCGGCGTAGCAACCATGCCTGTGCGACCTGCATAGGTGTCGCTTCGACTTCTTCGGCGACGTCCGACAGGACCGATGACTGAAGCGGCGTCCACCCGCCCAGCGGGAAGAAGGGCACGAAGGCGATACCGTCGTTGGCCAGTTCATCGATCATCGCATCGTCGGTACGGGTCACGACGTTGTAGAGGTTCTGGACGCAAACGAACTTCACGATGCTACGCGCCTCAGCTACCTGCGTCGCGGTTACGTTGCTGATCCCGATGTGCCGGATCAGACCCTGCTGCTGCAGCTCTGCAACCGCCTCAAGAGACTCCGCGATCGAACCTTCGCCTGCTCCGACGACATTGTGCATCGAGCGGAAATTTACGACATCCAGGACATCGAGGCCAAGATTGCGCAGGTTGTCGTGAACGGCCTGTGTCAGTTCCGCCTTTGAGGGGGCTGGCAGCCAGTCGCCCTTGTCGTCACGGCGAGCGCCGATCTTGGTGACGATGGTGAGATCGTCCGTGTAGGGGTGCAGGGCTTCGCGGATGATCTGGTTCGTCACATGGGGGCCGTAGAAGTCGCTGGTATCGATGTGATCGACGCCGGCTTCGATAGCCGCGCGGAGCACGGCGATTGCCGCATTGCGATCCTTCGGAGGCCCGAAGACCCCGGGGCCGGCGAGCTGCATGGCACCATAGCCGACGCGCTTCACCTTACGTTCGCCGAGTTGGTAGTACCCGGTATTTTCAATTCCCATGAGAATGCTTTCCTGCTTGCGTTGGGGTGGTTGCAAGATATGAAAGATCTCTCAGTTTTGGAATTCGCTTATCATGGCCGCCGCTTCAGCCGAGCTCACCCCGCGTAAATCGCCGCTTCAAGCAAGAGCACGTGCGACGAAGGAGGCTCTCCACGTCGCGACGATTCAGGTTTTGACTCGCGAAGGTCTGATCGACTGCACGACAACCCGCATCGCCAAACGGGCGGGAACATCCGTCGGAACGTTGTATCAGTATTACCCTAATCGCGATGCCCTGCTTGCCGCAGTGCTTGAGGAGCATCTTGGAAAGCTCGCTGAAGCGATAGAGCGAACTTGCGCGCGCCTGCATGGGGCGAACCTGTCTGAGATGGCGACGGCGCTCATTGCGACATTTCTCGAGGTCAAGCTTGGAAACCCTGACGCGTCCAACGCGCTCTATGCGATCGCGGGCGAACGTGGGGGCGCCGAACTTGTACTGCGTGGCAACAACCGGATGGTTGCCACGATGTCCGCCATGCTGGCGACTGCGAGTGATACGCGTTTCGCCGACCCAGCCATCACGGCCGCAGTCGCTTTGAGTTCCATCGTCGGGTGCGTCAGGGCCGTACTTGAGGGTTATGCTCCGCCGGGGTTCGACCACCAACTGGAACGCCAACTGGTTTCGCTGGTGAGTGCCTACTTTGAGAACGAGGCAGAGCGTTAGCTGCGCAAGCAGCAGAAATTCGCGGCTCAGCTTGGGGCATGCGCAGGGATGGATTGGGCCGGGCAGCGGGACGGGCGATGTCGGCTGCCGGGCAGGATTATGTCAGCCGAACGGCCTGAGTTGGAAGACGCCGAGTTTCGTGCACCTCTCGCTGAACGATGTATCCTGGCCGATGAATGCCCGTACCGCCCTGCCGGTGTGAGAATTCCCGCCCTCAAAACATGCTTGTTTTCGACATAAGCAATTTTTCGTTAGACCTCACAATCACGATCTACCGCCCTTTCCATTTCGGAATTCGTTTTTCCGCAAAAGCCAGGGGTCCTTCGACATGGTCCTCGGATGCCAGCATCGCCTGCATCGCCGGGTAGGACCACTGATCGACCACCGCCTGATCGTAAGGCGTGGAAAGACCGCGGCCGACCGCTTCCTTGGTGGCACGCACCGACATCGGGCTGGCGGCGAGGATTTGCGTCGCCCAGCGCCGCGCCGCTTCCAGCACGTCGCCCTCGGTCACTTCGTTGACGAAACCGAGCGCCAGCCCCTCCACCGCCGGAACGCGCCGTCCGGTGAGCAGCATGCCCATGGCATGCTTGACGCCGATTACCTGCGGCAGGCGCTGTATGCCCCCGCCGAGCGCGGCGATGCCCACGCGCACTTCGGGCAGCGCGAAGGCGGCGTGCGCCGACGCCACGACGATGTCGCAGGCCAGTGCCAGTTCGAAACCGCCGCCCATCGCCACGCCGTTGACCGCGGCTATCACCGGCTTGTTCAGGCCCTTGCGCGCCGTCAGCCCGCCGAAACCCGTCGACGGTGCGACGAGACCGCCACCCGCCGCCTGCTGTTTGAGGTCGTGCCCGGCACAGAACGCCTTGGCACCCGCGCCGGTAACGATGGCGACCCACTGCTCGTCATCCGCCGCGAAGGCATCGAAGGCGGCCTCCATCGCAAACTGCGCCATCTCGTTGAGGGCATTGCTCGCCTCGGGCCGGTTGATCGTGATGATCGTCAGCGCCCCTTCGCGCGCGACGGCTACCAATTCGCTCATGCCGATACCCTTTGCGTAACCATGGTCGAGAGGCGCGATAAGATGATCTCCTGCGCATCCCGTACAATGCGGCCGACGAGATCGGCGCACGTGGGAATGTCGTGGATCAGGCCCTGCACCTGCCCGGCCCAGACGAGCCCGGCGTCGAGGTCGCCGGTCTCCAGCGCGGTCCGGCCTTTCGCGCCCGAAACCAGCGGACGGATATCCTCGAACACTGCGCCGCCCCGCGCGGAAATCTCGACCACCTGATCGGAGACGCTGTTCTTCGCGACGCGGCCGGTATTGTGGAACTTGCGAAAGATCAGGTTGGTGCCGCGTTCGTCGTTGTCGACGATGAACTGCTTCACTCGCTCGTGGATAGGCGCTTCCACCGTGGCGCAGAAACGGGTGCCCATGTTGATCCCTTCCGCGCCCAGCGCCAGCGCTGCGGCGAGGCCGCGCCCGTCGCCGAAGCCGCCGCTTGCAATCATCGGGATCGTCAACCTGTCGGCCGCCGCCGGGATCAGGATCAGGCCTGGAATGTCGTCCTCGCCCGGGTGCCCCGCACACTCGAACCCGTCGATCGAGATCACGTCCACGCCCATTCGCTCGGCGGAAAGAGCGTGGCGCACCGCCGTGCACTTGTGGATCACGGTCACGCCGTGGGCCTTGAAATCCTCGACATGTTCCTGCGGACGATGGCCCGCCGTCTCGACGATGGTGACGCCGCTCTCGATGATAGCCTTGCGATATTCCGCGTAAGGAGGCGGGCTGACCGAGGGGAGGATCGTCAAGTTCACGCCGAAGGGCTTGTCGGTCATCGTCCGGCAACGGTCGATCTCGCGGCGCAGGTCGTCGGGCGTGGGCTGGGTGAGCGCGGTCAGGATGCCGAGGCCGCCGGCGTTGGAAACCGCTGCCGCCAGTTCGGCCCGGCCCACCCACATCATGCCGCCCTGGACGACGGGATGCTCGATGCCGACAAGCTCGGTGAAGCGCGTGCGCAGGGCCATCACAGCGCCTCCAGGATGGTGACGTTGGCGATCCCGCCGCCCTCGCACATCGTCTGCAGGCCATAGCGCTTGCCGCGCGCCTTCAGGGCGTGGATCAGCGTCGCCATCAGCTTGGTGCCGCTCGCGCCCAGCGGGTGGCCGAGCGCGATGGCACCGCCATTGACGTTGAGCCGATCAGGGTCGCCGCCGAGAGCCTGCAGCCAGGCCAGCGGCACGGGCGCGAAAGCCTCATTCACTTCGTAAAGGTCGATATCCTCGATCCGCATTCCCGCGCGCTTCAGCGCCCGCTGGGTGGCGGGGATCGGCTCTTCCAGCATGATGACCGGATCGCCCGCGGTCACGACCATGTCGACGATGCGCGCGATCGGCGTGAGGCCATAGTCCTTGAGCGCCCGCTCCGACACAACCAGCGCGCCCGAGGCGCCGTCGCAGATCTGGCTGGCATTGGCGGCGGAGATCACCCCGCCCTCGCCCAGCAGCTTGACCGAACCGATGCTTTCCATGGTCGCGTCGTAGCGGATGCCCTCGTCGGTGACGTGAGGCACGCCGTCCACATCCAGCGGCACGATCTCGCGCTCGAACGCGCCCGCCTTCGTGGCGGCGGCAGCGCGGCGGTGGCTTTCCAGCGCGAAGCGGTCGAGCGTCTCGCGGTCGAAGCCATACTTCGCGGCGATCATCTCGGCGCCGCCGAACTGGCTGAAGGTTTCCACCCCGAAGCGCTGCTGGATGCGCGCGCTGAACGGGCCGACGCCGACGCCTTCCCTGGCGTGGTAGGCGGTATTGGAGAACATCGGCACGCGGGTCATGCTTTCCGCGCCCGCCGCGATCACCACGTCCTGCATGCCGGACATGACGGCCTGAGCCGCGAACTGCACCGACTGCTGCGAGGAACCGCACTGCCGGTCGATGGTGACAGCGGGCACGCTGACCGGCAGCTTCGAGGCCAGCACGGCGTTGCGCGCAAAGGCGAAGGCCTGCTCGCCCGCCTGCGTCACGCAGCCGAGGATGACGTCCTCCACCACCGCCGGGTCCAGCCCGGCGCGGTCCACCAGCGCGTTGAGCACTTCGCCCGCCATGTCGGCAGGGTGCCATCCCGCGAGCTTGCCGTTACGGCGCCCGCCTGCGGTGCGGACGGCTTCGACGATATAGGCTTCGGCCATTTTAGACTCCCTTGAAGTTCGGCGCGCGCTTTTCGAAGTAGGCGGCAAGGCCCTCGCGGCATTCGGGTGCGGCACCCGATCGGGTGATCGCCGCGACTTCGCGTTCCAGCTGTGCCTCGAGGCTGGTCTCCAGGCTCTGGCGCAGCAGTGCCCGCGCCGCGCCGAGCGCACCCACGGCGGCATCGGCAAGGCGCACGGCGAGCGCATCACCCTCGGCCGCCAGCGCATCGTCATCGACGGTGCGCGTGACCATGCCGATCGCCTCGGCCTCGTCGGCCTTGATGCGGCGGTTGGTGAGGATGATCTCCTGCGCCTTGCGCAGTCCCACCAGGCGCGGCAACCACCAGCTCATGCCGCCGTCCGGCGTCAGGCCAAGCGTGCCGTAAGCGGCGGTGAAGTGCGCCGAACGCGCGCACAGCACCACGTCGCCGCCGATCGCCAGGCTGAGGCCCGCACCCGCCGCCGGGCCGTTGACCAGCACGAGCAGGGGCTTGGCCATGCGCGCGAAGCGGGTGAGCGCCATGTGCAGCGTGCCCGCAAGTTTGCTCAGCAGAGCATCGACATGGTCGCCCGAGGACTTGAACAGCCCCACATCGCCGCCCGCGCAGAACAGCCGCCCCGCGCCGGTCAGGACCACGCAGCGGATGGCGGTGTCCGTCTCGCAGCGGATCGCGATCTCGGCCAGCGCGCGCGCCATCGCGAGGTCGATGGCGTTGCCCGCCTCGGGCCGGTTGAGGGTGACGCGGGCGATGCCGTCCGCGAGGTCGAACAGGACAGGTGCTTCGCTCACAGGCAGGCCTCCATGCTTTCCACCGCCAACGCGATGATACGCGGCAGGCTGGCGGCTCGTTCGCGGGCGTGTTCGGACGCCGCGGTGCCCCGGATCACGCGCCCCTTGATGCCGTGGAAAATCGCCGCCAGCCGGAAGAAATTGAACGCGATGCAGAACGCATAGTCCTGATCCGAGATCGGCGGGCGGCCGACGTTGCGGCAATAGGCAGCGAGGTATTCGGCTTCCGAAGGAATGCCCAGCGCCGCGATGTCCGCCCCGCCCAGCCCGGCGACGATGTCGGGCGGCATGCGGAACATCATCGCGTGATAGGCGAAGTCCGCCAAGGGATGCCCCAGCGTCGAGAGTTCCCAGTCCAGCACCGCCAGCACGCGCGGCTCGTGAGGCGCGAAGATCATATTGTCGCAGCGGAAGTCGCCGTGGACGATACGCGTCTCGTCGCCCGCCGGGATCGCGGTGGGGAGCCATTCGATCAGCCGGTCCATGCCCGGATCGCGGCCCGCCTCGGTATCTTCAAGGTACTGCCGCGACCAGCGGGCGATCTGCCGCTCGAAGTAATTGCCCGGCTTGCCGTAATCGCCCAGCCCCACCGCTTCCGGCTCGATCCGGTGCAGCGCGGCGATCGTCTCGTTCATCGCGGCGAAGTAGGCAGCGCGCTCCCCGCGTAGGACGTCGGGGAAGGTCGCATCCCAGAAGATGCGGCCCTCGACCATCTCCATCACGTAGAACCAGCTGCCGATGACGCTTTCGTCCAGGCACAGGCCATGGACATGCGCCACCGGGAAACCCGTCTTGCCCAGCGCCGAGAGCACCCGCGCCTCGCGCTCGACCGCGTGCGCGCCCTTCAGCACCTGACCCGGCGGCTTGCGGCGCAGCACGTAGGACCGGCCCGGCGTGACCAGCTTGTAGGTCGGGTTGGACTGCCCCCCCTTGAACTGCTCGACCGTGAGCGGCCCCGCGAAACCCTCGACATGCGCGTCCATCCACGCCGTCAGCCGGGCCTCGTCGAAACGATAGCCCTCGCGCACGGCGCCGGTGCCTGCATTGGCGGCGGCATCCACGCTCATGAGCCCGGTTCCTGGACCTGAGCCGCTTTCCAATCGCGCTTGATCTTCTTGGCCAGGCTCCATTTGTGAACCTCGGTGGGCCCGTCGTAGATACGGAAGGCACGGATTTCGCGGAACACCTGCTCGACGATGGTGTCGCCGGTGACGCCCGAACCACCCATCACCTGCACGCAGCGATCCGCCACCCGCATCAGCGCCTCGGACACCGCGACCTTGGCCATCGAGCTTTCGGTGCCGCCCGCTTCGCCGGCGTCAAGCACCCCAGCGCACCAGTCGATGATCAGTTCGCTCTGGCGCAGATCGATCATGTTCTCGGCCAGCATGAAGCCGACACCTTCGTGGTCGATCAGCAGTTTACCGAAGGCCATCCGCCGGTTTGCATAGTCGGTGGCGATCTCGTTGGCGCGGATGCAGGCGCCCAGCCAGCGCATGCAGTGCGAAAGCCGCGCCGGGGCAAGCCGCACCTGCGCATAGCGAAAACCCTCGCCCGACTGGCCCAGCATCTGGTCGGCGGGCACGCGCAGGTTCTCGATGGCGACGACGGCGTGACCGCCGGGCATCGAGGTGTCGATGGTATTGGGCACATGCTCGATGCGGATCGCCGGGTCGGGCAGGTCGACGAGAAACATGCAGGCGCCGTCTTCGGACTTGGCCATGACGATGCCCACCTGCGCGCCCTGCGCGCCGGTGATGAACGCCTTGCGCCCGTTGATGACCCAGTGGTTGCCGTCGAGATGGCAAGTGGTCTTCATCATCGACGGGTCCGATCCCGCCCCGCCCTCCGCCGCCGGTTCGGTCATGAAGAAAGCGGAGCGCGCGCGCCCTTCCACCATCGACTGCAGGAACCGCTCCTTGATCGCCTGGCTGCCCACCTTGCCCAGCAGGTACATGTTGCCCTCGTCCGGCGCGGCGGTGTTGAGCGCCAGTGGCCCCAGCGACGAAAGGCCGGATGCGCGCAGCACCACGGCCGTCTCGCGCTGGGTGAGGTGGCGGCCGTCCTCCAGGATATGCGGCGTCAGCACCCCGGCGGCGCGGGCCTTCTCCTTGAGTTCGGCGACCAGTTCCTCGCTCGGGCAATCGTGGTGATCGCGGCGCGGGTCCTTCTCGTAAGGCACGACGACCTCGCGCACGAAGGCTTCCACTTTCGCGGCGATCCGCGCGGTCAGTTCGGGACCGGCACCGGGTGCGCCGCTCATTTCGGCGCCATCCGGATCGCGCCGTCGAGGCGGATCGTCTCGCCGTTGAGCATCGGGTTGGTGACGATGCTTTCGACCAGCTGCGCGTATTCGTCGGGCTGGCCCAGACGGCTGGGGAACGGCACCTGCTTGCCCAGCGAATCCTGCGCCTCCTGCGGCAGAGTCGCCAGCAGCGGGGTCCAGAAGATGCCCGGCGCGATCGTCATCACGCGGATGCCGTAGCGCGCGAACTCGCGCGCCACCGGCAACGTCAGGCCGACAATGCCGCCTTTCGACGCCGCATAGGCCGCCTGCCCGATCTGCCCGTCATAGGCGGCGACCGACGCGGTGTTGACGATCACGCCGCGCTCCTCGCCGATCGGGTCCGCGTCGTGCAGCCGCGCGGCGAACTTCGAGAGGACATTGAAGCTGCCGATCAGGTTGATCGTCACGATCTTCGAGAAATCGGCCAGCGGGATCGCCTTGCCGTCACGCCCGATGACTTTGGCGGGCGGGCCGATCCCGGCGCAGTTGACGAGGATGCGGGCCTTGCCGTGCAAGCCCTCGGCTTCTTCCAGCGCCGCCTCGACAGCAGCCTCGTCGGTCACGTTGACCGACGCGAAGTGCCCGCCGATCTCCCGCGCGGTGGCTTCGCCCAATTCGGCGTTCAGGTCGAACAGGGTCACTTTCGCCCCGCCGGCCGCCAGTCTCCGGGCGGTGCCCGCGCCCAGCCCGGATGCACCGCCCGTGACGATCGCAGCTACGCCATCAATATTCATAAATTATCCTTTCAAATCAGCCCATGCACTGGGAAGACAGGCCCCCGGGAACCTACCTTAAGAGTGAACGGGCGATCACCATCCTCTGGATATCCGACCGGCCTTCGCAGCTCCGGAAAGCGGCTCATGAAACTTCTTAGTTTCCTATGTACTGATGAGTACGTTGCATAACACCGGGTTTTTTGTCAAGAAGCCGAATGCGAGGAATTCCTGTGACGACGAGTGACGATCTGGAGCTGTCCCCATTCCGTTCGGCGGAGGACCGCGAACGAGAACGCGACATGAAACGTGAGGCGGTGCTGAGAAGCGCTGTTCGCACGTTCAACGCCCGTGGATTCCAGGCGGCATCTCTCGATGAAGTTGCCGCCAAATTGCGGATCAGCAAACCGACCATCTACCGATACCTCGGGAACAAGGAACAGGTCCTGCTCGAATGCGTCACCCGCGGCATCGAGATGCTGCAGGAAGCTGCAACGAGTGCGCACAACGGACCGGGCGATGGCTTGGCCCGGCTTACGATGTTTCTTCGGCGCTACGCGGAAGTGAACATGGACGATTTCGGAAGATGCGTCATCAGGACTGACGACAGCGTCCTTTCGGCCGAAGGGCGCGACCATTTCCGGGCACTCAAACGGCAGATAGACCAGTCGATGCGCGACCTCATCGCCGAGGGCATTACAGATGGATCGATCGCACCGCTGGATGTGAAAATGACGGCCTTCGCATTGGCCGGAGCGCTCAATTGGCCAGCACGCTGGTTCGAACCGGGCGGAGAAAAAACGTCCGCCGAGGTCGCCGTCAATATGGTCGAAATGCTGATACACGGCTTGGCACCCCGCTCCTGACCTTTCCGATCTTCGGGCTCACGGGATCAACACTGCCTTGACGCAATCGCCGCGCAATTGGGCCGCTACGGCCTCATTGATCTGGTCGAGCGGGAAAGACCGGATCAGGGTGTCGAAGGGAAAGCGCCCCGCACGGTAAAGCTCGACCAGTTCCGGTATGAAGGTCTCCGGATCGCTGTCGCCCTCGACGATGCCGTGGATGCGGTGGCCATAAGTGATGAGCGAGGCGAGGTTGATCGACAGGCTGCTCTCGGGCCGGGGCGGCACTCCGACCAGTCCCAGCAGGCCATGACTGGAAAGCGCAGCCAGCGCGGTTTCCACCACGGCTTCACGCCCGCTTGTCTCGAAGACGAACTCCACGCCGTCCGGCGAAATCGCGCGGATCGCGGCACCCACGTCGTCCACGCCGGGATCGATCACGTGGGTAGCGCCCAGCGTCAGGGCGATCTCGCGCCGCGCCGCGAAAGGTTCGACGAGGATGATTGCCGCACAGCCCTGGATCACCGCGCCCATCACCGCCGCGAGACCTACCGGCCCGCCGCCGAAAATCGCGATGGTCGACCCCGCCGGGCAAGCCAGCGAACGCATGACCCCGCCCGCCCCGGTCTGGAAGCCGCATGCCAGCGGGCCAAGCAGTTCGAGCGGCACGTCGTCCGCCTCGATCCGCACCAGATTGCGTTCATGCGTGAGTGCATGCGCCGCGAACGAGGACTGTCCGAAGAAATTCGCCGAAACCGGCACGCCCGCGACGGTGACGCCGGTGGACCCGTCGCTTCGCGCTCCGGCGTAGTTCAGCACCGGGAACTCGCGGCAATAGGAGGGCAGGTGTTCCTCGCAGCGGGGACAATGGCCGCAACTGGAGAAGGCGATGATCACGCGGTCGCCTGCCGCCACACGGGTGACACCCTCGCCCACCGCCTCGACCACGCCTGCGCCCTCGTGGCCCAGCACGGCGGGAAGCGGGATCGGGATGAACTGGTCCCTTGCGATAAGATCCGTGTGGCACAGGCCCACGCCCGCGATACGCACGCGCACCTCTCCGGCACGCGGTTCCGCCAGTTCGACCGGCTCGACCGAGAAATCGCCGTGCGCCTCGCGGGCGATGGCTGCGGTGGTTTTCATCTCGGGTCTCCTCAGGCCGCCGTGTAGCCGCCGTCGGCGACGAATTCGGCTCCGGTGACGAAGGCGGCGGCGTCACTGACCAGGAAGGCGATCATCGGCGCAATGTCGCCAGCGATGCCGAGGCGCTTCATGGGGATCATGGACGCCCATGCGGCCAGTGCTTCTTCAGGCGCGATCGGGCGACCATCGGCACCGACCGGCGGCTCCCAGTCGGATCCGAGATTGGTCTGCACGGGGCCGGGCAGCACGCAATTGACGCGGATGCCGCTCGCCGCCCACTCGTAGGCTACGGCCCTGCTAAGCGCCCGCACCGCCCCCTTGGTGGCGCTGTAGGCCGCGAACTGTGCGCCTGCGACCATGCCGTAGACCGAAGCCACGTTGACGATAGAGGCCCCCGCCGCACCTTTTGCGATGGCTGCCTTCATCAGCGGTTCGGCGGCCTGCATGCCGATATAGACGCTCTCCACGTTGATCCGGTTCTGGCGGCGCAGGAGATCGACCGGCGCCTCCGAAAAAGGACGCGACATCATGATCCCGGCGTTGTTCACCAATGCGTCCAGTTTGCCGAAACGCTCGGCCACCGCGCCCGCACAGGTCGCCCAGGCCGCCTCGTCGGCGACGTCATGGGCCAGCGCCAGCGCCTCGCCGCCGCACTCCTGCACGGTCTCGCGCGCGCCGCCCAGGTTGAGGTCGCTGGCGATCACACTGGCGCCATGCCGCGCCAGGGTCAGCGCGGTCTCGCGGCCGATGCCCGACGCGGCACCCGTGACCCAGCAGGTCTTGCCGGTAAGATCGAGAAGCGGGTTCGGCATGCTCATTCTCCGATATTCGAACGGGCGTGGCGTTCGTTCGCCACGGCGGGGAGCCAGGGAAGGCTGCTGTCACAGTAGGCCTCTACGCTGGGCGTCCAGAGCCCCGGATCGTCGAGACTGCCCCCTTTGATGAGGGTGAGGCCGGGAATGGCCCCGGCGATCGACACGATGGGCGACCCGCAGTTTCCGCAGAAATGGCGCAGGACCAGCGCACCGCTCTCGCCGGTGTCGACAAACACGCGCGTTTCGCCCTGCTGGCGGTAAGCCGCATCGGTCACGGCGATCACCAGCGAAAAGGCGCTTCCCGACTGGCGCTGGCAATGTCGGCAATGGCACACCGCGACGAGCAATGGCTCACCATCGAAGGCGTAACGGACATTGCCGCAGAGGCAGCCGCCGGCGTGAGACACCTGCGTCATAGAGCCACCACCACCGACTTGGGCTCCAGATAGGCGTCGAGCACCTCGCTGCCGTTTTCGCGGCCGATGCCGGACATCTTCATGCCGCCGAACGGGAACGCCGGGTCCGCCAGCATCACGCAGTTGACGAAGACGGTGCCCGCCTCCAGCGCGGCGGAAGCC